>Ga0310695_10006075_pt1 | contig 20332 bp, 14 predicted proteins | sample RumenRJG_04DNA_FD_203882 | JGI IMG/M metagenome (GOLD analysis project Ga0310695, IMG submission 203882) | Bovine rumen microbial communities from Lethbridge, Alberta, Canada - RJG_04 (v2) (version 2) | ecosystem: Host-associated > Mammals > Digestive system > Stomach > Rumen | place: Canada...
TTGGTTTCATAATCTGCTGGATGTAATCCTTTAATGAAAAGATTTGCATCGCTAGCTATTGAAATCACCAATATAAAAATTAATGGGAAAACACAACAAATATATAAAGTAGGATGTCTTTTAAAACGTGCACTGAGTGTTTCAGATTCATCCACCTTTCTTATTTTAAAAAGAGACCAAATACTATCTGAACTGGAATCATCTGTTTCAATATCAGTGCTTTGAGCAGATGGGCCATTATCTAATTTAGTTCCACAATCTGAACAAAAAATAGCTTCATCAACGTTTTCCTTTCCGCATTTGGAACATTTTATCATAGAATCCCCCAATACAATTTAAAAACTAATTTAGAAAATTTGACATTAGTTTATTATAAACTATTTTATGCTTTTTGATTTATATTGTTTTTGAAAAAATTTTCTAATGTAAATTTAATAAATTTAATCCTTTTTACAAAATTATATATACAATCTAAAGTAAATATTATATTGTCGCATCATATTTTATGACTGATGCCTATGGTCCTTCTATGAGGAAAGCTTTAGCTGTCGATGATTAGAAGAAACCCAGCATTAGATAGGCTGCCTGTTTCGAGGGTTACTCGTGGAGGAAAGGGTAAACTACCTGTGAAGCAAGAGAGTTAGTATACAGGCAACATTATTTTTCATTATTATAAGAAATCTTTTGGATGGAAAAAAATTGATTGTGGCGGGTACTTTAACAGTTATTGCTGTAGCATGCATTGAATTATTTTTATCAGATATTCATTATTATTGTATAGCAGAATCCGGTCCTTTTTTATTGTTTTTTTTGTTGGAATTTTATTATATCATTTCAATGAAAAAATTGAGAAATGGAATTCAAAAATATACTACATAATCTCATTAGCTTTGTTTGCAGTATTGGGGTTAATTATTTATTCAAATATTGATAATACTGTTGTTTATTATATTAGGGATATTTCAGGGGCAGCATTGTTTTATTTCATATTTATGGCAGTTTCAAGAACTTCCTTTTCTGATAAGCTCAATCAGTCAAGATTTTATAATTTTTGCGAATCCCGTTCCATGAATATTTATCTGCTGAATTGTCCGTTTATGCAAATTTATTTCCTTTTACTTAATCCTTTAATAGGAACAAATGTTTATTTAACTATTCTGTGTCTTTGGATATTGTCATATCCTTCAATATTCCTTGCAGTATGGATTCAGAATAAACTGAAAATAGCTTTAGTCAATAAAATTCCAATTCAAAAAACCGGCGGTTAACAGTAATTGATGATAATCGTATTATTCAATATATTGAATAGGTGATTATCTGACAAAACAATATGGTGTTAATGTAATATTTTTGACATAAAAAATCGAGTTTATAAATGAACATTTGAATGCAATATATGATGAACTTCAGATTCAAAGCAAATAATATTAAACCATGAGGTAAATGATAATGAAACTTGAAAATTACCAATACAAAACATATGACAATAACATAATCAACTATTATGAAGCTGACAGCAACAATCCTATACTCTTGATAATACATGCCCAAAGTGCAAACTCAAGTAGCTATTCCGGTGTAATCAAAGATTTGTCCAAAAAATTTCATTTAATTATAATTGATTGCTATGGACATGGTAAAAGTGCTCATAACAAGGAAAAATACAATATAATCAGCCAGGGTGATGATTTAATCGAATTTATTCAATATAAAACTGATGAAAAAATATCTATATTGGGTCATTCCTCCGGAGGTCTTATTGCCTGCTATATCGCTTCAAAATCAAATGTTTGCGATAATCTGATACTTGAAGACCCTCCACTTTTTTCAAGTGTTGGCGAAAAAAGGTTCAATTATTACAACTATAATGATCTTTCAACGATTTGTCACAATTTCATCAATCAAGATGAAGAAGAGGATTTTGTGTACTATTACTTCATGAATCAGTACATGTGGAATTTCTTTCCTGAAAATTCAAGGGAAAAAATCAGAAACAAATCCGGAACATCTGCACTGAAATATAGGAAAAAACATCCTGACAAGCCACTGAAAATCAGATTTTGGCCTAAAAAATTCCTAGAAGCATTCAACGGTATGGAGCAATATGATCCTTACTTTGGAGAGAACTTCTACAACGACACATTCAACTGCAACATCAATTACAGCAAACTACTTTCAGAAATAAACTGCAAAACATTATTCATGAAGGCAAATACCAAAATTGGGGATGATGGTATTATTATGGGGGCTCTGACTGATGAAGACCTTCAACGGGTAACAGGCCTAATCAAAAATATTAGAGTAGAATATTTCAACTGCGGCCATGGAATCCATAATGAAAAGAAAAAAGAGTTTGTAAAAAGTGTGATTGAAACTATAAATGAGTGAGATTTAAATCAATTTGTCATTTAATATCCTAAGAATCATATAATTATTATACCCTTTTAACTTTTTCAAAGTTTTCGCCTATTTTTGCTGTTAATATGTAATATTTTTAAAAACAAACTTTGAGTGTTGATGTTAAAAATGTAATGTATTTGATGAATATGTAATTTCAGATTATGGTGAGAAAGTTAAAAGCAGTAAATATTTTTTGTATAATATATTGCCAAATAAAATCTATTTTTTTGAGTTATTTAACTTATTAATAATTACTGGTTAATTAAAGTAATAATTTTTATTAGGTATATTGCGGTGTTTTTAAGTATTATAAATTAAATATTTTAGTGTAGGGGCTATAAGTACATTATATTTTGTATAGTATACGGGCAAAATATCAATATTTAAAAATTTATAATTTTAGATTTTTTCAAATCTATTATTTATAAATATTTTAAATAATTACTTTTTTTAGATAATTACTATTTTTAAAACAATTTTTATTCTAAAACTTTTCCAATATCTTACCATATACCTTTTTGAGTTCTGGTGGTGAATTGTTATACATTCTTTTTATAATTAATTCTGGTGTACTTTTTGCCAAATAATTCATCTTAGGTGTCCTATCAACAATAAGATTATAGTTTTCATCGAGCCCTGTAGCTTCGATTCCATCTATACGGATGTCTGTGTATTTCATTAGCTCATTTGCCATGTGGGTTACGATTATTGCAAAGGAATTGCTTTCCTCAATCATTTCTATGAAACTGGATATGATCTTTACAGCTGCTTCCAATTCTGTGATTCCTTCAAGTTCGTCAAGGAGAACCAGTTTCTCGCTATCACTTGTAACGATTGGCATGAATACATTGAGGAATGATTCAAAAGCACCTGCATCCAATGATCTCTTTTTGGAAAAGTGATAGATTTCATCCAATAGTTTTATCTTGGCGGATTTAGCTGGAACAGGAAGTCCCATCTGTCCAAGAATAGCTATTTGGCTGATGGTCTCAAGAAGGGTTGTCTTACCTCCACTATTTGCTCCAGTTAGGAGTGCAATGTTTTCCTCTTCATTCAACTTATAATCCACTCTTTGAATTCCTTCTTTGATTGTCCTTTCCCTTAGGCATAAGTTCAAGTGCAATGCTTGATGAAGGTCATATTCATCAGCAAATTCTGGCTTGTTCAAGTCATAAAGATAAGCAAAACTGCCTAAAGCGTATTCATAGTCAAACTTGATTATATCACTGACTTCCCTTTCAGCATCTTCCTTAATTGATGCCAATTGCTCTGCAGCAGTGCTCTTCTTATCAAAATAATTGTTTTCAGAATTTGATAGGATTTCAGTCTTCACCCTTTCCATTTCCATGTCATCGATTTCAATCGGATACTTCCTGATGAATGGGTCAAAATCAATACCACTTTCTAACTTGATAGTTTCTTTTGATTTACTTAAAATTTCGTTAAATATTTCTTCTAGTTTTGGTGGTAAAGCATTGTTTAATAAATCGAGAACTTCATCTCCTTCAAGGTCAATGTTTTGAATCCTTTCTTTCAACTCACGGTCTATATATCTCTTCTCATTATTAACAATTTCATCCAAATCCACTTCTTTGGTTTTATAGGATTCAAGTTCATCAAGTATTGGGCCAATGTCATTAAGAACAGTTTCTTCACCTAATATTGCTTTTATTTTTGAGACTCTTTCAAATAAATCCCTGTTTTCCTTGAAGTAGTCTAAAATAACTTCAGGAACAAGTTGATAGATAGGAGCATCCTTGTTTATCATGATTAGATTCGGTATGTCTCCCAAGTCAAGGAATCCTTCAGTGTAAATGTAATAAATCAATTCATATCCTCTCAATTCTTCCTGGAAGAATGGTGAATCTGATGCAGTCAATATTGTGTAGTATCTGTTCAATCCAAGATCCATTAAATAATCTGCATCTTCATGGCTTTCTACGAGAATTGCTTTGCTTGCATCATAATTAGGTTTGGATTGCTTTGGTGCACTCAAGTGTTTCATTAGCTTATCCAGTTCATATAGAGGCAATTCGCTTACTTTTTCTTTAGCATTCATTACAAAATTCAATCGTTCTTCGATGATTTCCTCATCTTTTATAGGAGCAAGGAGCAAAATTCTGTTTTTAGCATAGCTTGTATTGGAATAGCTTACAATCTTTTCAATGATTTCCTCGTAAAGTTGGATTGCCCTGTCGCTTTTCAAGAATTTTTGAGCAGGATTTCCGATTAATTGATTCATTATTTCAATGGCTTTCCTTTGGCTGATTCCATCAATATTGATCAATCTTTCCAAATCAAGGTTTTCAATAACTTGATTTAATTCATCTTCCCCTCCTAACTCATCGATGATCTTTTGGGATAATTTATCTCCAATTCCCTTAATGTTTTGTAATTGTGCTCCTTCCATACGATTACCTCATTTTATGAATATGAGAAAGTATAATAAATTTTATGTTTTTGTTTATTAATTTTTAATATATAGTTAATTTTTTTTATTTTTATATTAATTTTTAAATCTTTTGATTTTCAATAGCTTGAATTTCAAATTGATTAAAATATTGTTTTAATTTGAAAACCATAGTTTTTAATTTCTTTCAACATTTTCTTCCAATATTTTTATCATTTCAATCCTTTTTCAAAATTTGCTTTTGTCAAAATAGGGCAATGTTCATCAATGATCTTTTTAGACTCTTCTAAATTATTTTCACCATCAATAATACCCTTATAGACTTTTCCAATATCATTGATATAGTCTAAGGATTTCCATCTTGCATCTATTGAAAAGTTGGAAATTCCTATTGATTTCAAATAACTGATTTCATCTATCAAGCAAAGCTCTTCGCAGTTCAATATGATTATATGGTCCTCATTCAAATTGGTTTTTATTGGATAATATTGGTCTCTCCTGTTTTTGAGATAGTATTCATTTGAATCAATGTAATAATCGTTTTCCTTGAAATTCTTATTCAGTTTTCTTTGCTTTTGATTATATTTACTTATAAGTTTCAATTGCTTTCTGGAAACCAGTTCCTTTCTTGTAATCATTGATTCTATATTTCCATGAACCAATAACTCCAATTGTGGAATGTCAGTACTGCCTTTTGACAGTTCCTTATAGTAATCTTCCATTAAATCCTTAATGTTCTTCTTATATATCTCAGGAGATATGGATAATGCATTATAATTTTTCAACTCCAATACGGTTTCTATATTATATGCATTTATTGGATAATTTCCATAAAGTTCCACATCAAACTTGTCTTTTAATGAATCGTCCAAACCAATTAAACTGGTCATTATGTCAATGTGCAGATTCATCTTTTTAAGGATTCCCATTATCTTGATTATGGATTCCTTAGATTGCTTGTGTGCAATGTCTGGAAGTTTCCAAATTAATTTATAATTCTGATCTTTAGAAATTTCAATGGCTTCTTTCAGGAAATTGACACAATAGCTTATGTTCAACTCATGTTCTTGAAGATACTTGTTTTCAATAATCTCATGGCTTATTTCTTCAAAGTCCTTGTTTGGAGGAATTTCCAAATAGATTCTATCAAAAACAGATTCTTTCTCTTTGTTTAGTCCTTTCAGGATTTCCAAGCTATTGGCATATGCTGATAGATTATGGCCATTATCGGTTTTGTCTTGAACCTTTGATTTCAAATCAATTCTTTTTCTTAAGTCCTCTGTTAATCCATTGATGTTTTCTTCAGCTATTTTCACATCATCCTCTTTTGGCTTGTAGCTGTTTATGATTTCCTCTTCGAGCTCATTGAAGAATCTTCTTCTAAGCTCATTGATTTCGCTTATTGGACTGAATAAGCTTTTATTGTTATTTATTGTAATCTTTTCAATATAATAAGGTAATTCTCCAATCTTTAGCAATTGCTTCTTGATTGTTTCATTGGATATTGGCTTTTTGATTGCTTCCTCCCAAGGATTTTCACCTTTGATCTTTAATGTGATCACTTTTCCATTATCCAATTTCAAATTGCCCTTTAAGTGAGGATAATTGTCGCTATCTATTCTAAAGTAAAGTTCAAGCAATGATTTCTTTATGTAATGGTTCTCCTTCTTATGATTGAGGTCTTTAACTTCATTCAATAATGAGTTTTTCTTGGTTAGATAAACCTTTGAACCTTTTGGAAGTGGGAAATTAAGCTTTCTGTTTTCTCTAACCCTTTTAATGACAAGAAGTTTTCCTTCAATGTCCTTGTCCTTTTCCCTTTTTCTCCAATGCTTGTCTTTTGAGTCCTTTAAGACAGGTTTTGAAGAAATGTCAAATCCATATGTTTGAATGAATCCATTATTTTGATTGCCTTGGCCATCTTGATTTTTCTGATTAATTTCCTTTCTGGTTCTTTTTTCTTTCCTTTTAGCTCTTTTATCCTGTTTTGTCTTTAATCTTTTATTGTCTTTAGAGTTATTTCCTGTAGTATTTTGATTATTATCATTTTCTAAATTAGGGTTTGTTTCTATTAGTATTCCATCTCCCTTTTCAGGTATGTGGATGAGATTGTCCCTTAGCAAAATATGAATCTCTTCAGTCTGAGGATTGTATCTGTGAATCTTTCCAATGTATAATCCCTGATGCCCTGGCTTTTTCCTGTTCATGATCATTGGATTGTTTTTAGGAATGAGATGTCCAGTTGTAAACTCTCTATTGAACACTAATTCAAGCTCTTCAAGGGATTCAAGGTTTTGGAGTTTCTGCTCTTCTTTAAGTTTGGCTATATTTTCCTTTTCCTGTGCCTTTTTCAAATCGGTGCTTCTTCCTTTTTTGCCCTTGCTTTTTCTTTCCAATTCCTTGATGTTTCTGTTCAATGCTTGGCTTGTTTTGTCATATCTTAATTTATTGAGTCTTTTCCTATAGTTTTTGATGACAGTTGCAACATAATCATTGCTTCTCATTCTGCCTTCTATCTTTATGCTGTCAACTTCAAGATTGACTATTTCGTCAAGATGCTCAAACAATGACAGGTCTCTTGGTGATAAAAGGTAATCCCCTTCATTTTTCGGATTGATCTTTTTGCCTTTATTGATGTTCAGTTCATATTTTTCTCTGCATGGTTGAGCGCAAGTTCCTCTGTTTCCGCTTCTTCCTCCTTGCATGGAAGATAGTAAGCAATGCCCTGAATAGCTGTAACAAAGAGCACCGTGTGAAAATATCTCTATTTCAACTCCAAGTGTGTGAGCATAGTCAAGAATCTCTTTAAGTTCGTTCATTTCAGTTTCTCTTGGAAGAACAACTCTTTTTATATTATGTTCTGATGCCCATTTGATTCCTTCAATGTTGTGAAGATTCATTTGGGTTGAAGCATGAATCGCTAGTTTAGGAATGTTTTCATTAATGATTTTTACAAGACCGACATCTTGAATAAGAACTGCATCGACACCTATTTTGTATAATTCCAAAAGGTAATTGGCTACTTTTTCCAATTCCCCTTCCTTGATTAGGATATTGACTGTAACATAAACTTTCACGTTATGCAAGTGAGCATACTTGACGGCTTCTCTTATTTCTGGTACTGTGAAGTTTTCTGCAAATTTCCTTGCTCCAAAGTTCTCTCCAGAGAGATAAATGGAATTTGCACCAGATAATATTGCAAGCTTCAAATGCTCTGCAGATCCTACAGGTGCCAATAATTCAGGTAATTTCATTGTTTTTCCTCTAGTAATAAATATAATAATTGTATTTAAATAGCCAAAAGTCAAATGGCCAGAAGTTAAATAGTTAAAAGTCAGTTACCATAACTTAACATGATTTTTCATGTATCCTTCCATTAATGAAGTTTCCTTTATTTAATCTTGATAATGTAATGTTTTTAATTTGTTCTTTCAGTAAGTTTAAATCGTAAGTGTTGTCCTCTTTTAATGCTTGTGAGTAAAGTGAGACAATTGTGGAGCTGTATTGAGGGGATGAGAATCTGCAATCGATTATGCAGGAGTTCACTCCAGTGTCCTTGATTAGTTCCACTTCATCTATTAGGCATAAGCAGTCCTTGTTGATGAAATGGCTGTGTCTATTGTAATCGAAAACAACCTTGTATTTGAACTTCTTACGCTTTTGGTCTTCAAGTATTGCATAATCTGAAGAGTCCTTGATTATGAAGTCTTTTCCATCATTAAGATTTGAAAAGTCATCCTTGCTGCTCATGACTTCAAGGTTTCCTTGGATGATGATGTTTAAGTCTACATCTTCATCTCCTTTGATGAATTGGTATTTGGAAACCAATTCCTTGATTTCTGCATGTGACAATTCAGAAGATAATATTATGCTTTTAAAGTCTGCATCAGATAAGTTTTTTACATTATAACTATTCCAGACATTTAGGTTATGGTTTCCATAAACCTTATTTCTAAAGCTTTTAGCTATTCCTGGAGTGTCATACATAATTGGAATTCTCATTCCTTCGTCTTCCAATTCTTCTATGATTGCGCTGATTCTTTCTATTTCCTCATCGCTTATGAATGATGATAAGACCAATACCAATTTATCATCCATATTTTCCTTACCTTTATAAACGATGGAATATGCTTCTTTGAGTAATTCCTTGATGTTTTCAAAGTATTCCTCTTGACTTCTGTATGAAAAGGACGGGTCAAAGAAATACTTGTGGATTGGCAATTTGGAAGTCATCTTTAAAAGTTCCAAATTGTCTGCAAATATTGAAAGATTCAATCTTTCATTTCTAACTGGAATATCACCATAAGTTTTATACTCTTTAACAAATTGACTAATAAGCTTATTAGTTTTCCTGATTTCCTTTTTATCCGGTTTATAATAAACCAATAATAATTCAGTAGCCTTATCCAGGATTTGTCTCCTAATTTTATTCAGCTTTCCAATTGGCACAAAGCTGTTTTCAGGCATGCCAGTTATAGTTAAGTTGTTAATGAAGAATGATGTTGAACCGGTTTTAAGCATTTGCTTTTCAATGTCTTCAATGTTCACAGGTCTTTTTTGTGCAGGCTCGAATTTGGTTTCTGATATGTATCTGAAAGTGAATTCCTCTTCCTTGTTTTCATTGTTGATTCCCTTTTCGACGATCTTGAATTTAGCACCAATGTTAAGTCTTAAATCTTCAGTCCATTTGATGTCCAAGTCTAATGGAATGTTTTGCTTTATGGTTTCGCTTTTGAATTTCTTAAGGTTGTCATGTGTGGATTTGGAATAGCTTAAGAGAACCTTGTCACCTTCACGAACGTTCCTTGTTGTTTCAAGCTTTATGTATTCATCAGTTTGTTCCTTGATATTGTCGATGTAGATTCCTTTGATCTTATCCTTGTATTTGAATCCAATTCCATCTCCAATGTCAAGGTTTATCTTGAATTCCTCATTTTCTTTAGCTATTGTGATTATATCCCCTTTCTTTTCAATGATTTTACCAATATAAACTCCTTCATGACCTGAACTTTCTCTTCCTAAAACCTGTCCTGGCTTTTGATTAAGGATATAACCGTCAGTGAATTGTCTATTGAAAACGAGACTTAAGTCCTTGTCATAGTCTCCCTCATCACCATCAATCAAATGTCTGTATGCATTTGTGATTGTTCCAACGTAATCTGCAGATTTCATTCTTCCTTCAAGCTTAAGTGAAAAGACTCCTGCATCTTCTATTTTGTCTAATCCTTTGTAAACTGCAAGATCGTGAGTTGACAATAAATATCCGTTTCCGACATTGTAATTCTTATATTTCAACTTGTATTGCTTACGGCAAGGCTGTGCACATGCTCCCCTGTTTCCACTACGTCCGCTGTTGTATGATGAGATGTAGCAGTTTCCACTGAAGCAGTAGCAGAGAGCCCCATGCCCAAAGACTTCAAGCTCCATATTTATCTTGGATTCCTGTAATTTTCTTGATATTTCAGCTATTTTGTCAACGCTTATTTCACGTGGGAAAACTATCCTTGAGATATTGTTTTCAACAGCCCATAAGATACAATCATAATCACTTAATGTCATTTGTGTGGAAGCATGAACTTCAAGACCTGGAATAAGGTTTTTAATGAGTTCTATGATTCCCAAGTCCTGTACAATAACCGCATCAACGCCTATTTTGTATAGGTAGAACAGGTATTTCACAACGTCTATGACTTCAAAGTTGTTTATCAAGGTGTTTACGGTTACATGTATTTTTGCGCCGTTCAAGTGAGCGTATTCCACACTTTTTTCTATCTCTTCCAGAGTGAAGTTTTTGGCAAATGCTCTTGCTCCAAACCTTTCTCCAGATATGTATACTGCATCAGCACCTGCATTGATTGCAGTGACCAAGATGTCATAGTCTCCTGCAGGCGCTAATAATTCAGGTAATGTCATTAAGTAATCTCCTAAAATTTTGATTGTTTTTATGATTGTATTTTTTATTTAATTTATGATTGTATTTTTTATTTATTTAGTTTAATTGGATAATATTTTATTTAAAATAATTTAACTATTAATAGATTTATTAATTTTATTATATACATATTTTTAATATTATAATAATTTATTGATAATTAATATTTTAATAAATTATATTGATTATTGTGATAGCTTGTGAAAACTAATCAAATTACAATAGAATTTATATATTCTTAAAAATAAATTCTATTCTATGTATATTGTATTGGAAGGAATAGATGGCGCTGGAAAATCAACTCAAATTAAAATGTTAAAGGAATGGCTGGAAAGCAATGGATTAAGAGTTGAGACAATTGTTGAACCGACTGATTTGGAAGTTGGAAAGCTTATTCGTAAGCTTTTAACTCGTTCTGATGCAACAAGTGACACAATGCAAAAGACATTAGGTCTATTGTTTGCAGCAGACAGATTAATCTTAATGGATAAGATAGAACAATTGGAAAAAGATAATGTTGTAGTAATAAGTGATAGGTCTTTCTATTCCAGCTTATCATATCAAGATCCACAGGATTGGATTAAAGAGATAAATAAATTTGCCAAAATTCCTGATTTGGTTTTGCTCTTGGATTTGGATGTAAAGAAATCCGTTGAAAGATGTGATGGAACTGATGAGTTTGAAAACGAAGAGTTCCTCACTGGAGTAAAACAGAACTATTTGGATTTAGCTAAGTCCAATGACAATTTTAAAATAATTGATGCAAATAATGGTCCGAATAAGGTCTCTTCTGATATTAAAAAAGCAGTTGCTCCATTATTTGACATTTGCAAGGATTGCATTTTATAATCTAAAAATAGAAAATTTAAGTAAATCTTAAATTATATTAAATTTTAACTAATTATTTTTAAAATAAGGAAGTAAGTGTAAAGTAAAGATAAATAAAGATAGTAGATAAGATAGTAAATAAGATAATAAAATAGATTATCTTCTATTTAATTCATCTAATCTTTCTTTCATTACTTTAACAATGTAATCTTGTGCTTTTTCAAGCTCTTCTTTTGTACCTTGGAGTTTTGGTCCAAATTCAGTTTGCTTAAGTTCAACATCGAACTGTTCAATAACATGAGCAAGCATTTGTTCTCCAATTCCATTGGTAAGTTTCATTTCATATACTGGTTCTTCTTCCATTCTATCCCTCTTTTTGATCTTTTTTTAAAAATTAATAAATGATTATTTTTATTTTTAGATTTAATTTTAATTATTTTTATTCTTGGTCTTGTTCTTATTCTTGTGATTCCATAAAGTCTCTAACTGGTTTTAAGAAATCAATTAAGTATTGTGTAATTGCATTCTTCAAGTCCATTGGGTGTAAGTTTTCTTCTCCATACATAGTGTATAGTTCATCTTTAGAGAGTTCTAAGTTTCCACCAAATTTCTCAGGTCTTTCTATAAGCAAAGTGTCTTGTTGTGAGAAAACAAAATGGTCTGCAATTTCCAAAATAGGGTTTCCTTCAGTTTCTCCCATAGGACAGTAGCTTTTCTTGATCTTATCCTTGATTGTCTTTTCATCATCGTCAACAGCGATGTAGTTTCCTTTGCTTGAGGACATCTTGTCATCACCGTCAAGACCATGAATCAATGGAGTGTGAATACAGACAGGAGCTTCTTTTCCTATTCTAGGTAAGTTTTCCCTTGCTAACATTTGGATTTTTCTTTGTTCCATACCACCTAAAGCAACATCAACTTCTAAAGCGGACATATCTGCAGTTTGCATCAATGGATAAACTACACTAGCCACTTTAGGGTTGTCATCATGTCTGCTGACTTGATCCATACTTCTTTTTGCCCTTTTTAAGGTGGTTAAAGTGGCTAATTGATAAACGTCATTGGTGTATTCGCTTCCGGTTTGGAAAGATGAACCTAAAATGTATTCAGTGTCATCAGCGAGTCCTAATCCTTGGAAGCATCTTTTATTGTATTCTGCAGTTTCAGCTATTTCCTCTACAGTTCCTTTTCCATTCAAGAAAGCATGATAATCTGCAAGTAAGATTTTGATTTGAAATCCTAAATCTTGTAATTGTTTAAGTTTCATTATTGTCACTGCATGACCTAAATGAATTTTTCCAGAAGGTTCATATCCAGTATAAGCAATAGGATGCTCTTTTTCAAGCTTTTCTTTCAATTCATCTACATCAATGATTTCTAAAGTTCCTTCTTGAATTAATTCAATTTTTTCTTCAATGTTCATGTAATCACACTTTTGTTTTTGTAATAGATAATAGATAATTATTAATTATTTTTGTAATTGTTTAATAGATAAATTATATAATTATGATTTTTTTGTTTATGATTTTAGATAATATAGATTTTTCCATCTATTTTTATAACATCTATTTCTTCGCCAATATTGTATTTTTCCATATTTTCATTCATTTCCAAATCAATTGGACTGTAGTCATCCGGATCAAGAATTTGCATCATGCTTGGAGATTTTGCTGTAATGATTGCTTTTTGGACTCCTTCTAAATGCTCTATTTTTTCTATGGAATCGTATTCTCTCCATTTTAAAGCGATTATGTCTTGATTTTCCAGGTTTATGACTTGAATCCTGTTTCCATCAACATCGCTCACTTGATAAACGTTATCATGATATTTTACAAAATCATTCTTAACGAATTTTGGAAGTCTCAATGCTATCCAAATTCTATATAATCCTTTTCCAGTAGACTTGTCCTCACTGATAAGTCTTGGGGATTCTTTAGTGGTTCCTCCAAATTCCTCTTTAAGATGCTCTACAACCTTTTTTGCAGATTTCAAAGAGCCTATGTAATAGTCATTTCCTTCCTTAAGCTTTGCAACTTGAGGAATATAAGCCAATTTGTCCTTTTTGAATTGCTTATCAAGGGTTCTATTGATTATCTCTTCAGCAATAGCTATTTCCTCTTCTTTGAGTTCCCTATCATCTGCACGCAATTGAATTACCGCTTCATAGTACCCTGCATTTCTTTTACTGCAGTCCGGGCAAACTGAGTAATTGATCTTTACATCTGGAGTGTGTGTTTCAACCACTTCTTCTCCTAAAACAGTTGCAACAGCTTCAACATAACATTCTGCAATTGTTCCTCTCATCTGGTCGATTTCAAGTTCTATCTCCTCATTTTCAGCCAAGTCGGAAATGGTTATGTTTCTCTCCAATGCTCTATAGATGATTTCCTCTTCAGGAATGTACTCATCTTTCCATTTCCCCTCTTCTAATTTGGCATTGCAGTGCTTGCAGATGGTTACAGTGATATTTTCCGGAATTTCCATAAGTTGGAATTTCTTTAAAAAACAGTTTTTGCAGATTCCATCTATCATTTCAACGTCTGTTGCACCACATTCTGGACAAAACATTTTAAAACACTCATAAGATGTAAAATTGAATAAAATTAATGGTTTAAGTTTAATGGCTATTTAATTTTTTTAAAAATAAAAAATATAAAAGAAGAGAAAATTTATAATGGTTTTAGTGGAGCTTTTGCACCACATGCTGCACATTTTAAGATAAAAATTCTGTCCTCTCTTATGATTTGAGTATCTGGTCTGTTACATTCATGACAGATAACGTATTTTTCAATGTATTCATCGATTCTCTCATTGATTAGGAAATGATTGAATTTACCTTGCAAGATTGCTCTTACTCCTTCTAAGTTACCTGCAGTACCTAATTCTCTTAATAAGTATTTTAATACGTGTTGTGGGTCTCTGTTTAATGAGTCTGCCACATCTTTGAAATTTTGAATAAAGGTTCTATTACCTTGAATAACAGAGTATGCTTTAACAGGTTCAAATCTTTTTGTTTCAAATACCTCAGGAGGCAATTGATCAATAGCTCTGTTTAATAAGTTTTCATATTCATCCATTTTTTCACCTCTTTGGAATAGTAAAATTAATTTAAAGTAAGTATAATCAAATAAAATTTATGATAAATATTTATAAAATTAGTATTTGAGTTATATTAATATAAAATATATTTTTTATCATTTATTAATGTATTTATTATATAATAATTTATATAAAGAAAAATCTTATTATTTTTTGATAAGTAATATGAAAAATTTCAATGAAATTTTGAAAATAAAAAATAGAAAAATGCTTGATAATTATCAAGCATAAAATTTAATTTTATTTAGTAGTTTTTGCACTGTTTTAATCTTCCAGTCTTTTTACCACACCATGATGAGGTTCATAAATAATTCCTTTAGATCTAAGTATTCTTAAGATCTCATCTGTTTTCTCTTCACTCATCTCGTGGTTTTCAGCAAGATGATCTTTTAGGATATTCACTGGAACTTCAACGAATTCTTCTTCCAATGCTTTAATCGCTTCTTGCACTACACGCATCTTATCTCTTTCAGAGGTTGGAGTTCTTCCTTCAACTCTCGCAATATCGATTTTACCTGTATCAGGATCCATTCCGATTTTCTCTAAACATCTTCTTTGCAAGCTAATTGCTCTATGTGCATCTGAAGCTTCAACCTCGTTTTTAAGTTGAAGTTTTGCACTAGCTTCAGCTAAACGAATTGTTGCTTCCAATTGCCTTGGAGTGATAGGTACAGGGGTTCCTTCTTCAACACCTCCAGTTCTCACAGATACATAAAACTCTTCCAATACTTTGTTTGCCGCATCTGTAAGTACAGGGTGGACATTCTTACGCGCATAAGCGATATATTTTCTCAAGAGTTCAGGCTCTATATCATAAGCAATGTTAGAGTACTGGTGTGTCTTAAGAATGTGTTGAGCCAATTCCCTATCCTTTTCAACATCTGGTCTGTCTTCAATTACAAATATCAAATCGAAACGAGAAAGAATCGGTGAAGGCAAGTCAATTTGGTTTGCTAAAGTTTTATATTGGTCAAATGTACCGAATTTAGGGTTTGCCGCTGCAAGAACTGAACATCTTGTATTCAATGTTGCCATGATTCCTGCTTTTGCAATACTTACTGTTTGTTGTTCCAATGCTTCGTGAAGTGCAGATCTATCTTCTGAACGCATCTTATCCAATTCGTCAACACATACGTTACCTTGGTCCCCAAGTACTAATGCACCTGCTTCAAGAGACCATCCTCCAAGTTCATCTCTAACTGCTGCTGCAGTTAATCCTGCACCGGATGTACCTTTACCACTGGTGTAAACACTTCTTGGAGCTAATTTTGAAACGTATTTAAGTATTTGGGATTTACCGATACCTGGGTCCCCGACAATAAGAATGTGAAGGTCTCCTCTTAAACGAGTTCCATCCTCTAATTGTTGCACTGTTCCACCAAAGAGCTGCAATGCAATAGCTTCCTTTACATCTCTGTGACCTTTGATTGAAGGGGCAGTTGAATTAATGATTTTATCGTGTATATGAGGGTCTCTGGATAATTCCAAGATTCTCTCTTCATCCTCTTCACTAAGTTCCAATTCCTCAAATTCCTGTTCCAATGGTTCGATATGATTTACATAGATGTAGTTTTTGAATTTTCCACTTCTCTCTTCCCTAAATGTCTTTAGGGTTCCTGTGATTCTAACTTTATCTCCAGGATTCAATTCATCTACTAAATCATCTTCTAAAACCATAAGCATTTGTTTTGGTTCAGTTCCTCCAGACAATTTTTCTAAAGGTTCCTGCATTCTAGCGCTTTGTGTATCAATATATTTTGAGTCCTCTTGAAGCAATCTAAAGGATCTCCCACCACATTCGCTGCATAATGAAGGTTCCATAATATGGTTTCCAGAGGTTTGTTCCACTTCAGTTATTCTCATGCAACCTCTGCATTCGAATACTCCTGTTTCAATACGTGGACGAATCTCATCAGTTTTTCTTACAATTCCATCAGCAGATACAAAGCTTCCAATGTATTTACTCAATAAGTCGCTTAATGGAATGTTATTTGTAAGATTTTCAAATCTGATGTTCAATTCAGCATCTTTCATTAATGGGTCGATATTCTTGATAGCTTTCTGTGAAGCTAAAATAACCTCATCAGGCTTTTCTATCAATAAATCTGCTAAATCAGGATCAAACATCTCTAAGTCTTCATAATTGACTGTAAGTGACCTTTCATCAGGATATTTTTCTAAAATTTCAAATACATCATCCTTGTAAATTGTTGAGAAAAATTCTTCAAATTTTGCAAGTGATGTTTTTGTTTTGTTAGTGGAATTCATTGTAATATAGTTTTTATATTTAATATTATAAAAGTTTAATTAATTTTTAAATTTTTCATTATAATTGCATTGAAAAATTGTTATGATTTCGTTATAATTTTTTATATGAATTGATAATTTCATGTTGAAAACTTGTTCTAATTTTGTTATAATCTTAATATAAATTGATAATTTTAAATAGGTGTAAAATTAAAAGTATTAATAATACTATTTATTTTTTTAAATAATATTATGGTGAATTTATGAGAAAATCAAGATTGAATCTATTCAAATCAACTTCTATGTTAATTTCTGTTTTAGGAGTTATAATGATTGTAGCTACTGTAGCTGCAATTGCTTATGTTGGTTTTAGCGTAGTTTCTTCTAGTTTAACTGGTGGAATTTCTTCAGGCACTCAATATGACCAGTTAGCTGAATTGAAGAACAATTATTCCAATTTGGAAGTTCAATATAATGAAACTGGTAATAAGATTTATATGATGGACAATATCACTTTAGAAAGAGAATTTGTAAATGCACAAGTGGAACTTGTAAGAGTAAAAAATGACATAAGTGATGTTGAAAGTGCTTTATCTATGGGGAAACAAGCTTCAGAAGTTGATAAAAGGTTACAACTAGCAAAAGACGATTTAAAAATAGCTCAAGAAGCTTATAACAGTTTATCAGTTAAATAATTTTTATTTAACTTTCTTTTTTTTATTTTATTATTTTTTCTTAATTTTTAAAAATTATTTTTTCTTTTTAGGCCCTTTTCTATAACCTAAACCTACAATATACATCTCTTTGCTTTTTTGCCTTGATGATGGAGGTTTAGTTGATTTGACTTTTCTGAAATCGTATTTTATGCTGTCTAAAAGACGTTTGTATTCAGAACCTTGAAATGCCTTGATGACTAAATTTCCTTCGGTTTCAAGTATGTTGTCTGCAATTTTCAACACTGTTTCAACAAGGTCTACAGACCTTAAGTGGTCTAAATCCTTCACTCCAGTTAATGAAGGTGCAGCATCTGACATCAGAACTTTCACTTTTCCGTTGGTTAATTCCATGACCTTTTGTTGAACGACCTCTTTTGTAAAGTCCCCTCTAATTCCATAGTAATTAGGTTCGTGGAATGGCTTGATTCTATTTAAATCGACTCCTACAACGATTCCCTCTTCACCTACCTTTTCCAATGCCACTTGAGACCATCCCCCCGGAGCGGCACCTAAGTCCACCACGGTGTCTCCTTCCTTAATGATCTTGTATTTTTTATCAAGTTGCTTAAGCTTATATGATGCTCTTGAACGATACTCTTCACTTTTAGCTCTTTTGTAATAAGGGTCATTCTTCTTTTCCACTTGCCATCTGCTTCCCATTTTAACCCTCCTATAATTTCTTAATTGATTCAGTTTTTTTTCTGTTTTTTTTATTTTTTTTATTTTTTTTATTAATTGCCTAATTTATCTTTTTTCAAAATTAGTCTTTGTTGTCTTTATTCTTCTTTCTTTGCCTTCTCTTCAAAGAAATTCAATGCTGAGCAAACTGGCCTTCCAGTTTGAATGAATTCTATGCTAATGTCATTGCCATTTATTTCCATCAATGCAACTGATGGGTCTGATAATCTTGGGTTTGTTGGACTTCCAGGATTTACCAAAATAACATTTTTAATCTTTTCAAGTTGTGCAATATGTGAATGTCCACTTACAAGGATGTCAACTTCCAATTGCAATGCATGATAATATAATTGTTGTGTATCTCCTCTCGGATAGACCTCCCCATGCATTACTCCAATCTTATGGCCTTCCGCCTCTATGATTTCAGAAGGATTCAAGTCAATTTCTCCATGAACACGATCCATATTTCCTTCAACTGCAACTACCGGAGCTATTGCCTCCAATTCATCTATAACGCTTTGGCTGGTTATGTCTCCTGCATGGATAATTAAATCCACTCCTTCAAAACTTTCCAAAACCTTTTGAGGAAGCTTGATTCTCCTATCTGGAATATGGGTATCTGATACTAATCCAATCAACATATTTTCACATTAAATGATAATTATGAATTTAATAACAATTGAAATTTATTAGCTATTAATTCGTTTTCGTCTAACAATAATAATTTTGTTTAATATTGATTATATAGTTTATTAGAAAATTGCTTAGAAAATTGTGGTCTCAGTTCATTAATTTTAATTTTCTTTGCATTTTTTTAGTTTCATAATATATGAATTAAAATTTAATAATAAAACTTTATAAGTTTATAAAAATATAATATTATTATTGATAAATAATTTTTATCTTTTAGTTGATTTCTGAAAAATATTAGTTCAGGAGATTAAAAATGGGAAAAGTTAGTAAAGAAAAAATATTGGAGATTTTAGAAGGGTATGATAAAGACAATATCACTATCGCAACTCTAGGTAGTCACACCTCTTTACATATTCTTAATGGTGCTAAACAAGAAGGATTTAGAACTGCTATTGTTTGTGCAAAGGGTAGAGAAGTGCCTTATCAACGTTTTGATGTTGCAGATGAATATATTATTGTCGATAAATTCGAAGACATTGTAAACGAAGATGTTCAACAAAAATTAAGAGACATGAACGCAATTGTTATTCCTCATGGATCCTTTGTTGCATATGCAGGTTTAGACAATGTTGAAGATAAATTCAATGTGCCTATGTTTGGTAACAGAGACATCTTAAGATGGGAAGCTGAAAGAGACTTGGAAAGACAATTGCTCGTTAACGGTAAGATCAGAATCCCAATGAAATATGATGACCCTGCTGAAATTGACCGTGCTGTAATGGTTAAATTTCCTGGAGCAAGAGGTGGAAGAGGATACTTTGTAGCTTCATCTCCTGAAGAATTTAATGAAAAGATTGATGCAATGAAAGAACGTGGATGGATTGAAGACGAAGATGTGGCTCAAGCTCACATTGAAGAGTATGTATCTGGTTGTAACTACTGTATCCACTACTTCTACTCCGCATTGAATGATGAAGTGGAACTTATGGGTATGGACAGCAGATATGAATCCAGTATTGACGGATTTGTAAGAATGCCTGCTAAAGATCAATTATCCATTGACATTAGCCCATCCTATGTTGTAACTGGTAACCACCCAGTTGTAATGAGAGAATCATTGCTTCCACAAGCATTTGAAATCGGTGACAAATTAGTTAAAAGTGCTGCAGAATTAGTAAAACCTGGTTTAAACGGTCCATTCTGTATACAAACTCTTGTTAACGATAACCTTGAAGTTGTTGTATTTGAAACAAGTGCAAGAACTGATGGTGGTACTAACACCTTTATGGAAGGTTCTTCCTACAGTTACCTCAAATATGGTGAAGGTATGAGTATGGGAAGAAGAGTTGCACGTGAAATTAAAATGGCACTCGAAAATGGCGGATTTGA
>Ga0310695_10006076_pt1 | contig 20331 bp, 9 predicted proteins | sample RumenRJG_04DNA_FD_203882 | JGI IMG/M metagenome (GOLD analysis project Ga0310695, IMG submission 203882) | Bovine rumen microbial communities from Lethbridge, Alberta, Canada - RJG_04 (v2) (version 2) | ecosystem: Host-associated > Mammals > Digestive system > Stomach > Rumen | place: Canada...
TACTTTTCTTAAGGTACTTTCAGCTTGTTTTCTTTCTCTCATTTCTTCAAATAGAAAGTCTCTAGTACCTCTTGGTCTTGTAAATTCCATTTTTACACTCCTTGTATATGATATAATAATTATGTTTCTGCAAAGTTATATAATCTTTTGTTTATGGAATTTTAAAAAAACAATGGAAATCTTTATATATCATGTTTCAATGACTGCAATTTTTCAAAATGGCTTCAACAAGTTTTAAATATCTTATAATACATATATATGTTGTAAAAGACCTCTATTAAAATACAGAGGTGGTTAAGTATGAAATCGTATTTTGTACCTACCCTTTCAATTATCATCATTTTTTCCAAGAAATGTTGATGGCTCTGTTAATTAATCACGTCGAGGTGAAATGTCTATGGAGATTCTTATGCTTCTGTTGATGACATATTTCTTTGATATAATGTATCTATTGAAGATGTTAATTCATCATGGTGGAGTATAAGGTCTCATTTTTTTGCCTCATTTAACTTTATTGTGCAAGAATTCTCCGGCTTCTTTAAGCCGGGGATGAATTGCACATTTTAGGGGGTTAGTGTCTATATTTTTTTTATGTGGATGGGGTGGTGAGATTAGTTTTCAAATGCTCTCGGATAAATGCTATATTATATGTAGGTTATATAATGTAATATAGAAAGATGGGGGAAAAACTTCAATAAGTTAATTTTTTTCCTTTCTTTTTTTAAGCACGGTTTCATAATAAGAATATTCTAAAAAAAAACAATCATTTAGGATTATTTTTAGTCATTAAGTGATGATGTTTTTAGGATTTTTTTATAATTTTAATAAAATGTAAAAAAAAGATGTTGAAATATGTGCGATAAAACTTTTATTTTAACTGATAAGGTTGAATTTGTTCCTGATGAAGAGATGGAAAAGGAATTATGGTTTAATATTAATGCCAGTGCTTTTGTGTACAATAAAACATTGGAGTATAGTATTTACCGTGAAAATCTAGTTAAAGAATTTGGAATAGGCAACAAATTTAAAGTAAACCGCACATACACACAAAAAATAGTTAAAACATTAAAAAAACATTATCCTTTTCTAGAAGATGCTGATTCTACCTGCCTTCAAGCATCCACTGATAGACTAATAAAAGCCTATGAAGGATATTATGACCACAGAACCGGCGCTCCAAGATTTAAAAAACGTAAAAAAAATCCAGTAACTTCAATTACCCTGCGAAACAATTTTTATGATACCAAAGAAGGTAGGGTAGGGGCCATTAGGTGGTTGTCTGAAAATGAATTACGAGTAACTAAACTGGGAAAAATAACCGTCAAGCATAGAAGACACATCAAAGGCCAAATTAAAGAGGCTACATTAAAATACGAAAACGGACGCTGGTACGTATGTATAGTATACGAATTAGATGAAAATAGACAGGGTGAATTTTCCTATGGAGGATTATATGTCGGAATAGATGTTGGAATAACTGACTTTTTAACCTTTTCCAACGGAAAAGTGATAGCCAAACCTGACCTGAAGAAAATAAACGGAAGAATACAGTATTACCAACAAAAACTCGACGGCAAAAAAGAAGGCGGATCCAACTGGAAAAAAACACTAAAAAAACTCCACAAATGGATAAGAAAGAAAAACAACGTAGTAAACGACTATTACCATAAAATATCCTATAATATAGTCAAACACTGCCAATTCATAGCCATGGAAACACTCAACATTCGAGGAATGCTTAAAAGTAACTTAAGCCGAAGCATACATGAAATCGGATGGGGAAAACTCATAGAAATGATAAAATACAAAGCAGAATTATATGGTCGTGAATTCGTACAAATCGATCGATGGTTTCCATCGAGCAAAAAATGCCATGTTTGTGGAAAAATCAATCACGACTTAGGTCGTGAAGAAAGAGAATGGGAATGTCCCCATTGTCATGCAGTACATCAAAGAGATGTAAATGCTGCAAAAAATATTTTAGACGAAGGTCTACGCGCCACTGGTTCAATGGTGCTATGCTTAGTAGATTTCATGCCTAATGGTCAAGGAAAATCCACATATTATTATGAATGGAAATGCTTTGACGAAAAAATAGGCATGGCCTAAGAATCTCCGGCTTCTACAAGCCGGAGAGGTTCAACTAAAAGTAATTGATTAACAATTTCAATGATGGTATTTTAGAAAACACTACCCAGTTTTCGCAGGGGTCTTTTTTGCTTGAAAAGAACACAAATCAATTACTGTATTAAAATAATTATATTTATATATGACGTTCCATAAATTAATTAATAAGAGTGTTTCCTTAAAGAAACCTCGATACGTGATTAATTAATTTGATGTCTAATGGGTAGTATGCAGTGTTGAATCTGCATATAGGCATTAAATTTTAACTATTTTTGAGTAATATTTTTCCGAAATTATTTATATTTCCATACTCAATTATAATTTATATGATTAAAGGAAGTACAAATATTGTAGGATTGATAGGACATCCTGTCGAGCACAGTTTCTCACCGCCAATGCACAATGCCGCATTCGAGGCTTTGGGAATGGATTATGCCTATGTGGCTTTTGATGTTGATCCCCTAAACCTGAAATCAGCTATTGATGGTGCAAAATCATTAAACATAAAGGGTTTCAATGTAACAATACCCCATAAGATTGAGGTAATGAAACATCTGGATGAAATCGATGAGGTAGCCGCCCTGATAGGTGCCGTCAACACAATCGATTTTAAGGACATGAAGGGTTACAATACCGACGGTATCGGTGCAGTAAAGGCAATTGAAGAGGTAACTTCAATCAAAAATAAAAATGTTGTGGTTGCAGGAGCCGGTGGGGCTTCAAGGGCAATTTCCTTTTACATTGCCAAATATGGTGCCGACTCTTTAACAATTCTAAACAGAAATGTCGAAAAGGCTGATAATTTGGCTAAGGATGTTTCAAATTCCAATTTGATTAATGAGGTTAAATCAGATTCAATGTCCGAAATTAACAGTCATGTGACTGATGCAGATATCCTGATTGACACCACACCTGTCGGAATGCATCCGAATGTTGACGATGAACCGATTGTGCTTGCTGATAATATGCATGATGATCTGGTAGTATTTGATGCGGTCTACAATCCCAACGATACAGTACTTATAAAGGAAGCAGTTAAGGCAGGTGCAAAGCCGGTTTATGGAATAAAAATGCTGCTTTATCAGGGTGCTGAAAGCTTTAGAATCTGGACAGGCCGTGATGCACCGGTTGATGTTATGGAAGACGCTTTGAGAAAAACACTTGGTTTGTGAGGATAATATGGATTTTCTGTTTGATGTTTCCGGTTTGGCAGGTGACGAAGATGACTTTTCAACATCCAAAAAGGATGTCCTGAAATATCTGAAAATTATTGGAGTGGACACCCGTTTCATATCATACACTCCCGAAAAGATTTACATCAACAATTTAAGGTTTTCAAGGTTTTCAAGAAAAAAGGAAGCCACCTTCAACAGGCAGTATCCAGAAATCGAAGTCGTGAGAAACAAGCTGTTCCAAAAAATCTGCGCAAAGTCATCAAAGCATCTTGCATTGGAAATCGAGCCCAACTCCAGAATACTGATGCCTAAGGACAATTTCCTTGTCGAGCTTTTGATGGAGCCGTACACCAGAAAATACGGCGCAAAACTGGTCTATGAAGGAGATTATGACCTGGCAGTAAATCCTCTGATTTTGGATGACCAGGTGAATAATGTTTTTGAAGGCATTTTCAAGGGCGAAGGTCTGAACCTGACTAAAAGGGATGGGGAAATCTATCCGCTGGTCAGCGTATCACTTGACTGGATAAATTCATTTTTGAAAATGGATGGTCATGATCCAATCGAATGTGAAAATAAGGATGAGCTGGCACATTCATTCAGTGAATTTTTGGATGATGTCGCTCCGCAATATAAGGATAATGTGGTCAGCGCCAGCGTATTTGTCAGTGAAAAGTTAAATTCACAATAATATTATTTAAAAAAATAAATTAAAAGCTGAAAAGTGTTGTTTGCTTATCTGCTTTCTTCTCTTTTTTCTCTTCAACTTCTTCTTCAATAATTTCAGGCTCTTCTATGACTTCTTGCGGTGTTTCATCAATTTCCTGATTTTCTAACGGCAGTTCTTCATCACCGGAAGGCTCTTCAGCTTCGGGAATAACATTCATCATCTGGTTTTGAAGTTCTTCTGCACGCCTGTCACGCTCTTCGACTCTCATTTGAGCCTTTTGCTTTTCCATTTTTGTGATGACCTTCTTAGGTATCTTCTTTTTCCTGAACCTTTTGATTTCCTTTTCATCAAGCTCTAGAAAGTCGGAGATTTCCCATGCAAGCTCGTCATTTTGAAACATTATCTCCATGTATGGAAACATTGAAACCGCCACCCTTCGTGAAACGTGCATCTTTTCAAACATCTTTTCGGCAATGTCGTCTCTAAGATTCCTTTTGGCACGGTTGCGGCTCATCAATCCGAATATGCTTGGGGTCTGGATTTTTGTGAACTTCTTGTAGGTGTCATGTTTTGCGCTGCTAACTCCGATTCCCATAAAGTCGCTTGCATATTTCCAGTATCCATAGTTTCTGCTGCTTTGAGCCCTTCCAAAGTTGATATCTGCCTTTGAAATGTACTCGTATGCCTTTTTGATTTCATCCGGTTTCTTGTATTCCCTTGGAATGTTTTCGGCGATGTATTCCATTACGAGTGTCGGATCCTCTTCAATCCACATGGCTTCCTTGACGTGTGCCGGTGTTTTGCTTTTCAAAACGGCGGTTATCGCATTGAAGATGTCTGAACGGCTATCCTTTGTAACCATGCCCTCAACATCTTTCACTTCCAGGGTATGGTCCTTGTCGCTTAGGGCCTGCAGGGTATTAATTGCTGAGCGAACGTCTCCCTGTGATTTGACTGCAATCTCCTTTAGTGCCGCAGGTTCGACTTCAACCCCTTCGGCCTGAGCAATCTTTCTAAGAAGCGCTGAAATCGAATTCCAGCGGGACTTTTTCATCTTGATTACCTGACATTTAGGCTTTATTGACTGCAGCCTTTTGGAGTAGAAGTCATTGGCCATCAGAATCATCGGGTGCTGGGAGGATTTTATGATTTTGCCGATTTCGGCAACTCCTCCACGGTCGTTTGTTCCGTGAATTCCGTCGACTTCGTCAAGAATGATTAATTTGTATTCGTCTCCAAAAAGGGACCTTGAAGTCGAGGATTCGCCGATTGTGCTTTTGATAACGTCCTGTGAACGCTTGTCACTGGCATTCAGCTCAATGGATTCTGAAAATTCCTTTGCTATTATCAATGCCAGTGTTGTCTTTCCGATGCCCGGCGGTCCAACCAAAAGAAGGGGTATCTGAGGGTTGCCTTTTTTCCACTCGCTGACCCAATCAGTGATTATCTTAATCTCTTTTTTGTTACCGACAACTTCCGATAGCTCTTGAGGTCGGTATTTATCAGTCCATAACATTTCTATACCTTATAAGAATTGTGCGAGTAATGCTTCGAGCTGTATTCTTGGATTGGCTCCTTCCCTTATTCTAAAATCGCATTCTGCAATTGCTTCAATCAGATTCATGTAGATGCCGGGATCCATTTTTCCATCAATTGCCCTTTTTGAGACGTCCTGATAGATTTGAGCCACCATGTCCTCTCCGCTGGTTCCCTGAAGCACCATTGTTTCTCTCAATATGGTACGGGCCCCCATAAAGTCACCCATAAGTGCCTTGGTTATCATGTTTCCGATGTCCTGCGGTTTTGCCTTGGATACCACTTCATAAACTGAATCCTCGGTCACCGCTTCGCCTTCGGAGGTTGCGGCCTGAAGGACATTGACTGCCTTTCTCATATCCCCTTCGGCAAAATAGACTATTGAATCAAGGCCTTCATCGGTCGCTTCGAATCCTTCATTTTCACAAATGAATTCAAGACGGCCTTTGATTTCCTCTGCCTTAAGCGGAGCGAATCTGAATATTGCACACCTGGATTGAATAGGGTCTATGATTTTTGATGAATAGTTACATGAAAGTATAAATGAGGCGGTTTTGGTATACATTTCCATTTCACGACGGAGCGCATGCTGCGCATCTTTTGTCATGTTGTCGACTTCGTCCAGGAAAATTATCCTGAATGGGGCGCCAACAGGCTTCAAACGACAGAAACTTTTGATGCGGTCCCTTACGGTATCGATTCCCCTTGCGTCAGATGCATTCAATTCCAAAAAGTTTTGTCTCCAGTATTCTCCCAATATGGATTTTACCAGTGCTAAGGCTGTGGTTGTTTTACCGACACCTGCAGGACCTGTAAACATCAGGTTAGGCATACTTCCTTCGCCTACATACTTTTCAAGTCTAGCTACGATTTGCTTTTGTCCTACGACGTCTTCTAATTTTTGTGGTCTATATTTTTCTACCCATGGTCCGCTCATTTAATCACCATTTTTTTATAATTAAATATATGTACTATGTTGTTAAATTATTTTTTGATTACTTTTTTAATATATGAAAATCAATTAATATATAGGTTAAGAGAGCATTTGAAAACTAATGATGAAAAAATTTAAGGTGTTAAAAATGAGAGGCGCATGGAAACTCAGGTTAAGGATGCTGTTTACATCCGTAATAATGTTTACGATTATTTATTTCTTTTTGATGATTGTCGGACGGTTTCTGGGAATCAGCAGTTGGAAATTCTTCTTTGGAATAAGTTTAATAATTTCATTCCTGCAGTACTGGTATGGTCCGAATCTTGTCAAACGTTCAATGAACGTAAGGCCGTTGTCTGAAGCCGAAGCTCCCCATATCCATCAGATGGTTCAGGAACTGGCTGATGCCGCAGGCGTTCCAAAGCCGGAAATAGGTTTGTCAGAAATCAACATTCCAAACGCTTTTGCTTATGGCAGAACAAGCAGAAGCGGACACATTGCAATCACCCGTCCAATCTTGGGGTTGCTTGACCGTGATGAGCTGAAGGCGGTTTTGGGCCATGAGATGGGTCACATCAAGCACAATGACATGGCGGTTACTGCGGCAGTAAGCGTCATTCCTATGATATGTTATTATATTGCACTGTCCTTCATGTTTTCAGACAACGACAACGGTGGAGGAATCCTTATCGGATTATTGGGATATGTATTCTATCTGATAGGTCAATTGCTCGTGCTGTTCATCTCAAGAACCCGTGAATATTATGCAGATGCGGCAAGCGTTGAATATGGAAACAGGCCTGCTGCATTGGTGTCTGCACTTTACAAATTGTCATATGGGGCTGCAAGATGTTCCAAGGAAACAATTGACGAAGTCAATACCAACAGGGCATTCTTTGTAAACGACGTCAACAATGCACAGCATGACGTTACCGATTTCCAGCAAATAGACTTTGACGGTGATGGAAAGATTTCCGATGAGGAGCTGAGAAGATTGGCAAATTCTGAAGTCAAGATTTCAAAGACCAACGGAATCATGGAACTGTTGTCCACTCACCCTGATTCCCTGAAAAGGGTAAAAAGACTTGCGGAGATTGAATTATGAAGATGATTTTGGATGAACGTGGAAAAAAGTACGTTTTAAAGCCTGGCGAAGAGTTTCAAAGCGACTTGGGAATCATCAAAGCAGATGTTTTGGATGATGCAGAGGTAGGCGATGAAGTCAAAAGCCACCTTGACCACACATTTAAGATTATGAAGCCAAACATCAATGATTTCATTGACATTATGGACAGGCGATGTTCAATATTGATTCAAAAGGACATCGGACAGGTTCTGGCCCATTCCGGTTTGGGTGCGGGCTGCCGCGTAGTCGATGCGGGAACCGGTGCCGGAGCAATAGCCCTTAACTTCGGAAATGTGGTGGGGCCTGAAGGTGAGGTTTTTACCTATGAAATCAGGGAGGACTTTGCCGAAGTCGCCCAGAAAAACATTGAAAGGTTCGGGATTGAAAACATTCATGTCAAAAACCAGAACATTAAGGATGGAATCGATGAGGACAATGTCGATTTGATCTTTTTGGATTTGCCTAAGCCTTTTGAGATATTTGAGGATGTTTTGGAGGCGTTGAATGTCGGCGGATGGCTTTGCGTTTATGCGCCTTATGTTGACCAGGCGGAAACCTCCTATCGTGTTGCCAAAAAACTGGGCTTTTATAATATTGAAATATTTGAAACCCTGGAGCGTGGTCTGGAAGTCAGGACTCAGGGGGTCAGGCCAAAGACACGCATGGTTGGCCACAGCGGATATCTGATGTTTGCAAGAAAATTATAGCTATGTCTTTAATTGATTTTGGCTATAATTATTTTACTATTTTTATAATTTCTTCTAATAATTTCGATGGTTACTTTTAATTTAATTGATTTGACTTATTAGTCAGGTAAAAATCTGTTAAGTGGTATAGATTTAAAAAAATAAGTGACAAGGATTTGATTCAAATCCTTATCTGATAGTTATTTTTACTTTTTTGGAGGATGCCTTATAGTAAGCATTTTCCTTGAAGTTAATTTTAGCGGTGTATTTGCCTCTTTTAGTCAATTTAGTTATTTTAAAGGTGGCCTTGCCTTTGGCATTTGTGGTTGCCTTATAGGTTTTGCCATTGACTTTTAAGGTAACTTTAACTTTCTTGACTGCCTTTCCCTTACTGTTTTTCAGGGTTATTGTGTATTTTTTGGCCTTGACATTTCTTTTGAATGCCTTTGCCTTGGCGGTCATTTTGGTTTTTTCCTTGTTGATTGTGATTTTAAAGCTTGCCGCTGCCCGATAATTGGCATCATCTAATGTTATCAATAGATTCTTTTTACCTGCTTTTGCGGCTTTAAGCATTTGCGGTGTCAATGTAATGCTTGCAATGCCGTTTGCATCTGTAATTGCAGACACGATAACTTTATTGGATAATCTGAACATCACTTTTGCACCGGCAAGTCCTTTAACGGTAACGGAGTACTTTCCGCCGTAATTGATAACATAGCTTCTGGTCTTTCCGGTAATTTCAACATCCTGTTTGCTGATAATCAGGTTGTATTTTTTTGTGTAGTCGTTATATGTTGTATCGCCGGTGTATGTTATGTTAAGGTCATAGTTTCCTGCATTCAGGTTAGGAATTTCAATTGTTGCAGTGCCATTGCTTACATTGCTTTCGTATGTGGTATTGTTTAAAATGACTGAAACTGTACCGTTGTTTACGGTTCCAGCATCACAGGTTAATGTAACAATGATCTTAACGGTTTTACCGTATTCGTTGTCGACTGCATCTATTTCAAACCCTACATTGTATTTTACTTTTCCGTTTCCTGCAATGTCATTTGGGTTGTTGTTTGCAAATTCATCGCTGTTGATGCTAATTGTGCCGTTGTTGTATATTGCTCCTCCTGAAACGGCAGTGTTGTTTGTGAAACTGGAATAGGATATTGTTCCTTTGGATCCGCTGAAGTATATCGCTCCGCCCTCATGAGCTTTATTGTTGTCATATTGGCTGTGTGATATGTATCCGTTTTCAGTGTTGTTCCAGCAGATTGCCCCTCCAAATTCGCTTGCATTATTGTTTTTGAATTGACATCCTATGATTCTTCCTTCGTTTCCGCTGTCCCAGAATATGGCTCCTCCATGCTTGCTTGCATTGTTGTTTTCAAAGACTGAGTTTCTAATGTAGAATTCGGTTCCGTTGTTTAGGAAAATTGCTCCTCCACGTGGGGCTGAATTGTCTGCAAATTTACAATATGCAATTGTACCGTTTTCCTTTTTAACCCATCCAAGCGCTCCTGCACTGTCTGTTGCAGTGTTGTTTATGAAGATACAGTCGTACACTGTTCCTTCAATACTGTTCAGGTATACTGCACCGTTATAATAGGCTTTGTTGCCTGTGAAATTGGAATCTTTCAGTATTCCATTTTGAACTCTTAAATAGACTGCTCCTCCGTCTTCGTCAGCATAATTTCTGTTGAATGTTGAATTGATGACTGTTCCATCTCCTCCAAACCAGTAGACTGCTCCGCCTTTTCCGGTTGCATTGTTCTTATCAAATGTTGAATCGATGGTGTGGTTGGTTGCATTATTTGCTTCAAATGTTGAATCGATGATTTGGAAGTTGGTTGCATTATAAATGAAAATTGCTCCTCCGTCAGGCTTTGCGGTGTTGTTGTAGAATCTTGAGTTGATGATTTGACCGTTTGGGGCACTATTCCAGAATATTGCCCCTCCGCCTTCATTAACGGCGCTGTTGTTTAAGAATATTGAATTTTTGATGATTCCGTTTTTCTTATAGGACCATCCGACAGCTCCGGCGCTTATGTATGCAAAGTTGTCTTTGAAAAGGCAGTTGTCTATAATGGTATTTTCTCCTTTTACAAGCAGTGCACCAGTGTAGAATGCTGAGTTGTTTATGAATTTTGAATCCCTGATTGTTGCATTCGCGGATTTTAGGAATATCGCCGCCGCTTCGACATCGGCCTTATTGTTTGTGAAAGTACAGTTGATTATGCTGGATTCATTTCCGGTAATATGCAGCACTCCTCCTTCATTTTCTGAAAAACCGTTTACAAAGTTGATGTTTTTGAAGGCAACGTTTGTTCCGGTTACATTAAACATGCTGGCAAGGCCTTTCCCGTCAATTGTGTAGCCGGCACCATCGATAACCAGGTTGCTTTTTTGAATTACAATACCACTTTTATATCCCTCATCTCGTGTTGAATTAAAACTGTAATCGTGCTTTAAGGTAACTGAATCTTCAGACTCGGATATTAATTGATTCAAGTCGGCAAATGTGCTATTTACCGCTTCATTTTCTTCAGTCAATTCCGTATTCAAGTCATCTATTTCAGCAGTGACTTTATCATCAATGCTTGAAAGTTCTTCTGTCATATTGTCATTTGCGCTTACCGATCCTATTGTAAGAATTGCCAACAGGAAAATGCTAACCAATATTATCCTTTTAAAATTCATATTCATTCCCTCGATTCATTAATATTATTTTTCAGAATACAAGATATAAATAAATTAGGTGAAGTTTAAATAAAAAATAAAAAATGATAGAGAATTTTTACATTCTCTATTTTTTAACTTTTACGCTTCTTTTGACAGTGTCTTTTAGGTAGGTAACTTGGTATGTTACTTTTTTGCCTGCTTTGAGTTTTTTGAGTACTGATTTTTTGATGGTTACTTTTGCCACTCCTTTTTTATTGGTTTTTGCCTTGTATTTTTTGCCTTTGAACTTGAAGGTTACTTTTTTGTTTTTAAGTGCTTTTTTGCCTTCTTTTAATGTGGCTTTTAGTACAAGTTTTTTGGCTGATTTTTTGATTTTGACCTTTTTGAGAGTTAAGATCTGTTTTACTTTTACCTTGTTGGTCACCTTGATTTCTTTGTATTCGGCAGTTACTGTGTATGTTTTTGGAATGTAGCTTTTGGTGAATTTCAGGGTAATGTAACCATTCTTGTCAGTTTTTAATGTTTGCACTTTACCGTTTACAGTTACTTTGACTGCAACATTTGATCCGACAGCTTTACCGTCGTCACCTATTATGCAAAGTTTGTATGCGTAGTTTTTGCCATAGTATGTGTTTGCATCTTGGTTTCCGGTGATTCTGGTAGTGATTTTAACGGTTTTAGTGACATTGTAGTTGTTTAATGGATTTACAGCTGTCACTGTGTGTGTTCCTATGGCCAATTTGATGTTTAGAACAGCAATACCTTCATCATTGGTTGTGGCATTGTATTCTTTGCCGTTTATGATGAATTTGACTTGCTTTTTAGCCATTGGATTTCCGTTTCCGTCAACGACTGTTACTTGATAGTCCACTCCGCTGTTGTATCCTCTGGTCATGTCTTCTGCTTTTATGATTGCTGTGACATTTGCAATGCTTGTTTTCTTGGATTTTGCAGGATAGTTTTCATCACCTGTGTATTCAAAGTCCACAGTACTGTCAAGCGGAATGAGCGGTGTGGTTATTGTTGCCTTGCCGTTTTCTACTGGTGCGTTGTATTGTTTGCCGCCAACTATCACTGTAACCTTTCCTGTTGCATCTTCAGGGAATGAGAATGTTATTACAGTTTCGTTTGCAGTGTTTATTGCGGTTATTTCTGGTTCGAAAGCTTCGTTTTTCAGCACACTAACTTTAACGGTGTCATTTATTGCGCTTGTGTAGTTTTCAGTTTCACCATATTTTACGGTTATTGTATAGTTTCCAACTTTAACGCCTGTGAATGTTATGGTATTTGTGCCTGCGTTCAATGTTTCCTCTTTGGTTTGGTTTCCAACAGTTATATTGTATTTTCCTGATGTATCAATGTTGATGGTGATTATGACATCACTAGGATAGGTTACATTTTCGGAATTTACTGTTATTGTTGGTGTTGCTTTTTGTATGTTTGCTTTGACTGTGTCGTTTGTTGCTGAAGTGTAGTTTTCTGTTTCAGTATAGGTTACGTTGATGATGTATTCTTTTGCGGATAATCCTGTAAATGTAATGTTTCCTAGGATATTGGCAATTAAATCAATCTCTTTTTGTTGATTTCCGATTTTTACGGTGTATTTGCCGGTTACATCACTGCTTATATTTACAATCAAGTCTCCAGGGTAAATTACGTTTTCTGTGTTTACTGTTATTGTTGGTGTTGCTTTTAGAACGCTTACTTTGACTTTATTGTTTATTGCTGAAGTGTAATTTTCTGTTTCACCATATTTTACAGTTATTGTGTAGTTTCCAGCTTTAATGCCTGTGAATGTTATTGTATTTGTGCCGGAATTTAATGTTTCCTCTTTGGTTTGGTTTCCAACAGTTATATTGTATTTGCCTGATGTATCAATGTTGATGGTGATTATGACATCATTAGGATAGGTTACATTTTCGGTATTTACTGTTATTGTTGGTGTTGCTTTTAAGACGCTTGCTTTGACGGTGTTGTTTGTTGCGCTTGTGTAGTTTTCTGTTTTGTTGTATGTTACGTTGATTGTGTATTCTTTTGCGGATAAGCCGGTGAATGTAACGTTTCCTATTACATTTGCTGTTAAATCAATTTCTTTTTGTTGATTTCCAATTTTAATGGTGTATTTTCCGCTAACATCACTAGTTATATTTACAGTCAGGTTTCCAGGGTAAATTACGTTGTCAGCATTAACTGTTATTGTTGGTGTTGCTTTTAAGACGTTTACTTTGACGGTGTTGTTTGTTGCGCTTGTGTAGTTTTCTGTTTTGTTGTATGTTACGTTGATTGTGTATTCTTTTGCGGATAAGCCGGTAAATGTTACTTTTTCAACAACATTAGCAATTAGATTAATATCCTGTTCTTTGTCACCTACTTTTACGGTGTATCTGCCGTCAACATTACTAATTACATTCACGATCAAGTTTTCAGGGTAAATTACGTTGTCAGCATTAACTGTTATTGTTGGTGTTGCTTTTAAGACGCTTACTTTGACGGTGTTGTTTGTTGCGCTTGTGTAGTTTTCTGTTTTGTTGTATGTTACGTTGATTGTGTATTCTTTTGCGGATAAGCTGGTGAATGTAATGTTTCCTATTACATTTGCTGTTAAATCAATTTCTTTTTGTTGATTTTCAATTTTAACGGTGTATTTTCCGCTAACATCACTAGTTATATTCACTATTATATTTCCAGGATATGTTACATCATTTGCAACAACACTTATTTTTGGAGTTCTCTTGTTCACATTGAATGTTTTTGTGGAATTGCTTTGAAGAACGTTATCATTTCCAATGTTTGTTATTGTTATTGTGTATGTTCCTGCAGCTAAATCAGGGTTAACTATTCTTTCATCAGTTATGGTGCTGCTGAAAACTGTTTCATTATCCTCATTTTTGATGATAATCTCAACTGTTGTAGGATTTTTCACACTGAATTCAATTGAAACGTTACCATAGGTGAATTCGTCCTTATCTCCAATTGTCACAGTGCCTTCCAGATAATTTTTGTTCACGGTAATTTGCGCTGCATCATAATGGGCTGTGAGTGATGTTTGAGTTGCTTTAGGGATGTATGACACCTGAGCTTCTCCGGTTGCGTTAAGTGTAGTGTTGCCTGCAACATCAAGGTTTTCATTTGTTAATGTCAGATTTATTTGAGGCAATCCGTAAGATTGTCCGGTGAGGATTCTGGAATTTTTGCTATCATATATGTTGTTTAACTTGATATTTGCAATGCCGTCAGCCATTGACATGTCCATGAAATACCAGTAATCGCATACAACTTTATCTGAAACTGAAGGTGCAGCATTATAGTTGGTAATATTGTTTCCAAACCAGTTGTAATCGGCATTTAATTCAGATCCAAACCATGAATTGTCTTCATAATATATGCTGCTTCCTTCATTATTTATGAAAATGCAGTAATTGACTGGAGTATTTTTATTATCTGTGTATATTGCACTTCCTTTATCTGATGCTGTATTGTTTATGAATATCAATTGAGATATTGTTCCGTCATCAAAACTGGCATAAAGTGCTCCACCATTTTCCGCTTGGTTTTTGATGAATGTGGAATTGCGAATACTGCTTTCATCTGCAGTTACATGTATTGCCCCTCCATTTTTCGCATGATTTTGTGAAAATTCGGAGTTTCCAATTGTGCTTTCTTTTGCGGCGAGATATATTGCTCCTCCGTTATTTACGGCACTATTCTCTAAAAAGGTTGAATATTCAACAGATTCCTGTTCATTATCAAGGAAAGTTCCCCTTTCATTGAAGTAGATTGCTCCACCGTCATTGGTTGCAGTGTTTTTGATGAATGTGGAGTTAATCACCTTACCATAATCATAATGCCAGAAGATTGCCCCACCATTGGTTGCTGTGTTGTCTTCAAAGGAGCTTGAATTTACAGTTCCGTAATTTGCATTCCAGTAGACTGCCCCACCATCTGGCGCATTATTTAATGTAAATTTACTGTTAGTTACAACACCATTTGCAGCATTCCAGAAGATTGCACCACCTTCACTGCCTGCATGGTTGTTTTCAAATTTACAATCGGATATTTTACCGTTCTTTTTATCCCAGTAGACTGCTCCACCATCTCCGGTAGCGGTATTGTGCCTGAAGGTACAGTTTTCTACTGTAGCCTCAGTGGCATGAACATATATTGCTCCACCGGATCTTGCACGGTTATTGCCGAATGTTGTGTTTGTAACTGTCATGTTTTTGCCTTGGAGGAATAAAGCACCTCCATATCCTGCAGCATTATCTTTAAATATTGAATCTTTTATTAATCCATTTTGTCCAACCCATGTTATTGCTCCGTTTAGAGCCCCGGTGTTGTTTTCAAAGGTACAGTTGTCAATTACACCATCATGTCCGTTCCAGACAACAGGACCGTCGTATCCACCCACATCTTCATTGCCTCCATTTACAAGAATGAGATTTTTCAATGTTACTCTTTCACCGGATACTGTAAATATTAATGATTTGCCGAGGGCGTTTATGGTGTGTCCGTTACCGTCAATGGTTATATTTGTAGCCCTTATGGTAATTCCGCCGACGCTGTCAATGCCTTCTGTGAAGGTATAATCCCTGTCAAGGACAATAATGGAATTGTCAGCAGTAGCATATATTAAATCATTCAGCAAGTCAAACTCTCCTTTTTGAGTGAAATTAAGTGTGTAATTGATGTTTTCATAACTTGCTGTTAAAAATGCAGGTTTGGAAAGCATATAAACATTGATTTGGATTTCACCATCATCACCGAAATCAATGCTTCCCTGACTGCTTGACATGTTGACACAACCCAATCTAATGCTTATATTTGATAATGTATAGTCGCTATTCTTAATAATTCTTTTATTGACATTGTCATATACGTTGTTTAGGGAAATGTTTGCATAGTCATGCATAAGTGTCATGTTTAAGAAATACCAAGTATTGACATCAAGATTAACTTTGGATAGACTGTTGAAATTGTCTGCAGTATTTCCTAACCAGTTGTAATCCAAATAGTATTCATGAGGTTGGCTTTCGGCATAAATTTCATATTCTGATTTGGAATTGATAATAATATTGTTTGTAACATCCAGTTTATTCAAGGCTTTTTTGGCATGAATGATTTTGTCAGCATCGTTTTGAATAAATAATGAACCATTGATTTCCACATTTGAAGTTGAATTCAAAAGGATTAAGCTTTCGCCAGCGACGTTATTGACAAATGTGGCATTATTCAAAACACAATCGTCTTCGATGACTATGACTGGATTGTTCTGTGCGAGATTATCAAGGAACTGGCAGCCATTGATAACACAATCACCAGCAATGTATAGAATTGAAGTATTCTGTGCAACATTATAAATGAATTGACAATCATTGAATTCACAATCGCTGTTGATTATGATATTTTCATGGTTTTCTTCAAATGTACAATTGTTAAATGTCACTTTCTGAGCGTTTATACTGTTTATCGGGATGTAACAATTAACAAAAATGATGTCATTGAATGTAACGTTGGCGGAAGGATTATTTATTTTGAATGCTGTACGGTTATTTCCATTTATTATGTGTCCATTACCGTTTATTGTCAGACTTTTATCAATTAAAATTCCTTCACTGCCAATGTGTGAATCTCTGGTTTCACTATATGAAAAATCATTCTCCAATGATAATGATTCTGTGGCTTGATTAATATTTGATTGAAGAGCCGTGAATAAGTCAGGAGATGTTTGATCAAATTTAAAGACATATGTATAATCCCTATACTTGAATTTTATTTCACCTTCATCAAATGCATAATTAGGAGTATATTCAAAAGAATTCTTGCTTAACCCAATGTTTATTTTATTTGTATTTATGGTACCTGTTGTTGTTTCAATAGTGAACTCTCTTAAAGGAACATTGAAAGTATCTTGAGAGGTTTGCTTGAATGTGAAATATCCAGTCACAATCGAAGGGGAATCCGCATTCTTAACATATTCAAATTTTAAATTTAATTCATTATCCATATAAATGACTTTTTTTTCATTACCTTTTTGAATATCATGTCCATTTGGGAACCAACATTCATGGAACCCGGTAAAAGAGGATTGGTCGGTGTAAATGGAATCCCTTTGTAAAAAGATACAACTTATACAAATAGGACCATGCTCAGGAAAATCATAATAAGCAGAACAATAATCAATATAAAGATCTTTACCGGTCTCTGCAGTGTTCTTATCGAAAACTGAATAATATATATTCGGACCATATTCGCAGAAGTAAACTGCACCTCCATAATCTTCAGCACTGTTTTCTACAAAAAGACAATCTTCTATAATATCCTCACCGTTCCCATTTGTAAATCCATATATTGCACCGCCATCTTCATCAGCATTATTTTTATAAAAAGTACAACTTCTTATTATTTCGTGACGAGCATTTGAGTAAATAGCTCCCCCATAATTTCCGTTATTACTTATAAAAGTCGAAGTGAGAACCATATTATTTCTTACATATTGGTCTTTTGGAAATCCATCACATTCCATAAAATAAATGGCTCCCCCATAGTCATCGGCTCTATTATTTTCAAAATAACTGTTTGTGATATAGGACCCTCTTGAATAATATACTATGGCGCCTCCATGGTCATCAGCGGCATTATTGGTGAATCTGCAATTTTCTATATATGCACCAGTAAATTCAACATATATTGCACCAGCGTCATCAGCATGGTTATTGTCAAAAGTACAATTAGTAATATATATTGAACCTTCATTGTCTTCTATACCTATACATCTTATTGCACCTCCGCTGGTCCAGGAGACATCACCATTTTTAAAAGTAATGTTTTTCAATACCACACGTTTATCCTTAGCCAATTCGATATCAAAGATCCTGTCTTTACGTTGTCCGTCAAGATAATGGCCTCTTCCATCAATTGTAATACTCTTAGAAAATTCAACGGTGCCAGTATCCTTAAATGCATAATCATTATCCAAATAAATGGTAGAACCCTCTTCAGCACCATTAATTAAACCCTGCAAATCTCTAAAGCTGCCTTCATCGGCACTTAATGTGTCTTCATCTGCAGCATTTAAAATACTACTGTTTTCATCAATCTGTGTGTCTGTTGCCTTTAAAATGTCAACATCTTGTGTAATATCGTCTGTAACTTCACTGACTGCATCTGTATCATTCACATCACTTGCGGCAACCGTTGCCAATGTGAATAAAGTAACAAATAAAATCGTGAAAATTACCAAAGCCTTGTATTTCATGAATTAAATTCCTCATTTAAAAAATTTTCATTACTATAATATCTTTTGTTAATAATTAATATATGTTTAAATAATTGTTAAAAATAAGAATAAAAAATAAGTAATTAAATAAAAAAAAGATAGAGAATTATAAGATTCTCTATTTTTTAACTTTTACGCTTCTTTTGACAGTGTCTTTTAGGTAGGTAACTTGGTATGTTACTTTTTTGCCTACTTTGAGTTTTTTGAGCACTGATTTTTTGATGGTTACTTTTGCCACTCCTTTTTTGTTGGTTTTTGCCTTGTATTTTTTGCCTTTGAACTTGAAGGTTACTTTTTTGTTTTTAAGTGCTTTTTTGCCTTCTTTTAATGTGGCTTTCAGTACAAGTTTTTTGGCTGATTTTTTGACTTTAACCTTCTTGAGGGTTAGGATCTGTTTTACTTTTACTTTGTTTGTCACTTTGATTCCTTTGTATTCAGCGGTTACTGTGTATGTTTTTGGAATGTAGTTTTTGGTGAATTTCAAGGTAATGTAACCATTCTTGTCAGTTTTTAATGTTTGCACTTTACCGTTCACTGTCACTTTGACTGCAACGTTTAATCCGACAGGTTTACCGTCGTCACCTATTATGCAAAGTTTGTATGCATAGTTTTTGGCATAGTATATGTTCACATTTTTGTTTCCAGTGATTCTGGTTGTGATTTTAACGGTTTTAGTGACATTATCGTTGTTTAATGGGTTTACAGCTGTCACTGTGTGTGTTCCTATGGCCAGTTTGAGGTTTAGTATTGCAATACCTTCATCATTGGTTGTGGCATTGTATTGATTGCCGTTTATGATGAATATGACCTGTTTTTTAGCCATTGGATTTCCGTTTCCGTCAACGACTGTTACTTGATAGTCCACTCCACTGTTGAATCCTCTTGTCATGTCTTCTGCTTTTATGATTGCGGTGACATTTGCAATGCTGGTTTCCTTGGATTTTGCAGGATAATTTTCATCACCTGTGTATTCAAAGTCCACAGTACTGTCCAGAGGTATCAGCGGCATGCTTATAACTGCCTTACCATTTTCAACTGTTGCATTGTATTGTTTGCCGTCAACTATAACTGTAACGTTTCCTGTGGCATCTTCTGGGAATGTGAATGTTATTACAGTTTCGTTTGCAGTGTTTGTTGCGGTTATTTCTGGTTCGAAAGCTTCGTTTTTCAGCACACTAACTTTGACAGTGTCATTTATTGCGCTTGTGTAGTTTTCTGTTTCACAGTATTTTACGGTTATAGTATAGTTTCCAACTTTAACACCTGTGAATGTTATTGTATTTGTGCCTGCAGTCAATGTTTCATCTTTGGTTTGATTTCCAACAGTTATATTATATTTACCGTTAGTATCAGTGTTAATGGTAATTATTACATCGCCAGGATATGTTGTGTTTTCTGCTTTCACTGTTATTGTTGGTGTTGCTTTTTGGATGTTTGCTTTGACTGTGTTGTTTGTTGCGCTTGTGTAGTTTTCTGTTTCATCATAAGTCACGTTAATTGTGTATTCGTTTGCGGATAACTCAGTGAATGTTACTTCTTTGGTTACATTGGCAGTTAAGTTAATGATTTGCTCTTTGTTACCTATTTTAATAGTGTATTTTCCATCAATATCACTGGTAACGTTTACAATCAAGTTTCCCGGATATGTTGTGTTTTCTGCTTTTACTGTTATTGTTGGTGTTGCTTTAAATATGCTTACTTTTATGGTGTTGTTTGTTGCGCTTGTGTAGTTTTCTGTTTCATCATAAGTCACGTTAATTGTGTATTCGTTTGCGGATAACTCAGTGAATGTTACTTCTTTGGTTACATTGGCAGTTAAGTTAATGATTTGCTCTTTGTTACCTATTTTAATAGTGTATTTTCCATCAATATCACTGGTAACGTTTACAATCAAGTTTCCCGGATATGTTGTGTTTTCTGCTTTTACTGTTATTGTTGGTGTTGCTTTAAATATGCTTACTTTTATGGTGTTGTTTGTTGCGCTTGTGTAGTTTTCTGTTTCATCATAAGTCACATTAACTGTGTATTCTTTTGCTGCCAGTCCTGTGAATGTTACAGTTTCCGCAATGTTTGCTGTCAGGTTCAGTTCCATTTGCTGATCTGCGATTTTGACTATGTATCTGCCTGTTAT
>Ga0310695_10006082_pt1 | contig 20307 bp, 13 predicted proteins | sample RumenRJG_04DNA_FD_203882 | JGI IMG/M metagenome (GOLD analysis project Ga0310695, IMG submission 203882) | Bovine rumen microbial communities from Lethbridge, Alberta, Canada - RJG_04 (v2) (version 2) | ecosystem: Host-associated > Mammals > Digestive system > Stomach > Rumen | place: Canada...
TTTGCCGGTAAGAAGGCAATCGTACGTGTAGACTTCAACGTACCCCTGGACGAGAATGGTAAGATCACTGACGACACCCGTATCCGCGGTGCCCTGCCCACCCTGAAGAAGATTCTGAACGATGGTGGTGCTGTCATCATCATGTCACATATGGGTAAGCCCAAGGGTAAGGTTGACGCTAAGAAGTCTCTGGGTCAGATTCGTGAGGCTGTGGAAAAGGCTCTGGGTGTTCCCGTTGCTTTCGCTCCTGACTGCGCTAAGGCTGCTGACGCTGCTGCTGCCCTGAAGATGGGTGAGGCTCTGCTGCTGGAGAACCTGCGCTTCTATCCCGAGGAAGAGGGTAAGCCCGTAGGTCTGGAGAAGGGTACTCCTGAGTTCGACGAGGCTAAGAAGGCCTTGAAGGTTTCTCAGAAGGAGTTCGCTAAGACTTTGGCTTCTTACGCTGACTGCTACGTCATGGACGCCTTCGGTACCGCTCACCGCAAGCACGCTTCTACCGCTGTCATCGCTGACTACTTCGACGCTGACAACAAGATGCTGGGCCTGCTGATGGAGAAGGAAGTTCAGGCTGTTGACAATGTACTGTCTAACATCAAGCGTCCTTTCGTTGCCATCATGGGTGGTTCTAAGGTATCTTCTAAGATCGGTATCATCGAGAACCTGCTCGGTAAGGTTGATAAGCTTATCCTTTGCGGTGGTATGACCTACACCTTCGCTAAGGCTCACGGTGGTGAGATTGGTGACTCTATCGTTGAGATGGACAAGCTGGATGTAGCTCTGGGTGTTGAGGAGCTGGCTAAGAAGAATGGCGTAGAGCTTGTTCTGGGCAGCGACTGCACAGCTACCAACGGTCTCGACTTCGGTACCATGAGCGTGAAGCCCGGTGCTGAGATTATCACCTGCCCTGCAAACAACGTACCTGCTGGTTTCGAGGGTGTTGACGCTGGTCCTGAGAGCCAGAAGGCATTCGCTGAGGCTATCAAGGGTGCTAAGACCATCCTGTGGAACGGTCCTGCTGGTGTCTTCGAGTGCGATACCTTCACTCCTGGTAGCCGCGCTATCGGTGACGCTATCGCTCAGGCTACTGCTGAGGGGGCATTCTCACTGATTGGTGGTGGTGACTCTGTAGCTTGCGTTAACAAGTTCGGTCTGGCCGACAAGGTTAGCTACATCTCTACTGGTGGTGGTGCTCTGCTCGAGGCTATCGAGGGCAAAGTTCTGCCTGGTGTAGCTGCCATTAAGGGTGAGTAATACAAACAAACGTTTACGTTAAAAATATCCCGATATGTGAATAGCGTATCGGGATTTTTCGTACCTTTGCATCAGAAAAAGAAAACGAATACTTAAAAACTAATCGCTAAAACATTATGAGCAAGAAATTTCTGATTGGAGACCGCACGAAAGATGAGTGGATCTCAGTATTGGACACCGAGAACAAGAAACTGGAGTTTACCAACCACCTCGCCTCTGCAAAGGAGTTCAAGGGCTTCGAGGACACTAAGGGTGAACTGAAGAAGTTGCAGGAGCAGACCGGTGGATACTTTGAGGACCTGCAGGTCTACGTGCTGGGCGAAGACGGTAAAGCCCATCGTCCTGACGAACGCGACATGATGGCTTGGTAAGAAAACGAAGGATCAAAGAACGTAGCCTCCACATCGGAAGCTACGTTCTTCTTTTTACTAATAACCGTCTGACTGACAGCGAGCAAGAATGATAGAAACGTTGTCGACGCCCCCACCCTCACAAGCCATACGGTAGAGATCGGCAGCAGTGGCACCGTCGACAAGAGCCTGCTCCAATTGGTCGTCGGTGACCATGTCGCAGAGACCGTCGCTGCAGATGAGGAACAGATCGTCGGAGAGCACCTTGCCAGTCATGTCGGTAATGTCGAGAGCACCATCCTTGCCACCACCCAGACAGTTGAGCAATAGCTTAGAGGCTTCGGGATTACCGGTCAGCCCACGCTCGGTTTGGTCAGTAGACAACTGGCGCAGCATGGCGTTACGCAAACGATAGGTACGACTGTCGCCGGCATTGACCAGCCACGTATGGCCATAGTGCCAAATGAGTCCCGTCAGCGTACAGCCCATAGGTAACTGTTGACCGCGCTCGGCAGCCGTCTGGTTGAGACGTAGTGCAACGTCGCGTGTAGCCTGGCGGATATCGTCTTCGAAGGTGTCTCGGCCAATGATGTGTTCGCTGAAGCGCTGCTGAAGACTTTCCAAAGCATACTGACTGGCCTCCTCGCCATTCTCGTGTCCACCCATGCCGTCAGCCACGAGGAGCGTGAAGGAACCCTCGTCAGAAATGTCAACGGTCAGAGAGGCTACGTCGTCGCGCAGCAGCAATCCGTTGATGGCCAGCGCATCCTCATTATTGTCACGTATCAAGCCCTTGTGACAGAGGGCATCAATCTCAATTATCATTCCACAACAAAATCAAGGGTTGCAATGCGTACGCGACTGCCAAGGGCCAGCACGGCGGGAGAACCCGGGGCGAGGCGCTGGTCGTTGACATAAGTTCCATTAGTAGTACCATTGTCGGTAATGGTCCATCCGGCAGCCGTGCGCCCAATGACGCCATGGTTGCTGGAAACATAGGTACACGAAGCCAACTGGGGCCACATGCCGCCAACACGACCGAAGGCACCCTCGGCAAGCGTCAGACGCAAACCGCTGCCTACCAGAGCGGTGGGCTGTGGCTTAGCGACGGCGGTGCCTTGGGGGACTGGCTGTATGGATGGTGCGGACTGTTTCGGCGGCACGGACTGTATCGGCGACACAGTCTGTTGTACGGGACGCATGTCGGTACCCGATGCCACCATGGCCAGGTACTTGCGACCAGCTATCAGGTCGTTGCCACACACGGGACACTCGGTACCGCGCTTGGGGCGTCGGCACACGGGGCACCACTTGAGTTCCTTTCCGCACTTGTCGCAGAAAGCGCTGTCTTCAGGCAGCATTTGTCTACATTCAGGGCATTGTATCATAATACGTCCTCCATCTTGATTGTTTTACGTTCTTCGGGTGTATGTTCACCGCCCTCTTCGGCCAGACGGGCGGCAAGGTTGCTCTTGACATCGTCGAAGAGGTTGCGGGCTTCGCGGCCATTGCCAAACGAGCGACCACGGTTGTTGTACATCATGGTGAGCTTGCCACGGACAGCATTCTCAGCCATTGCGTCGAGCACGTAGCCGAACTCGTTGGCGTGAATCATAAAGATCTGGAACAGCTCGTCGGGGGTATAGTCCTCAAAGATGATGCGGTTGCGTGCAGGGAAACGGCTTTCGAAACCACTGTTAGCATGGATAAAGTCCTCCATCTCATGCGTATAACCTGCAGCGATACAGACAAACTTGCCGCGGTCGTTCTCCAAGCGTGTCACAAGGGTTTGCAGGGCCTTGTCACCATAACCACTACCGCTGCCGTAGTTATCGGCCAGCTGATAGGCCTCGTCGATGAACAGAATGCCACCCATGGCAGTGTCGATGACGTGGGATGTGATGTTTTCGGCATCGCCCATAAAGCGACCAACGAGTTTGCTGCGATCGACCTCGACGACGTTGGGCGACGGCAGGGCCCCCATGGAGTAAAGAATCTTACCCATCAGACGGGCTACGGTTGTCTTGCCGGTACCGGGATTGCCAAGGAATAAGTAGTGGCCCAGCGGAATCTCAGGACGGCGGTTCTCTAAGCGGGCACTCTCTATCTCATTATTGATGGTGTGAGCCAGCTTGGTAAGCGAGTTCTTGACACCACTGAGACCGATGAGCTGGTTGAGTTCGGCGAGGCACTCGTCTATGGACACCTTGGCGGGCTCGACGTAAGGGATGTCGTCGAGGAAGGCTGTATGGATGAGTTCGGGAGTCCACTGATCGTAGGGAACAGTCCTGAGGCGGTTGTTGATGTTGGTCTTGGTCTCTTCGACCTTCTTCATGACCTCGCGGGCATTGCCAAACTTGTCGTCCTTCATAGCCACCATGTTGCGGAACATGTTGAGAGCTTTCATGCGCACCTCGTCGTCGGCCAGCGTGAAGTTGTACTTGCGGGCCTTGGCAGCACGCTCGTAGATTTCGAGGAGCTCGTCGGCAGTATAGTCGTCGATATGGATGGTGTGAGAGAAACGACTGCGCAGTCCCGGGTTGGAGTTCATGAACGTTTCCATCTCCTTGGGATAACCCGCACAGATGACCACAAACTTGCCAGCCTCGTTCTCCATGCGCGTCAGCAACAACTTGATGGCATCACGTCCCTCGGAAGATGTGCTCTTGCCAGCCTCGTCCATGGGTTCGATGCCGTAGGCCTCATCGAGGAACAGCACGCCACCCATAGCCTCGTTGATGGCATCGTTCATGTTCTTGGACGACTCATTGACGTACTGGCTGAGAATCTGGTCGGGCACCTTCTCGATGACACGGTCGGTGCTGGTGACACCCAAAGCCTTGAAAATCTTGCCAAAGGTGCGTGCTACGGTGGTCTTGCCGGTACCGGGTTTACCAGTAAGGACGAAGTTGAACTTGGTGAGTCCCTCGGCAGCCTCGCCCATCTCGACAAGTTGCTTCTGGACAGCGATATCCTGGGCGATGCGTCGTATGGCACTCTTGACACTCTCCATGCCAACAAACTGATCGAGTTCCTTCATGATGTCGTCGACAGAAATTTCTTCAGTAGCTTCCTCGCCGACGAGATCGGTATACGTGAAGATGTCATCCTGCGCATCGCGCTTGCGATGGCGCTTCAGACAAGCGTCAAAGAGGTTGCGCACCTCGCGGGCATTGCCGAAAGTGTCGCTACGCTTGAGGTACATCTTGTCGAACACCTTGGGCAACATCTCTTCAGCTTTCTGGTCGAGGGTGAAGACGACTTGTTCGCCATTGCGCTTCTCATCATTGTGCTCCAACATCATGCGGAACAACTGCTCCAGTTCGCGGGCGCTGTAGTCAGGAAACTCAATGGTGACATTACAGCGCGACGGTATACCGGGGTTCATACGTACAAAGTCGGCCATCTCCTTGGTATAACCTGCCATGATGCAGACAAACTCACCCTTGCGGTTCTCCAACAGGTTGAGAATGGTGTTGACGGCATCCATGCCGTAGCTGCCCTTGTCACCGCTGCTGCCTTTGAGCGCATAGGCCTCGTCGATGAACAGCACACCACCCATGGCCTGATTGACGTAGCGCCTGACATTGGCCTCGGAGTCGCCCACATACTGTCCGATAAGGTCCTTTCCTGAAATCTCGACAAACTGACCTGTGGGCAGGGCACCGATGGCATTGAGCACCTCGCCGAACTTACGTGCAAAGGTGGTCTTGCCAGTACCTGGGTTGCCAGTGAAGAGGTAGTGGTCCTTCAGCAGTTTTTCGTTCATGCCGTTATCCTTTTTCTTCTTGACATTCTTGACGATGGCACGAATCTCGTCCTTGACGCTGTCAAGTCCGATGTAGTTGTCGAGGTCGGCCAGTATCTCCTCCTCGCTCCTGGGGATGAAACACTCAGCGTCATCGATATCCTGGGCATCAACGCTCTGGCTGCCGCGGTCGTAGGCACGGAAGATGAGGTCGGCAGCCACCTTCTCAGCCAAGTGACCATTGACGAAGCCCGTATCCTTCTGGCGCATGTACCACGCAAAGTGGCTATGCAGCTTAGGCAACAGGTCGTCGCCAATGGCGGCCTTGTACTTCTCGGTGAGCACGCTGACGGTCAGGTCGATGAGGTTCTGGATGTCGAAGGCATCGAGCTTGAACTCATGCTCGAACAATCGACGCTCACCTTTGTTGTTGTCGAAGAATCCCAGCATGTCATTGAGCAGGCCACAGAGCACTACGATGGGGGCACCCTCGCTGTTGCGCATGCGGGTAAACAACTTATCGAGCTGGTTAACCTCCTTAGACTTGTCGGTGGGCAACAGTTTCTGGGCATTGGTGATGAGCAGGATACCATCTTTCAGAGCACCCATCTTCTTGTCGAAGTCTCCGAGGAACTCATTCCAGTCAGCGGCATCGACACGTGTGACTGCCTGCTTGGCAATGCCGCTGGCCATCATTTTCGACGTCACAAAATTGGCTATGAAGTTCTTGCCCGTTCCTGAGTCGCCGAGGATGAGACTGTCGAAGCCCATCTTGGTACCGTTCTGTGCCACGACCTTGGCTATCTTGAGTTTCTTGTCCAGGTCGTCGAGCAAGGGGATGATGTTGTCCTTGCCGATGAGTCCCACCTGGGTGGTCTCTTGTATAAGTGCCTCGCCGCAGAAGCGACAGAAGCATGCATCGGGGCGGTTTTCTTTTCCGCAAGCTTTACATATCATAGGGGTAGCTATTAGGGGTTAGAAGATTCTGTTTTTTTCTCGCTCATCTTCATCAGCTGGTCTAATGAGACAGATTTCTCGCCAGACGATGCGGGAGCAGCAGGAGCGGCAGCAGGTTGCGAAGACTCCTCGCGCTGGGGCTGAGCAGCAGGCTTAGCCTTAGGCTGAGCGGTCTCACTTGCTGCAGGCTGGGCAGTCTCCGTAGTCTTTGGTTGGGTGGTCTCCTTAGCCTTGGGCTTGGTGGTCTCCTTGACCTTGGGGTTCTCTTCAGCGGCGGCATTGTCGGCAGCCTCGGCAGCGGCTACGGTGGCAGCAATCTTGTTGATGGCTGCAAGGGTTGCCTCGTCGACAGCACCCGTAGCCTCCAGACCGTTGGCCTGCTGGAAAGCCTTGACGACCTTCTCCGTGCCACGGCCATAGTCACCATCAGGTTTGTTGCGCGTGAGACCACGGTCTAACAGGAATTGCTGGAGCGTCCTGACGGCATCGCCCTGGTCGCCCCGCTTGAGAGTCTGCTGCAGCAATGGCGGCAACTCGGCCTCTGCCTCTGCTGCTGGGGTGAAACCAAAGAACTCGACAAAAGGTGCGGAGAAACGGCTGAAGCGCTCGCTCTGAGGAATGAGCAGGCTAAACGACATCAGTACCCACATTACAACGATGAAGATCAGCACGAAGATGCCACGCACCTTGAGGTCGCCCTTCCACTGACCCAGTTCATGGTCGTTGAACGCACCGTTGAGCGAGGAGTCAAACTCATCATCGTCGCCAAAGGCATAGTCGAGGGGTTCGAGCACCTTCTCGTCGAAGCCGGGCTTAGTGAACTTGCGGGCACGACGGGCATACTTGCTCGGTGAGAATACTGTCTTCCAGCTGAAGAAGCCCAGCACGGCGAGCACAATGACAACATAGAAGTAGAGCACAAACTTGCCAAGGAAAAGGACGAGGACATAGAGTATGCCGGCAACAATGCCGCCAGCAATGAGGGAAGCTAGACAGCCAATATTCTCTTCGTCGTCCTTCAGCGAGTTGATCCAGATACCCAGTCCGAAGAGCAGACCGACAATCCAGATGTAGCTCTTCAGGTTCAGCGACTCGGTGTCGACCAGCGGATGCTCGATAATAGACAGCACCAGCATGAGCAACAGCAGTAGACCAGGCAAGACTGCCAAGAGCATGGTGAGCACATACTGCAGCACGTTGAAGGCCACGAGTTTGCGAATCTTCCCCTTGCCTTCACCCAGCAGGCGGGCTGCTTCTTCCTTGGCCTCGCGGTAGCGCTGTACGATGTCCATGTCTGGGTCAATCTTTGCCAGGTCCTCCACATAGTCAGCCAACAGCTGCTCGTAGGTAAACTGAGGCTTCATGTTGACTGTGGGGTCTTCCTGATGACATACGGCTAAGAAACCTTGCAAACCCTTGGTTTCATACTCGTACTTGAGTGTCTTCTTACTCTCGTTAAGGGCCTCCTTGGCAGTAGTGACGGTCTTGCCGGAGTCGGTGAAGAGGTATGTTGGCGTAGCACCGTAGCCCTTAATGATGCGCATCCACGATATCTGGACGAAGTAGTTATCGTCCTTCGGTCCCAGCTTCTCCTGAAAGTCGTTGGCCTGATCGTCGGTGCACAGATAGTACCAGCTCTCCTGGTTGCTGAAGTGGGAGCCCTTGGTGGCAAAGAAGTTGTGCAGGAACTTATACTCGTCGCGGTCGATGATGCTGGCAGCCACATTGATGATGACGTCGGCAGAAATCTGGCGGTTCAGCGGAGCATGCTCCTTTCGCTCCCAGACGGTGCGTACCTTGGTGATATCGCCCTCACAGACGTTCCAGAAGATGTTGTATATCTGGTTCAGGAAACGTCCCAATGCCTCGCCTGTCATAGCATAGTCCGGGTGGTTGCGATCGTTAATGAGGTTGATGTCCGACAGTGGGTCAATGGTCTGTATGATGTGCATGTAGGGCACGGCAAAACCTGCCTCGTCAGTTTCGATGAGTTCGATAGAGCGCACCATATCAGCATTGCGCACACGTACCCACTCCTTGAAAATGTCGGACTCGATGTCGGCCTTGCTTTCATCGTCGAGCAGGGCTTCATTGCAGAAGTTGCTGATATCCGTGAGCTCGACACAGTCGCGCTCCATCTTTTCGCCCGTAGTGCGCGAGAAGCCTGACAGCGTGAAAGGGTAGGTGGAATCGAGCGCCATAATGGCGGCAAAGTATCCCAGTTCGTTGTCTTTTTTGAAACGCTCCTCAACGATGTCATGTATCGCAAAGGCCAACTTGGGGTAGAGGTTTTGCAGCCATTTCTCTACATCTCCCTTGTATAGGTACCTGATGGCCAGTTCGCGGTCTTGCGACATACAGTCGGCCAGTTCCTTGGGTGTATTGGCAACGAGGTGCTGGGCGGCATTGAACGTGATTTTCAGATCGGGAATGAGGTCTGCCTCGTCGACGGTGAGTTCTTCACCCTCAAGGACGGCCGTAATCTCCTTCATACCCCAGCGCTTGTCAGGCTTACAGATGAGCAATCCGCGACATATCTTGTTCAGGGGGTTGGGCATGTCGTCCGGAATGGTGATACGACCTTTCTTCTTGTCCATAGCCAGCTCCTGTTCCTGCTGCAGAAACTTCTCTTCGCCCAGCCACAGTGAGAGGATGGTCATACCCAAGGAGTAGAAGTCGGCCTTGTCGGTGAGTTCGCAATACCTCTTTCCGTCGGCTGGATTGGTAGTGATATTATCCTCGTCGTACATCTCCGGAGCGGCGTAGACGATGGTACGTGTCGGTTCGGTGTTGACAGAGCCTCTCTCCGTGAGCACGTCGGCAATGCCGAAGTCGCAGAGTACACTGTCCCACGACGTGGTGTCGCGCAGCAGGATGTTGGCGGGCTTTACGTCCTTATGGATGACACCGGCCTTGTGCATGGTGTCGAGGGCCAGGGCAGTCTTGATGGCGATGGCGGTGATGGCCTGGGCATTGCCCTTGAGGTCTACCGACGCCGCACTACCACCTGAGACAAACTCTAACAGTTCGAAGTCGTCGGCAAAATCGACAATCTCGACCAGTACGTGCTGGTCGTTGAGTTGCTGCAGCGTGGACATCACCTTCATGTTGGTATGGAAGTCGGGATTGCACACCTTCAGTGCATAGCGCCGCTTGCCATCGTTGACGATGTAGACATTGCCCTCTGAGCCGCTACCTATCTGCTTCTCTATGTTGTAGTTTTTCCCTCCGACGGTTATGCTTCCACCCACCTGCACATCAGCAGGAGGCAGCTGACCGCCTGCAGCAACAGTTTGATCTGCGACAGCTGTCTTCTGCGGAGCTACAGCTGTCTTTTGCGGAGCTACAGCTGTCTTTTGCGGTGCTACGGCTGTCTTTTGCGGTGCTACGGCAGTTTTCTGTGGTGCCACAGCGGTCTTTTGTGGTGCAACAGCCGTCTTCTGCGGGGGTTGTGGTTTATTCTGTTCTTCCATCATAGCGATTATCTTTTATATACTTTCTTTTCATGATAGTCGTAGATTTCTACGGCACCCTCGGTACCGGCATCAACAATCTCCCATTGTTTCCAATTGGGGTCGCTAACCCACTTGCCGCCAAATTCACGGAAGCTGCAAGCCTCAGGACTGCTATGGGTGACGTGACAGTGGTTGCACTGCCACACCATCGTTTCTTGAGGGTTGATGCCGTAGAATACCTCAGTGGCAATCTCGATAACAGCCTGCTTGCGAGCGGTGAAGTAGTTGCGTTGCTCTTGGGGAGTGGTACCAGCCGGCGGCAGCATCTCTTCCAGCACGCGGTCGGTGTCATCGACGGTCTTCTTAAACTCAGTGAGTATGGCCTCGCGACTACGGGTAGACTTGGTGACCTTTGAGACCTTAGGAACTTCGGCGGGCGTAAAGCCCACTTTTGCCATCAGCTCACGGTAGCGCTTCTCGACATCACTCAATTCACGGGGCTTTGCAGCTTCAGCCTCAATGGCTTCTTCGCGTTCGAGGGCCTCTAACTCAGCCTGCAACTCAGCCATGCGCCGCATCAGACGAGCTGTCTCTTGTACCTTCGGGTCGGCCTTGGCCTTCTCGACGGCCATACGGGCGGCACGCGACAGCGGTTTGCCACACTGTCGACAGAACGGACGGAAATTGCGGACTCCACAGTCGGGACATAGAACGCCGTCGGCTGGCATACCACACTCCGGACAGTCCATATCGTCGGGGGTCATCGGTGCACCACAGAATGTACAGTAGTCAACAACCTTCCAGCCACAGACGGGACACAGTTCCATATCGGCACTAATAGCCGCACCACACTTGGGACACACACCATCGGCCTCGCGGGTCTGCATGGCACTGCTTGTGGCGGTGGCATTTGCTGGGGCGGTATGTGTCTGTGTCCGTACCTCCTCGCGCTGACGCATTCTTACATTATCTTCTGCCATATTTTTAAGAAAGGAATAATAATTAATATTCAAAATGAAAACAAGTAGCACCTCGTCTGGTCCCATCGTCGCTGCCGGAGGTCGTCAGGATGAATGAGAAAGTTCAGCGTGCCACTGTCGTGGAACAGCAGGTTCCAACGGTCGTCGCAGTCAATCTGCAGCAACGAGAGCAGGTCACTACCCATGTCCTCGCGCACCTCTTCTATATAAGGGGCACCCAACAGCTTGTGTCCGTCGTCGTATGTAGCACAGGGGCTGAACGTGACAGCCTCAGCAGGCATACAAGCTGAGGTGCCGTCAGGATAGTTGAGGTGATGGGTGTGCAGATCATCGAGCTTTGGAGCATAGAGCACACGAAAGTATTCCCTACCCCACTCGCCCATACCCGGATAGGCCGGCGTGTCAATATCGCCAAGGAAATAGTCGAGGGCGGCAAAGAAGTAGAGCATGCCGTCATGGGGCAAACAGCCGTCGGGGTCAAGGGCGGCGACATCCTCGCAACGTATCTGACAGACGAAGGTCAGCGGATCATCGTATGTCTCGCCGGCCTCATCTGTTACTGTTACCTCTGGCCAGTCGAATTCTTCGGGCATGTCCGGCTCACCCCACCATTTGCTCTGGCCGGTCAGGGGACTTTCTGTCGGGTGTGTCTCAATCTTTATCATTGTGTTGTAACAAATTTAAAGCCTTATCGAAGTCATCGATGACATCGCCATTCGGGAGGGTAACGCTGATACTTACTTTGGGCTTGTAGATACGTTTGCCGTATTCGTTCTCAAACCAGCTACCACCACACTGGCGAACGATGTAGTCGCCCTTCGAGTCGTGCAGCGTGAGTGTGAGGCACATACAATCATCGCCTTCCGATTCGTCGATGTCGTGGGCGATGACCTCACTGGGACAGCTAAGCTTCACCACGTTGTCATACCAAAATCGGGCTATGCAGCGATTGCAGAAACGATTGGGCATATCCAATTCGATACCGTGGCGACGGCCACCGTTGAACATGGCAATGCAGTAGTTAAAACCACTCTCAGTGCAGATGCGGTAAAGTCCCGTTAACTGGAAACGCTGAAATTCGCTGTCGGTCTCGATCCAGGCATGCTCGATATAGTCGCCGTTGCCAAAAGTATATCGACCCTCGGCGGCATAGGCGGGACCATTGATACAGGCGTAGTTCAGGTGGAAGTAGCCCTTGAAGTGGTCGCCACCCGGTAGCCACACCTCACCATCACCGATGGGACCTTTCAGTTCCTGACGAACCCGGTCTTCAAACTGGAAGCCGCCAAAATATTGCGGTTTGTCGAGGGCGTACTTAATGGTGGTGACCTTGTCTTGGCAGACTCCCATCTCTCCGCCCAAGCCACTGTAACTTACTTCCACCTCCTTGCCTGGCGTGATGCGGAAGGTTTTGCCGTCGTACTCCAGTTCGAGGAGTGTAAAATCGTAGTCCCGCACGATGCTGCCGGGCAGTCCTGGCAAAGGTTTACCGACAATGATTTTTGTGACATCCACTTCGACGGACTCTTTCAGGCTATGATGCACCACGGCACCGCGGTCACTATAGTCTTCATAACGATTGATGAGGATTGCTTTTGCCATAACACCTTTCTTAAGTAGTTAATCGAACATCACTCTGGGGTTCAACTCATGGGGCGACTGCCACTCGATGCCACGCTCGGCCAGCACGTTGCGCAACTCAGCCCAATAAGCAAAGCAGAAGCCCATGCCGCGAGGCGTGTCGCCTAATCGGCGGTCGGTTTCTTGCTCCACATCGTAGAAGTTTTCTTCCCACTCAAAGGTACGCTCTACAGGGTCAGACTTCAGATGTCTACCGTACTTCTCGCGAAACTCGCTGTCACTGACGTGTTCCGTGTCAATATAGTCTTCCAACTTCCGGATATGCTCGCTGAGTTCCTCAGCCAGATACGGATCGTTTTTCAGGTCGTCTTCGCTAGACAGGGCCAACTGCTCTTGCTCATAGCGGCGGATAGCCAACACACGGCGCGGAACATCGTATTCAGGCAGATAGTCCACCATCGCCTCAATGGCGCGTACCTGCCCTATACCCTGTTCCTCAGCATCATCTATGCCACGCAGCAACTGCATAAACTCATCAGCTAGCGGCAGGTTGCGCCACTCGCGCATGTCTTCTGCATTCTCGCGCATCTCGTTGACGATAGCCAAGAGGCGTTCTGTTATTTTTTCGATATCACTCATTGTGTTACTCATTTTTCAATTCTTACACGCATTTCACCTCCAACGAGTCCTCGATGGTGTAGTCGTAGTCTTCGTCATAGATAGTGGCGGTAGACCTTCGGGCATCCTTGAACTGCAGACTCTCACCACGATGAATAGTCACCTGCTGCGCCGTGTTATCGGCAAAAAACGTTGCCTTTACCTCAATGGTGACGCTGTCGGGGGTGACGGTCATGATATTGATGCCCGAGCCCTTCATGTTGAAACTGCTGTCTTTACTGATTGTCATGGCATCGGCATAGTGAGTGTAGCCCACTTCCGTTAACAGAAGGAGGAATGTGCCCGTCTGGTCGTAGTCGAAACCGCTGTGGTGTTCCTTGACGACCAGCATCGGTGTCTCTATCGACGGGTCGGCCTTGATGCTGTCGGCTTGCAGCATGCTGTTTTCCCACACGCCTTCGAAGCGCAAACCACTCTTGAAGGTATATACGCCATGTCCGTCGGCATCATACTCGAGATGGTCGCCGTTGGCATAGTCCCACACACCCGCTCCTACGGCTTTTCCGTCTTCGAAATCGCTCTCAAACCGGTTTTTCCCGTTTGTAAAGTTGCCATCGAAGTTGTCCGAGACGACAACACCATGGCCGTGACGCTTGCCCTCACGGAACTCACCGGTGTAGGTCTCCGTCACCGTGGCGCAGTGCAGTCCTTTTTCGCTGCTTTCAGTGGCCACACCCTGTCCATGCTCCTTGTCGTCAAGCCATTCGCCCTTGTAGTCGGAGGTATAGCGTCTGCCTCCTTTCGAGAACTGGTGGTAGTGTCCCTTGCCGCAGCGCATGCCGTTTTTCCACTCGCCATCGTATTCGCCATAATAGCCGTTCAACTTGTAATCCATGTGTCCGCTACCATGCGGCTGGCCCTCGGCATTCACGTCGCCCCTATAGTGGTTGCCGTTGTCGAAGCTTACCTCCACAGGATCGTTCATCAGTTCGTGCTGGTGTTCTTCATAGAGTTCCTTCGACCGCTCGTCGCCTAGTTCCATGCCTTGCTGCCACTGTTCCAGTGCACCGTTCACGTCGGGGTTGCCGTCGGCCGTCCAATCACCGGCATACAGCATATCGCCAAGGGAGCTATAGGCACCGGCATATCCAAGATCTGCTGCTTGACAGAATTCCAACCAGGCCATCGCATTATTATACTCGTCGTAATAGTACATTTGCCCCCGCAGGTTGTGGGCCGCTCCTACGTAAAAAGCATACTCTTCCTCCTCCTTCTCCTCATACCACTCGAAGACTTTCTCTATCCAATCTTTGGCGTGTTTGTTGGCATCGTCATCCTCACAGTCTTCATAATAATAGACAGCAATAGCCACACCAGAAGGTATATCCTTACCCTCTGCAGCCTTCATGAAACACTCCAGTGCTTTCTCCCTATCCTCATTATAGAGGCGGAATCCTTCATCTCTGTACTCTTCGTTATTCATAGCGGTAACCAATTATTCATTATACACTTATGTCCAGGCGTCCCATCGTCCATCATCCGCATCATCTTCGTAATCCATGATGAGCAGACCACCACTGTACTGGTCGATGAGTCGGTAGGTCGTGATAATGTCTTCTGTTGTCTTAAAACTGTGGCAATCGTGGGTGGAGTCCTCCTGACAGATGATGATGGGACCTCGCACCTCCTGACCCGTACCATAGAGCATGGTACCAATGGCATTGTCGTCAAGGTTCTTGGCGTATGCGTCGCGATCGCAGTACATCACTAATGGTAGGTCGAGTTCACCCTCCTTGTATATCTTGTCTAACAACGGTGAGTAGTGCACGGCATCCAGTCCTTCGCCGTCAATGAGCTCCTTTGCCATCTCCTTATGCGATTTCATCTTATAGACATCGAATGCCGCCACATTTATGTGACCAGAGGGCCAGATAATGAGAACAACCGGTTCAGTAGCTGTCTTTTCTCTCTTCGTTATTACCAACTTGGGGTACATGGGTTGCCAATACTTCTCAATCTCTTCCTTGTGTTGCAACAGGAACGTGGGGTCGCTTTGCAGGCGCAAGCCTCGTAGGGCATCATTATCACCACCCGAATAGCGAACGGCCTTCAGCCAGAGTTCAGCAATCTGAAGACGGTCCAGATGTTCGTGGTGATCTTCGGCAAGTTCTGCCAATTTGCAGATACACTCAATATTCCCCAACTTTACGCCGTCTTTCAAATACCGCACTGCCAAACCTTCATTCACCCTGTAACCCAGACCGCCATAGTGGTATTGCAGCCATAGCTCATAGGCGCACCATCCTTCGCCACGCTTCAGACCGAGCAACAAGCGTTCGTGAAGTTCCTCGTGCAGTCGTTTCTGTTCCTCTTCGGGGAATTCCTGGAAGTCCTCTTGCGTCATATCCGCGCGAAACAAGCAGCACAGACCACTGCCACGGTTGATGCCTTCCTCCATCAGTTCTTCATAGAGTGCCATATTGCCACGCTCCTTGTAGATATTGGCCAGATAGTAATAGTCATCCCACTGTCCGTTCTTCGTCGACAACTCGTACATGCGGATGACATCTTCCTCCCGACCCTCCATAAGCTCGTAGCTATAGGCCAGGAAAGAGTACCACATGGGGTCGATATCAGTTGAGAGTTTTTCTTCTATCTCATGGGCAACCTTCTCTGGCTCGGCTTCGCAGCCGTTGCCGAAGATGCGGTTGCGGGTCAGTTCCAGCTTAGCCCACTCGCTGCCTTGTTGGGCAGCTATCTTCATCAGACGGCGACACGAGTCCATGTCTACACGATTCTCCTTCGTTTCGCCATATTGCCACATACGAGCGTAGGCGGCGTATGCTTCGGGCAAGACTCCCCTGTTGGAATAGAACAGTTCTTCAGCTTCTTGCATCGATGACTCTGTGGGCAGCGTATAATACAGCCAGCGACCGTAGCCATACTGGGCATAGGCATCGCCTTGCTTCGCTACATTACGCAGGGCCTCTACGTCATCGTTTGTTAGCTGCAAGACCCGCAGCCTTGTGCGGAAACGACGCAGGAAAGCTTCGTTGTGGGTAATCTTCAGTGAGCGGTCTTCCTCCTTCAGCCACAAGGACAGCCAGAAGGTGGTGTAGCTCATACCCGTCTCGCCAAAGCTGAACGAACCGTCTTCCGGGGTGATGGTATATTCCTTCTCACCATACTGAAACGTCAGCGAGTACTCGTCGAAGTCTTTTACTATGATACGATCATACAGACCACCCCATTCGCCGCTCATCGGTAGGCGACTCTTCGACAACAACTTATCCTTCTCGACGGGATAGTCAGGGCGGGGATTCTCTTTCGTGGGCCGTTCAAACTCAATGGTGTGGCATTCGGTATGACGATCGGCCCGCCAGTCAACGCTCAGCAGTGCCTTTGTCCATGTCTTCTTCTCAGTAGTACTATTCATAGCTATCACTCATAAATGGGAAAAAGCGTCCCGGCTCTTGACGAGTCAGGCCGCTTTTTTGTATAATGTCTGCGGAACAGATGTCTTAATCCTCGTCCTTCATCTCAGCCTCATGCTCCTTGATCAGAGCCTGCTGGATGTCGTTCGGCACAAGTTCGTAGCTGCTGAAAGCTGTGGTGAACGAAGCACGGCCACCAGTCAGAGAGGACAGAGCGATAGAGTATGAAGCAAGTTCCTTCAAAGGAATCTTAGCAGTCAGTTTCTGATAACCGTTCTCTGAGTCCATACCCATGATGATGGCACGACGACCCTGCAGGTCTGACATCACATCACCCATGTAGTCGGCAGGCACGAGTACCTCCAGGTCATAGATAGGCTCGAGCACCTTAGGACCAGCCTCCTTGAAGGCAGCGCTGAAGGCGTTACGGGCTGCCAGCATGAACGACAACTCGTTTGAGTCTACTGGGTGCATCTTACCGTCGTAGACGATGACGCGGACGTCGCGGGCATAAGAACCAGTCAACGGGCCCTGCTCCATACGCTCCATGACACCCTTCAGGATAGCGGGCATGAAGCGCATATCGATGGCACCACCAACAACGCTGTTGATGAAGACGAGCTTGCCACCCCACTCCAGGTCTTTCTCTTCCTTCGACTTGATGTTCATCTTGAACTCCTGACCGCCAATGGTGAAGCTGGTAGGATCAGGCATACCGTCGGTGTAAGGCTCGACAATCAGATGAACCTCACCGAACTGTCCGGCACCACCAGACTGCTTCTTATGACGGTAGTCGGCACGGGCCATCTTCGTGATTGTCTCACGATAAGGAATCTTCGGCTCCTGATACTCAACCTGGATTTTCTCGTTATTCTCCATACGCCACTTCAAGGTACGCAGGTGGAACTCACCCTGACCGTGAACGATAATCTGGCGCAACTCCTTAGACTGCTCAACAACCCATGTAGGATCTTCCTGACGCATCTTCTGCAGGGCAGCCATCATCTTCTCGGTCTCAGCCTCGTTGACGGCCTTGATGGCACGAGAGAACTTAGAGTTAGGATATTTGATGAAGTCGAACTTATTCTCTACATCCTTGCCATTCAGCGTGTTACCAGTCTTTACGTCCTTCAGTTTCACCGTACAGCCGATGTCACCAGCACGTAGCTCGTCGACCTGGATACGGTTAGCGCCAGCGCAAGCATACAGCGTACCCATACGCTCCTTAGAACCACGATCAGCATTGGTCAGGTCATCGCCACTCTTCACAACACCGCTCATCACCTTGAAGTACTGAACCTCACCGATATGGGGCTCAACACCGGTCTTGAAGAAATAGAGTGACTCAGGACCGTTGGCATCAGCAGGAACATCCTTGCCTGCAGCGTTCTTGATGACAGGCATCTCGCTCACGAAGGGAACCACGTTGCCGAGGAACTCCATCAGACGACGAACACCCATGTCGCGACCTGCGCAAACGCAGAAGACGGGGAAGATAGAACGAGTAACCAGACCCTTGCGGATACCCTCACGCATCTCGTCCTCGCTGAGGTCCTCGCTCTCGAAGAACTTCTCCATCAGCGTATCGTCGCCAGCGGCAGCAGCCTCAACGAGAGCAGCTTTCCACTCCTTGGCCTTCTCCAGCTGGTCAGCGGGAATATCCTCAATGATAGGAGCACCACCCTCGGGCTTCCAAGAGTACTTCTTCATCAGCAGCACGTCGATGACGCTGTTGAAGCCAGCACCTGTCTGGATAGGATACTGCACAGGAACGCAGTTCGGACCATAGACCTCCTTCAGGTTGTTCAGAATCTGGTCGAAGTCACAGTTGTCGCGATCCAGCTGATTCACCAAGAAGATAACGGGTTTCTTCAGCTTCTCCGTGTTGCGGAAAGCATTCATCGTGCCCACCTCAGGACCATACTGACCATTGACCACAATCACGGCCTGGTCGGTAACGTTCATGGCAGTGATAGAACCACCCACGAAGTCGTCAGAACCCGGACAGTCGATGATGTTGAGCTTCTTGTTGTTCCACTCTACATGAAAAACAGTAGAGAACACCGAGTAGCCATATTCCTGTTCAACAGGGAAGTAGTCGCTCATGGTGTTCTTTCCCTCTACAGTACCGCGGCGCTTGATGATGCCAGCTTCGTAGACCATACTTTCGGCAAGAGTCGTCTTGCCGCTACCCGCACTGCCAATGAGTGCAATGTTTTTGATTTCGTTTGTTTGATAAACTTTCATAAGGCTTATTGTTATAGGTTATTTTATTTTGTTTTGAGTTAACGGAGGCTAAAGGTAGACATTTTTGTGCAAAAAACCAACGAAACCTTTCAAATATTAAACTTTATTAGTACTTTTGTACTCACAAAGTATACAAGATGGCCGGATTATACATACATATTCCCTTTTGTGCGAGTCGTTGCATCTATTGTGGCTTCTACTCCACAACATCGCTGAGACTACGTCAGCGATATGTCGATGCGGTAAAAAAGGAAATGGAAGAAGTTAGAAAGAGGAAGAAGGAGAAAGAGGACCATAGCATTGCAACAATATACCTTGGTGGTGGTACGCCCAGCCAGTTGACAATTCCACAATTGCACCAGATTTTCGATGCTGTATATAAATATAATAAGGTGGAGATGGATGCTGAGGTCACCATCGAGATGAATCCTGACGACGTAACAGAGGCTTTTGCTGACGGACTATGTATGCTGCCCGTGAACCGTGTCAGCATGGGAGCACAGACATTCAACGACGAACGACTAAAGTGGCTACACCGCAGGCACTCCTCGCATCAAGTAACAGAGGCTATAGAACGGCTGCGCGACAACGGCATCCAAAACATCAGCATCGACCTGATGTACGGCTTCCCAGGCGAGACACTCGACGACTGGCGACGCGACATCGATGCCGCCCTTTCCCTAGACGTAGAGCATCTCTCAGCCTACTGCTTAATGATAGAAGAAGGTACCCCGCTGGCAAAAATGGTGCGCAACGGGGACTGTCCCAGCTGTGAGGAGCGAAGCGGATTACAGGGGGACTGTCCCCTAAATGAGGAACTGGAGCGGCAGATGTACGAACTACTCATTGACAAGCTGACAGCTGCCGGCTACGAGCACTACGAAATCAGTAACTTCTCCAAGCCCGGTTATCGTTCGCGCCATAACAGCAGTTACTGGAACGACACGCCCTATGTAGGACTTGGTGCCGCCGCCCACTCATACGACGGGCATTGCCGTAGTTGGAACGTAGCCGACATCCACCAGTATATCGAGGCTATTGAGCGTGGCGAACTGCCATCAGAACAGGAAGAGATTGATGGTGACACCCATTACAACGACCGCATCACCGTAGCCCTGCGCACCAGCGACGGCTTGGACCTCACTACCCTCGCCGATCGTCATCGTCACTACTGTATGAAAGAGGCACAGCGTTTTCTGGACGACGGTCTACTACAATTGTGCGACAATCGTCTATCACTGACACGCAAAGGGTTGTTTGTCAGCGACTACATTATGAGTTCACTCATCATGGTGTAGTCAATCTTCACCTTTTCTCTTGTGAATATAGATGGCAATGCCGATAATAACGAGCAAAATGGTTGCTCCAATGTTCATCCAATCCATAAGGCATTTGTATTAATTACCCGACAGCATAACATTAGTGGAGCTGGAGGGAGTCGAACCCTCGTCCAAACAGGGAAACCATACGCTTTCTACATGCTTATCTTGGCCTTCATTGTCGGGCTATGACAAGACCCAAGCCACCAATCACAGCCTTATCCTCTAAAACTTCATCCCTCAGTCGAGGCCCCCAAGAGACTATTTCCGATAAACCTGCACCGCTATACCTTCCTGATTCGGAACAACATCCAGAAGAGCGATGTCTCGTTCTCTCACCTTGTAAGAGAATAAAGCCAGTAATCTA
>Ga0310695_10006088_pt1 | contig 20291 bp, 20 predicted proteins | sample RumenRJG_04DNA_FD_203882 | JGI IMG/M metagenome (GOLD analysis project Ga0310695, IMG submission 203882) | Bovine rumen microbial communities from Lethbridge, Alberta, Canada - RJG_04 (v2) (version 2) | ecosystem: Host-associated > Mammals > Digestive system > Stomach > Rumen | place: Canada...
GACCATGATAAAGGTCATAAACTTCTTTGTAACTAAGAGCTCGATTCTGAGCCTTCTGATACTGATCTAATTTCTTCCTTTTCATAAAAGGTGACTTTAGGTGTCAACCTTATCTACAAAAAGACAGGCTATCTGCGACACCTGTGCAGACCATCGCCAAGAGCAGTATAACGGCTGCTGAGAGAGTTTTTGTTGAAAATCAGGTTGACACCTCACCAAACAGCCCTGAATCCCCCTGTTTATCGGTCTTCCCGATGGTGAGGTGTTTCTCTATCACCTCACCACACCCCCCACCAAAGACCCCACCATCCATTGTAGGAGGTCACGCCATTCCCGAGCTTTGCTCGCCTACCCGTGGCCTTTCCCAGCGTGACACCTGCCACGTGTGTGCCTCTTATGCTCGCGTTCGGGTGAATTTGTAATTCGCCCGCAAAAGAAGAAGGGGATTTGAAATCCCCAACTCACAGCAGCCGAATTCTTGCTCTGGCAAGCGACCATAGGTCGAGCGACAAATTCGGCTGAACAAGGGAATTTCTGCTAATGTAGGAGGTCACGCTTCCAAATGGTGAGGTGTCTGGTGAGGTGTCTGGTGAGGTGTTAGCCAAACACCCCACCATCCGAAACCCGCTGTGGCAAAGGGTTTGCGCCCATTTTGGTGAGGTGTTAGCGATTTTTTCAGTGCAAACATTCACAACAACCAAAACATGCCATTTTGTTTAATCGATTAAATGAAAACGAAGGAATATTTGCAAATTCATTAAATTATTTGTACCTTTGCTGCCAGTTTTAATAACAACAGAAGATGGATAATCCCTGCCTGGAAATGGCTGATGGAATAGCTGCTTCCTGATATAAGGGCAGCGTAGATGCGAACTATGAATAAATCGTGGGTGCCCCTGTCGGGCAGAAGTCCGACAAATCTGTACAAATCTTACAGAAAGAATAAGATATTTGAAAGATTTGAGTAGATTTGAAAGATTTCTCGCCGCAGGCGACTCTTTTCAATTCTCGCCGCAGGCGACTCAAAAAGATAATTCGCTGAATGGTTGCTGCCACCAAGTGAAGATTTAAAAAAAGATAAAAAAGGTAGTAATATACTTTGCGAATCATAAAAAATGAGTATATTTGCACTCGTTAAGAGAATAGACCGATAATTTAATTCCAAAATAAACAAGTATGAACAAGCTAATAACATTAGAACAAGCCGTTGAAAAGGTTCACGATGGCATGACCATCATGTTTGGCGGATTTCTTGGCAATGGAAGTCCCGCTCAGATTATCGACGCTATCGTCGCAAAAGGTGTGAAAGACCTTACTATCATTGCTAACGACACAGCTTTCGACGATGTGGCTCATGGCAAGCTCGTCAGCAACCACCAGGTGAAGAAAGCCATTGTCTCTCACACAGGTACGAACAAGCAGACTGCCATTCAGAAGAATGAGGGAACCCTCATCGTGGAGTATGTGCCGCAGGGAACGCTGGCAGAGCGCATCCGTGCTGCCGGTGCCGGACTGGGTGGCGTGCTGACTCCGACGGGTCTCGGCACCATCATGGCCGACGGCAAGGAGATTGTCAAGGTGGACGGTAAGGACTACCTCCTGGAGAAGCCCCTCCGCGCCGACATCGCCTTCCTCCGCGCCAGCATCGTCGATGAGTTTGGCAACATGGTGTTCCTCGGAACGACCAACAACTTCAACCCGCTGATGGCCACCGCCGCCGACTATGTCGTCGTTGAGGCCGAGAAGCTGGTGAAGGTGGGCGAAATCCAGCCTGAGCACGTACATGCCTCTGGCATCTATGTCAATGGTATCTACGTAGAGAAGTAAGACCCCCTTTCGTCCCCCGATGGGGACACAATAGTTTAACTCAATAAAAGAAAAACACCTCCTGAATCAATAGTAGCCCCCTCGGGGGCCGTATGGGGGGCCTATTTATATTATCATGGAATACAGAACAAAGATCAGATTGCGCATGAGCGCAAAAGACGCCCACTACGGAGGCAACCTCGTAGACGGCGCACACATGGTTCACCTCTTTGGTGACGTGGCAACCGAACTCTTGATTATGCGTGACGGCGACGAAGGACTCTTCCGTGCCTACGACAACATCGACTTCCTGGCTCCTGTCTATGCCGGCGACTTTATCGAGGCTGAGGGATGGATCGACAAGGAAGGCAACACATCGCGCCACATGCAGTTTGAGGCACGCAAGGTGGCCATCTCGCGTCCCGATATCTCACCGTCGGCTGCCGACGAACTGGACGAGCCCATCGTGGTTTGCCGTGCTTCAGGCACCTGTGTCACACCGAAAGACTGCCAGAGGAAGAATTGAAAAATTAGAAAATTAAATATGAAAAGTGATTAGATTCTCCTTTTCACCTTTTCATCCTTAAACTTTTAAAACTTTATTCATAGTGGACAAACTGATTATCACAGCCGCCATCTGCGGCGCTGAGGTGACGAAGGAACAGAATCCCAACGTCCCCTATACAGTAGAAGAAATCGTGCGCGAGGCAAAGTCGGCCGTTGATGCCGGTGCTGCCATCGTCCACCTGCATGTACGCCGTGACGACGGTACACCCACACAGGACCGCGACCGCTTCCAGGAGTGCGAAGAGGCTATCCTGAAGGTGTGCCCCAACGTCATCCTCATCCCTTCGACGGGTGGTGCCGTGGGAATGACTCCCGACGAGCGCCTGCAGTCGACCGATACGACACCGCTGCCCGAGATGGCAACACTCGACTGCGGTACGTGCAACTTCGGCGATGAGATTTTCGACAACACCATGCCCACGATGCGTGCCTTCGGCAAGCGTATGATGGAGCGTGGCATCAAGCCCGAATACGAGTGCTTCGAAATGGGCCATATCGACACCATCCTCAACATGGTGCGCAAGGGTCAGGCTCCCGGAGCGCCGATGCAGTTCAACTTCGTCCTGGGTGTTCCCGGTTGCACACCGGCAACGGTGGCCAACCTCTGCTGGATGGCCAACGCTATCCCTGCAGGCAGCACCTGGACCGTAACGGGCGTTGGCCGTCATGCCTTCCCGATGGCTGCTGCAGCCATCGCCATGGGCGGTAATGTTCGCGTTGGTTTCGAAGACAACCTCTACCTCTCGAAGGGCGTTCTGGCTCAGTCGAACGGTGAGCTGGTGGCCAAGGTGGTGCGCCTCGCCAACGAGCTGGGTCGTCCCATCGCCACGAGCGACGAGGCACGCGAGATTCTCGGCCTGAAGAAATAACAAAAAGTATCAAAAAAGCAAATATTCATTTTAAAAAAAGAAAATAAAGGAAATATGCAGAAACATGGTAACAGATACGGTACACACCGTGTCATCGAGCCGAAAGGCGTACTGCCCCAGCCGGCAAACAAGTTGGACAACAACATGGACGAGATCTACGACAACGAGATCCTCATTGACGTTCAGACCCTGAACATCGACTCCGCTTCGTTCACCGACATCCACAACTATGCCAAGAGCCAGGCCAAGAATCCTGACGACGAGGCCGAAGTGATGGAGGAAATCAAGAAGGAGATGCTCCTCAACGTCGAACTGCAGGGCAAGCACCGCAACCGTCGCACAGGTTCGGGTGGTATGCTGCTCGGAACAGTGGAGAAGATTGGCGACGCCCTGAAGGGAAAGATCGACCTGAAGGAAGGCGACCGCATCGCTACACTCGTGTCGCTGTCGCTCACCCCGCTGCGCATCGACGAGATTCTGAACATCAAGGCCGATGTCGACCAGGTGGACATCAAGGGTAAGGCTATCCTCTTCGAGAGCGGTATCTATGCCAAGATTCCTAACGACATGCCCGAGAAGCTCGCCCTGAGTGCCCTCGATGTTGCTGGTGCTCCCGCACAGACAGCCAAACTCTGCCAGTATGGACAGAACGTCGTCATCCTCGGTGCTGGTGGTAAGAGCGGTATGCTCTGCTGCTACGAGGCTAAGAAGCGCGTCGGCGTAACGGGTAAGGTCATCGGTCTGGCTAACAGCCCGAAGTCGACCAACCGCATCAAGGAGCTCGGCTTCTGCGATGTCGTAGAGAGCGTTGCCGGTATGACTCCCGTTCAGGTGAACGAGCTCGTCAGCAAGCTGACCGACGGTAAGATGGCCGACGTGACCATCAACTGCGTCAACGTGCCCGACCAGGAGATGACAGCCGTGCTCTGCACCAAGGACGACGGCGTTGTCTACTTCTTCTCGATGGCTACCAGCTTCACCAAGGCTGCCCTCGGTGCAGAAGGTATCGGTGCCGACGTCAACATGATTATCGGTAACGGCTATACCAAGGGTCACGCCGAGTTTACACTCCAGGAGCTGCGCGAATGCCCCGAGCTGCGCAAGATCTTCGAGGAGCTCTACGCATAAACAACACGGAGAATGGTGGGGCGAGGCTTGTAGGCTCCGTTCGCCGTTCTCCGATTCTTTACCTTATTCTTATTATTAGCAATGGTAGAATCAAAAAGAAAACTGCTGTTCCCCAACGTCACCGACGAAGAGTGGAACGACTGGAAATGGCAGGTAAGAAACAGAATAGAAACTCTCGACGAACTGAAGAAGTACGTCAGCCTGACGGCTGAGGAGGAGGATGGTGTGAAGCAGACGCTCAAGACCCTCCGTATGGCCATCACTCCCTATTATCTGAGTCTGATCAACCCCAACGACCCGCACGACCCCATCCGTCGTCAGTGCATACCGACGGGACTGGAGACTCATCAGTCGGGTGCCGACTTGCTCGACCCGCTGCACGAGGATGAGGACTCTCCCACACCAGGACTGACACACCGCTATCCCGACCGCGTGCTGTTCCTCATCACCGACATGTGCTCGATGTACTGCCGCCACTGTACGCGTCGCCGCTTTGCCGGCCAGACGGACAACGAATGCTCTACCGACCGCATTGAGAAGGCCCTGGAGTATATCGAGAAGACAGAGTGTGTGCGCGACGTGCTGCTCTCGGGCGGTGATGCCCTGATGGTGAGCGACAAGCGCCTTGAATACATCATCTCGCGTCTGCGCCAGATTCCTCATGTTGAGATCGTCCGCTTGGGCACCCGCACTCCCGTGGTCTGCCCGCAGCGCGTCACTCCTGAGCTCTGCGCCATGCTGAAGAAGTATCACCCCATCTGGATCAACACCCACTTCAACCACCCCAACGAGGTGACGGCAGAATCGAAGCGCGCCTGCGAGATGCTGGCTGATGCCGGTATCCCTCTGGGCAACCAGAGCGTGCTGCTGCGCGGTGTCAACGACTGCGTACACGTGATGAAGCATCTCGTTCACGAGTTGGTAAAGATACGCGTGCGCCCGTACTATATTTATCAGTGCGACCTGTCGATGGGTCTCGAACACTTCCGTACGCCCGTCAGCAAGGGCATCGAGATTATCGAAGGACTGCGCGGACATACCTCGGGCTACTGCGTGCCGACCTTCGTCGTCGACGCTCCCGGTGGTGGTGGTAAGACTCCCGTCATGCCGCAGTATGTCATCTCGCAGGCTCCGGGCAAGGTGGTGCTCCGCAACTTCGAAGGTGTCATCACGACCTATACCGAGCCGACGGAGTATCACAGCGAGTGCAACTGCAAGGACTGCCAGGCAGAGCGACAGAAGCATGTAGCTGACAACAAGGCTCTCGACGGCGTCATCTCGCTGCTCGAAGGCGAGCGCATGAGCATGGAGCCTGGTGCACTGAAGCGCCACGAGCATAACGCCGAGCGCAACAAGAAGTGATTTTGAAGACCACGACGGGTTATCTTTGAGACCACGAATTTCGCGAATTTCACGAATTGTGAGATTGGAGAGCAATGAAATGATTCGTTTAATTCGTAAAATTCGTGGTTTGAAAGAATCAAGTTGATAATAAGAAACTTGTGTTTAAAAAGTATACCTGTCGTTGAAAAGTAAAGAATGTGATGTGGCCGTTCATCGATGACATATTGAAGCACAGCAGCCTCTCTATCATTGGCTTACAGAAGAACACGGGCAAGACGGAATGTCTGAAATACGTGCTCGACCGTCTGCCTATTGATAGCCGACGCATCGCTGTGACATCGATAGGCATCGACGGCGAGACAACCGACCAGGTGACACTCACGCAGAAGCCGGAGATCGTCTTGCGCCAAGGGATGTTCTTTGCAACATCCGAGATGCACTACAGACAACGCCGGCTGGTGTCGGAGCTGATTGACGTCAGCGACGTGACGACATCCTTGGGCAGGGTGGTGACGGCCAAAGCGCTGACAACGGGAAAGATTCTCCTTTCCGGACCGTCGTCGGCTGTCAGCCTCAGACGGTGGATGGACGACATGAAGCGCTTCGATATCGACCTCATCGTCATCGATGGTGCCTTGTCGCGGATGAGCTCAGCTTCACCGGCTGTCAGCGAGTCGATGATTCTCGCTACAGGAGCTGCCTATTCGGCCAACATACAGACATTGGTGCAGAAGACGGCCTTCGTCGTCGAACTGATCAACCTGCCGCTGACCAGTGCCGAGAATATCGCCATGCTGTCGCCCATCGAGCGTGGCTCGTGGTGGATAGACCGCAGCGGACAGCTTCACGACCTGAATGCCAGTACCTCGCTCTCGCAAGAGATACGGTTCGAGGGGATGGACGAGTGCCAGACGCTCTTTGTGGCAGGGGCATTGGTAGACAGCTATCTGGAGAAAGTTCGCAAGAACAAGTGTCTGCGCGAAGCTGAGATTGTGGTGCGCGACTTCACGAAGCTCTTTGTCACGCCGCAGCAGCTGCATCTCTTCCAGAAGGGTGGGGGACGCATCCGGGTGCTGCAGAAGAGCAAGCTCATCGGCGTCACCGTCAATCCCACATCGCCCAGCGGATATGTCCTCGACTCGGAGACCCTCTGCCAACGACTCTCGGCAGCCATCCAGCTGCCCGTCTATGATTTGTTTAAAATACGGTAAGCATGCAATTGAAGAAAATCGTTGACTCCCCCTGTGGCATCAGGTATATGCTCGACCAGCTGGACTTGCAGTCGGGCTATGCACGCCGTTGGCTCCTCGACCGGCCCATGATGACGTCGGCCGACGAGATCTTGGCGGAATACGATCGGCTGCGCCGGTTCCTCGCTTACGTCGAAAGCCTCGAACCGACCCATTTGCATACGCTGCTGTTTAAACTGCAAGGACTGAAAGACATCCGCACAACCATCAAGAACCTGTCGCAGCGGGCCACGCTCGACGACATCGAGCTCTTCGAGGTGAAGCATCTGGCCATCCTTTCGACCGATGTCTTCCATCTGCTCCGTGCTGCTGACATGCACGAGGTGGTATGCGTGCCCGATCTGGAAGAGGTGATCAGCATCCTCGACCCCGACGGCATGAAGATAGCCACCTTCTATGTCTACGACTCCTATTGTGCCGAACTACGTGAGCTACGCAACAAGATTCGCCTGCATCCCGAGCAGGAAGACCTGCTCTTCGAGGCTAACGAGATAGAGGCTTCCGTCAGGGCTGACCTCTGCAAGAAGCTCTTCCCCTATGCAGCGGTCATCGAGCAGGCTCAGGCCGCTTTAGCTCAGTTGGACGTTATCCTCGCCAAGGCGCGTCAGATACAATCGATTGGTCTGACAATCCCTGGCGTATCTATCAATGGAACAACTTGTTATAAGGATTTGTTCCACCCTCAAGTGAAGGCTTCATTAGCCAACGACAACCGCTCGTTCCAACCCGTTGACATTCAGTTCGACCATACGCCGACACTCATCACGGGTGCCAATATGGGCGGAAAGACGGTGGTCCTGAAAACGCTGACGTTGTGTCAGTATCTCTTCCAGTTTGGCTTCGGCATCCCGGCATCGGGAGCTGAGATAGCTGTGAGAGACGACGTCTTCTTCTGCATCGGCGACGAACAGTCAATCGAACGCGGACTGTCGTCGTTTGCTGCTGAGATGAAGAACATCGATGCCGTCATCAAGGCATCAAGACAAAATAAGAAAATCCTGGCGTTGATAGACGAGCCTGCCCGTACCACCAACCCCACAGAGGGTAGCGCTTTGGTGGAAGCACTCATCAAGGTGCTCGACGGCGGAGACATGAGTCTCGTCTTGACGACCCACTACGATATCAACCCCGGCCATGCCCACTGCCTGCGTGTGAAAGGCTTTGAGGATGGACGGATGAACTACACACTCGTCGAAGTGGACGGGGGAGAAGTACCCCACGAGGCACTCAACATTGCCGAAAGCCTCGACATCGACCGGCAATGGATTTCGGAGGCGCGACGACTCTTGGAAACAGCCGCAGCACCTCATCATATTGTAAAACAACAACTTATATAATACACGTTTATGCAAAAAAGCAAATTAGGATTAGATTTTGAGAAAGTGGAATACGCCAGAAGTCTGGCTAAAGGCATCGCCGAAGATGTGCAGGCCTTCGTGGAGCAATACACCACGGTGGCCGTTGAACGCACGCTGTGCCGACTGATGGGCATCGACGGTGTCGACGAGAACCAGGTGCCGCTGCCCAATGTCGTGGTGGAAGCCTTGAAAGAAAAGGGCGTACTGAGTGAAGGCGCCTTGTTCTTCATCGCCAATGCCATGATCCAGACGGGGCTCTCGCCACAGCAGATAGCACAGAAGGTTGCCGAGGGCGACCTGGATATCACCAAAGTGGTGACACGCGACCAGAAGCAGATCGCCGACACGCTGCAACCCGTCATCGACGAGAGCATGGCGCGCATCCGGGCTCGCAGGGCACGCCGCGAACACTATCTCGATACCATCGGTGAAGGTCCGAAGCCATACCTTTATATTATTGTGGCTACCGGAAACATCTACGAAGATGTGGTACAGGCTCAGGCTGGTGCTCGCCAGGGTGCTGATGTCATCGCTGTGATACGTACTACGGGTCAGAGTCTGCTCGACTATGTACCATACGGCGCTACGACCGAAGGCTTCGGTGGCACGTTTGCCACACAGGAGAACTTCCGCATCATGCGTAAAGCGCTCGACGAAGTGGGCGAGGAGCAGGGACGATATATCCGCCTCTGCAACTATTGCTCTGGTCTCTGTATGCCCGAGATAGCTATCATGGGTGCTTTCGAGGGATTGGACGTGATGCTCAACGACGCTCTCTATGGCATCCTCTTCCGCGACATCAACATGCAGCGCACGCTGGTTGACCAGTATATGAGCCGCATCATCAACGGCTTTGCCGGCGTTATCATCAATACGGGTGAAGACAACTACCTGACCACTGCCGATGCCGTAGAGGCTGCCCACACCGTGTTGGCTTCCGACCTCATCAACGAACAGCTGGCCCTCATGGCCGGACTGCCCGAAGAGCAGATGGGACTGGGACACGCCTTCGAGATGGACCCCATGCTCGAGAACGGTTTCCTCCTCGAACTGGCACAGGCACAGATGACACGCGAGATTTTCCCCAAGGCTACGCTGAAGTACATGCCCCCGACGAAGTTCATGACGGGCAACATCTTCCGCGGACATATCCAGGACGCCCTGTTCAACATGATTGGTATCTGGACACATCAAGGCATCCAGCTTCTGGGCATGCCGACGGAAGCCATCCACACACCGTTCATGAGCGATCGCTACCTCTCCATCGAGAATGCCAAGTATATCTTCAACAACATGAAGAGCATCGGCGAGGAGATGGAATTCAAGGAGGGCGGCATCTGCCGCAACCGCGTGAAGGAGGTGCTCGGCAACACCATCCAGTTGCTCGAGGATATCACGAAGGAAGGACTCTTCACGGCTCTCGAGAAAGGTATCTTCGGCGATGTGAAGCGCCCGAAGAATGGAGGTAAGGGTCTGGAAGGCGTCACCATGAAGGGTGAGAACTACCTGAACCCATTTGTAGAATTAATGAAAGGGAAAAGATAATGAACGAAGGATTATATAGCATGGAAGCTAAGGACTTCGACAAGACCTTAGACTTCACCAAGATAAAGCCGTATGGCGACACAATGAACGACGGAAAGGTGCAGCTGAGCTTTACGCTGCCCGTACCCGTCGGAGCTGAGGCGGTAGAGGCCGCCAAACAGCTGCTCAAGAAGATGGGCCTGAACAACCCCAGCGTGGTGTTCTACAAAGAACTGACACCTGGCTTCACCTTCTTCAACTGCTACGGCAGTTGTTCGCACACCGTCGATTACTCTACCATCTATGTGCCGAAGGTGGAGTCGAACACGATGGATATGTACACAACCGACGAATATATTCGCGAAAATCTCGGACGAAAGATTGTCATCGTGGGAGCTTCCACCGGTACCGACGCACACACGGTGGGCATCGATGCCATCATGAACATGAAGGGCTATGCCGGCCACTATGGCTTGGAGCGTTACGACATGATAGAGGCCTACAACCTCGGTTCGCAGGTGCCCAACGAGGAGTTCATCGCTAAGGGCATTGAGCTGAAGGCCGACGCGCTGATCATCTCGCAGACGGTCACGCAAAAGGATGTGCACATCCAGAACCTGACCAACTTCATCGAGCTGATGGAGGCTGAGGGCCTGCGCGACAAGATGATCTGCTGCTGCGGCGGTGCGCGTATCACCCACGAGCTGGCAAAGGAGCTGGGTTTCGATGCCGGTTTCGGCATGAACACCTACGCCGACGACGTGGCATCGTTCATCGTCCAGGAAATGGTCAAACGTGGCATGAAATAACAAGTTCAAACAAATAATAACATTAATCTATAAAACCTTACAATTATGGATAAATATCAAATGAGAGAAGTCATCGCAAAGCGTGCTGCCAAAGAGTTGCACGACGGCGATGTTGTGAACCTGGGTATCGGTATTCCGACACTTATTCCTAACTATCTGCCCGAAGGCATCTCGGTCACCCTGCAGACGGAGAACGGTGCAATGGGCATGGGTCCCACTCCCGCTGAAGGCGAGGAGGACAAGAACCTCATCAATGCTGGCGGTGGCTCTATCACACTGGCTCCCGGTGCTTGCACCTTCGACTCGGCCACGTCGTTTGCCATCATCCGCGGCGGACATGTCAACGTGTCGTTCCTCGGTGCCTTGCAGGTAGACGAGAAGGGCAACCTCGCCAACTGGATTATCCCCGGCAAGATGGCTCCCGGTATGGGTGGTGCCATGGACCTGGTGGTGGGTGCCAAGCGCGTTATCCTCACCATGGAGCACACGCAGAAGGGCAACCCGAAGATCTTGAAGGAGTGCACCCTGCCGCTGACAGCTGCCGGACAGGTGAACATGATCATCACCGAGATGGGTGTCATGGACATCACGCCCGATGGCATCGTGCTGCGCGAGCTGCATCCGGAGTTCACCGTAGAGCAGGTGCAGGCTGCCACAGAGGCCAAGCTCATCATCGCTCCCGACCTGAAGCCGATGGATGTTTAATCTTTTCAACCACGAATTGAACGAATTATCAGAGATGGACTATCAGTTTCTTAAGGTTGAACAGCCGCAGGAGGGCATCTGCCTCCTGAAGATATCTGCGCCGAAGTCGCTCAACGCACTCAACTCTACCATCCTCCGCGAGATGAACGACTTCGTCAGTAGTATAGATGCGCATACACGCGTACTCATTATAACAGGCGACGGCGAGAAGTCGTTCGTTGCTGGTGCCGATATTTCTGAGATGGCTCATCTCAACGAGCAGGAAGGCTTCGAGTTTGGCCGTCTCGGTGCTCAAGTGTTCCGCAAGATTGAACAGCTGCCCATTCCTGTCATCGCTGCCGTCAATGGTTTTGCCCTTGGTGGAGGATGCGAGCTGGCCATGGCCTGCGACATCCGCATCGCTTCCGTCAATGCTAAGTTCGGACAGCCGGAAGTGGGGCTGGGCATCATTCCCGGTTTCTCGGGAACTGTTCGTCTGCCACGACTGGTCGGCCAGGGCATGGCAAAGGAACTCATCTACACGGGTCGCGTCATCCGTGCCGACGAGGCTCTGCGCATCGGACTGGTCAACGCCGTCTACGAGCGTGAGGAGCTTCTCGACAAAGCACTTGAACTTGCTCAGATGATATTGAAGAATGCACCTTTAGCTATTCAGGCTGCCAAACAGAGCATCAACAAGGGCTACGACCTCCCGGTCGACGAAGCCATCGCCTTGGAGAACAAACTCTTCGGAGGCTGCTTCGCAACAGCCGATCAGAAGGAAGGCATGGCTGCTTTCTTAGAGAAGCGCAAGGCTGCATTTAAAGGTCAATAGAATCAATCTAAATCGCTAAAGAATAAACAATTATGAAAATTTGTGTTATTGGAACCGGCACAATGGCCAAAGGCATCGTCAAGGCATTCGCTGCCAAGATGCCCGTCGTCATGAAGAGCCGCACGCAGGCCAGCCTTGACAAGGCAATGGCCTCTATCTCCAAAGGCTACAACAAGCTTGTGGAGAAAGGAAAAATCACGAAAGAGTCGATGGATGCCATGCTGGCAAACATCACAACGACCACCGACTATGCTACGTTCGCCGATGCCGACCTCGTCATCGAGGCAGCTGTCGAGGACATGCAGCTGAAGAAGGATGTGTTCACCGAGCTCGACAAGATCTGTAAGCCTGAGACCATCTTTGCTACCAACTCGTCGTCGCTCTCCATCACGGAGATTGCCGCCTGCACGAGTCGTCCTGCACAGTTCATTGGCATGCACTTCTTCAACCCCGCTGACCGCATGGCCCTGGTGGAGGTGATCAAGGGTCAGCTCACCAGCGACGAGGTAACCAAGTGTATCGTCGACCTCGCCACTTCTATTGGCAAACAGCCCGTGGAGGTGAAGGAAGCTCCGGGCTTCGTCGTCAACCGCATCCTCATCCCGATGATCAACGAGGCTGTAGGCATCCTGGCCGACGGCATCGCTTCTGCCGAAGACATCGACAAGTGCATGCAGCTGGGTGCTAACCACCCGATGGGTCCGTTGGCTCTTGCCGACCTCATCGGCAACGATGTCAACCTCGCCATCATGGAGGTGCTCTACAATGAGTTTGGCGACCCGAAGTATCGTCCTCACCCGCTGCTCCGCAAGATGGTCCGTGCAGGATTGCTGGGCAGAAAGACCGGCGAAGGATTCTATAAGTATTAACTTACATCGATATGCCGGTATTTCGTTTTAACGTTATGCCAAAATGCCGTTATTTCGGAATACCGTCATGTCGAAAAAAACAAAAAAAGAAAAATCAATATGAATTTTAGCTATTCAAAGACAGAACAACTGTTCCTGCAGATGATACGTTCGTTTGCAGAAAACGAAGTGAAGCCTTTGGCCGCTGAGATTGACGAGCAGGAGCGTTTCCCCATCGAGACAGTAGAGAAGATGGGAAAACTCGGCATCATGGGTATTCCTGTTCCGAAGCAGTATGGTGGCGCAGGCGGCACGGTCCAGATGTACATCATGGCCGTGGAAGAACTTTCGAGAGTTTGCGCTACGACGGGTGTGGTGCTTTCTGCCCATACCTCGCTGTGCATGGCTCCTATCATGGAGCATGGTACCGAAGAACAGAAGATGAAGTATCTGCCGAAGCTTGCCTCTGGCGAGTGGATTGGTGCTTTCGGTCTGACAGAACCCAACGCCGGAACGGATGCTGCCATGCAGCAGACAACAGCCGTCGACGCTGGCGACAAGTGGATACTGAACGGTTCGAAGATTTTCATCACCAATGCTTCCAATGCCCACGTATTCATCGTTATGGCCATGACCGACAAGTCGCAGGGAACACGCGGCATCTCGGCCTTCATCGTAGAGAAGGGCATGCCCGGTTTCTCTATCGGTAAGAAGGAGCTGAAGATGGGTATCCGTGGTTCTGCCACTTGCGAGCTGATCTTCGAGAACTGTGAAGTGCCTAAGGAAAACCTCTTGGGCGAATTGGGCAAGGGCTTCAAGATTGCCATGATGACCCTCGACGGTGGTCGTATCGGTATCGCCTCGCAGGCACTGGGCATCGCTCAGGGAGCCATGGACGAGACGGTGAAGTACACCAAGGAGCGCAAGCAGTTCGGACGTGCCATCGCCAAGTTCCAGAACACGCAGTTCCAGATGGCCGACCTCAAGACGAAGGTCGAGGCTGCCCGTCTGCTCGTTCGTAGCGCTGCGTGGAAGAAGGATATGCACCTGCCTTATTCGGCTGATGCTGCTATGGCAAAGCTCTTCGCTGCCGAGACAGCGATGGAAGTGACGACCAAGGCCGTACAGTTCCATGGTGGCTACGGCTACACTCGTGAATATCCCGTCGAACGCATGATGCGCGATGCCAAGATTACTGAAATCTACGAGGGTACCTCGGAAGTGCAGCGCATGGTGATTGCAGGTCAATTATTTAAATAATAGGAGGACAGCCTTATGATGAAAATTATCGTTTGTATCAAGCAAGTACCCGATACCACGGTGGTGAAGATCGACCCCGTGAAGGGCACACTCATCCGTGAGGGTGTTCCCAGCATTATGAATCCCGACGACAAGGGAGCTCTTGAGCTCGCCCTGCGTATGAAAGACCAGTACGGTGCTCATGTCACCGTCATCTCGATGGGTCCTCCCCAGGCCGATGTGATGCTGCGCGAGGCCTTCGCTATGGGTGCCGACCGTGCCATCCTCTTGAGCGACCGTAAGTTTGCCGGCGCCGACACATTGGCTACATCGTATGCCCTCTCAGGTCTTTGTCGTACGCTCGACTACGACCTCATCATCGCCGGCCGTCAGGCTATCGATGGTGACACCGCACAGGTAGGCCCCGAGCTGGCCGAGCATCTCGACCTGCCGCAGATTACTTACGTGGCTGATGCAAAGCTGCTCGACAATGGCAACCTCCAGGTAGAGAAAGAGAACGAGGACGGCATCCAGGTGCTCGAGGTGGAAGGTAAGTGCCTCCTCACCGTCTTGGCATCTGCTTTCGAGCCTCGCTATATGACCGTTAGCGGCATCATGGAAGCCTACGACAAGGAGGTGGAAGTGTTGGGTGCCGACAAGATTGATGTCGATCCCGCCAAGCTCGGCTTGGCCGGTTCACCGACAAAGGTGTATCGCTCGTTCCCGAAGGCCCTGAAAGCTCCCGGTGAGGTTCACGAGGTGAGCGAAGAAGAGGCCGTAGAGCTGATAGTGAACAAACTGAAAGAGAAACATATCATTTAAAAGTAAGAAGTCTATGGAATTGAAAGATTATAAGAACGTATTCGTTTTTGCAGAACAGCGCGAAGGTGTCATCCAGTCCGTGGCCTTTGAACTTTTAGGCAAAGCTCGCGATCTGGCCGACACTCTTGGCGAGAAGGTCGTTGCCATGCTCCTGGGCTGTGGCATCAAAGACCAGGCTCAGTCGCTCATCGAGATGGGTGCCGACGAGGTTATCGTCGTTGATGCTCCCGAGCTGAAGGATTATCTCTCTGAGCAGTATTCACAGGCTGTGGGCCAGATTGTCATCGACCGCAAGCCTAATATCGTGCTCTATGGTGCTACAACCATCGGTCGCGACCTTGCGCCGCGCATCGCTTCGCGTCTGAAGGCCGGTCTTGTGGCCGACTGTACGAAGCTTGTTGTCGAGCCCGACGAGAAGACAGGGCAGCTGGAGTTCCGTTCCACACGTCCTGCTTTCGGCGGCAACCTCATGGCCACCATTGTATGTCGCGACACTCGTCCGCAGATGTCTACCGTCCGTCCCGGTGTGATGCAGAAGATGCAGCGCCAGCCGGGTCGCCAGGGTGTCGTCACGGAGTTTGTTCCGAAGTTCGATACATCGAAGTTCAAGGTGAAGCTCGTTAAGACCATCAAGGCAGAGAAGAACGTCGCCGACATCGGCGAGGCAAAGATTCTTGTCTCGGGAGGTCGTGGCGTTCACAACCGTGAAGGTTTCGACAAGCTGCAGGCTCTGGCCGACGTGCTTGGTGGACAGGTGTCGTCGTCGCGTGCAATGGTCGACAATGGCGTGATGCCCCACGAGTGTCAGGTAGGACAGACGGGTAAGACTGTCCGTCCGCAGCTCTACATGGCTTGTGGCATCAGTGGTGCCATCCAGCACCTCGCCGGTATGGAAGAGTCAGACTTCATCATTGCTATCAACAAGGATAAGTTTGCACCTATCTTCTCTGTTGCCGACCTTGGTATCGTTGGCGACTTGCACAAGATTGTGCCGATGCTCACCGAACGACTGAAGAAGGAGATGGAGGCATAGTCTGTCCCCTCCTGTCTTATCATCATTTCACCCGCTATGCCGCTGCATCCTTTCCTGCATGTGCATAGCGGGTGATATTGGCCACGGCGTGAACATTGAGGCCGGTGCCATCCTTTGCAACCACTACAACGAACGTGAGGACGACACGGTGTATGTCCATGTCGATGGGCAACGCGTCTCTACAGGGATGCACAAGCTGGGTTCGCTCGTCGGTGACGGATGCCGCATCGGTGCCAACGCCGTGCTCTCGCCTGGAACGCTTCTGAAACCCCAAACCATTGTCCGTCGACTTCAACTGATAGAACAAGATCCCCTGTAAGCCATGCTACACTTGAATAAGGTTCATCATATCGCCATTATCTGCTCCGACTATCAGCGGAGCCTCGATTTCTACACCCGTATCCTCGGCTTCAGCATTCTGGCCGAACATTATCGGGAGAGCAGAAAGTCCTATAAGACAGACCTCGCCTTGGGCGGTGAATACGTCATCGAACTCTTCTCGTTCCCCTCACCCCCTCCGCGAGTGACCAATCCGGAAGCAGCAGGTCTGCGCCATTTGGCTTTTGAGGTCGACGACATAACCGAGACCGTAGCCCAGCTCGATGCCTTGGGCATTGCACACGAAAAAGTCCGTGAGGACGAGTACACCGGCAAGCAGTTCCTTTTCTTTAGGGATCCTGATAACCTGCCGATAGAAGTGTATGAAAAGTAAAAAGAAAGAATGCTCCGTGAAAAGGTATGCCTGAGTTATGCGGCATACTACAAACCTCCATCAGGAAGTACTGGAGAAATACACATGTTAACACGAACATGATTAAAAAGTGTAAAATATTTGCCTTTATTTGAATCAAAATTAGTATCTTTGTAGCCAATCTATAAAACGAGACAAAGTCTCAGAGGTGGTCGCAATTTGCGACTACCTCCAGGTGCTTCTGTTTCGTCCCACTCCAAAAACAAGAATAATGGCAAAGAAGAAAAACGAGAATACGACCTCGATAGGTTTTGAAGAAGTGATATGGCGAGCAGCCGACAAGCTGCGTGGCAACCTGAATGCCTCGGAGTATGAGGGCGTGGTGCTCGGACTGATTTTCCTGAAGTATATCAGCGACAAGTTTGAAGTGAAGTTCAAGGAACTGTCGGAAGATGAATACGCTGATGTGGAGGATAAGGACGAGTATGAGGCCGATGGCGTGTTCTTTGTACCGCAGGAGGCTCGCTGGAATGTCATCAGCCTGGCTGCTCATACGCCGGAGGTGGGACGTGTCATCGACGATGCGCTGCAGGCCATTGAGCGTGAGAACCCGAAGTTGAAGGGTGTGCTGCCTGGCAACTATGCCCGTCCTGAATTGGACAAGCGCCGCCTGGGCGATGTTGTTGACCTCTTCTCTAACATCGAGATGTATGCCTCTGGCGAAGAAAAAGACCTGTTGGGGCGCGTCTATGAGTATTGCCTGCAGAAATTCGCTTCGATGGAAGGTAAGAATGCCGGCGAGTTCTATACGCCCAGTTGCATCGTACGCACCATCGTTGAGATCCTGCAGCCCTTCCAGGGGCGTGTCTATGACCCATGCTGCGGTTCGGGTGGTATGTTTGTTCAGAGTGCCAAGTTTATCAAGAACCACCAGAAGGAACTGTCGGGTATCAGCGTCTATGGGCAGGAAGCCAACCCCAGCACATGGAAGATGGCGCACATGAACGTGGCCATCCGTGGACTGGAGGCCAACCTCGGACAGTCGTATGCCGACACGTTCTTCAACGACCAGCACCCCACGCTGAAGGCCGACTTCATCATGGCTAACCCACCGTTCAACCTTAGCGACTGGGGAGCAGACAAACTGGAGAAAGACCCACGCTGGAAGTTCGGACTGCCGCCTGCCGGCAACGCCAACTTCGCTTGGATGCAGCACATGATTCATCACCTGTCGCCTGCGGGTCGCATCGGTCTGGTATTGGCCAACGGTGCCCTGTCATCGCAGACAGGTGGCGAGGGCGACATCCGTCAGCGTATCATCGAAGCCGACTTGGTGGAAGGCATCATCGCCCTGCCGTCGCAGTTGTTCTATTCTACGGGCATTCCCGTTTCACTCTGGTTCCTGACCCGCAATAAGCAGCAACCCGGCAAGACGCTCTTCATCGATGCCCGCCAGATGGGAACGATGGTGACCCGTGCCGTGCGAGAGCTGCAGCAGGAGGACATCGCCCGTATGGCAGACACCTTCGAGCAGTTCCGTAATGGTACGCTTGAAGACGAGAAGGGTTTCTGTGCTGTGCGTACCATCGATGATATCCGTGCGCAGGACTTTATCCTTACGCCTGGTCGCTATGTTGGCATTGCCGAACAGGAAGACGACGGAGAGCCGTTTGAGGACAAGATGAAGCGACTGACCACCGAACTGAGCGGACTCTTCAGGCAGAGCCACCAGTTGGAGGAAGAAATCCGAAAGCAGTTAGGGAGTATTGGATTCAATGTTTGATAAGGTATGGAAGAGAATAGAATCATCATATATCAGACCGAGGACGGACAGACGCAGATAGATGTCCGCCTGGAGAATGACACCGTTTGGCTGACACAAGCACAGATGGTAGAGTTGTTTCAGACAACCAAACAAAACGTAAGTCTCCATGTAAGCAATGTATTTAAGGAAGGTGAACTGGAGCAAGAGTCAACAGTCAAGGAATACTTGACAGTTCAACAAGAAGGCAAAAGGGCTGTTTCGCCGCTCGGCCGGATTTGCAATCCGACCGCACCGATATAAGCATTTATAATGCGCTAAAATAGAAACAAACAGTATATATTCCCATTTATCAAAAAGAATTGATATGACAAAGAAGCAAGCAATTCAACTGTTTGAAGAACGCAAGGTACGAACAGTGTGGGACGACCAAGAAGAGAAATGGTACTTCTCTGTAGTAGATGTGTGTGGAGTTCTTACCGACAGTAAGGATCCGACAGCATATTGGCGTAAGTTAAAGCAACGATTAAAGGAAGAGGGAAATGAAACCGTGACAAATTGTCACGCTTTGAAAATGCGTGCCGCCGACGGCAAGATGCGTTTGACCGATGTGGCTGATACAGAACAGCTTTTCCGCATCATCCAATCCATTCCTTCGCCCAAGGCAGAGCCGTTCAAACAGTGGATGGCACAGGTTGCCAGTCAACGCATTGACCAGATGCAAGACCCAGAACTGAGCATTGACCAGGCCATTATCGATTACAAACGCTTAGGGTACAGCGACGCATGGATTAACCAGCGCATCAAAAGTATTGAGGTTCGAAAAGAGCTGACCGATGAATGGAAACGTACGGGTGTGCAGGAAGGATTGGAATACGCCTCACTCACCGACATTATCACTCGCGAGTGGAGCGGTTTCACCACCAAGCAATATAAGCACTACAAAGGTTTGAAGAAAGAGAACTTGCGCGACAATATGACTAATCTGGAGATAGCCCTTAATATCCTCGCGGAAGCATCAGCCACAGAAATCTCCAAAGACCGTAATCCCAAGGGCTACAATGCTCAGACGCAAGTGGCAAAAGAAGGCGGGAGTGTAGCCAAGGCAGCACGCAAGCAACTGGAGAGCAAGTTAGGCCGTAGCGTTATCACCAAGGATAAGGCAAGTGACTATTTGTTGCCAGAGAGTGCTGATAAAGACAATTAAATTCTCATTTATGGAAGAGAACAGAAATATAGAAATGCGTGCTGAAACACCATCATTTGTGTATCGTGATGGTATGACAGCCAATATTGAATATGTAGAGTGGCTGTCGGAAGTTAAAGCTCGTTTCCGCCGAAGCCAGATAAAGGCATCTGTTCGTGTAAACATGTCAATGCTCGAATTTTATTGGAGCGTTGGTCGGGACTTGGTGGCATTACGTGCGGAGGAACGATGGGGAGCAGGAGTTGTGAAGCAATTTGCTCTTGATATGCGTCAGACATTCCCAGATGAGACAGGTTTTTCCCACACTAATGTGAAATACATGAAGCAGTGGTATTCCTTTTATTATGATCGTTTTACAAAAAGCCACCAAAATGGTGGCCAAATGCCTACGGCCGGAAAAAGCCACCAAGTTGGTGGCCAATTAGAGATGCCAGAGAAATTTGGTGTAATTCCATGGAAGCATCATGTGTATATCGTGTCTAAAAGCAAAACTCTCGATGAAGCATACTTCTACA
>Ga0310695_10006089_pt1 | contig 20289 bp, 18 predicted proteins | sample RumenRJG_04DNA_FD_203882 | JGI IMG/M metagenome (GOLD analysis project Ga0310695, IMG submission 203882) | Bovine rumen microbial communities from Lethbridge, Alberta, Canada - RJG_04 (v2) (version 2) | ecosystem: Host-associated > Mammals > Digestive system > Stomach > Rumen | place: Canada...
GATGATTGAAAAGTAGGAATGTAAAGCTCAACGACGCTGTTATATTTTTCTGCCATTTTTTTTGCGCCGTTATAAATCTGTCTTGTAATAACCTCGTTCTTATAGCTTCCAATTACAAGAACGTGCGCAATCCGGTTTTCCTGACTGGCATTTTTTCTGAAAAGAGAATTTCTATGAGCGGTAATAAAAAATATGCACAGAAATACCGTTGCAAAAAACAGCACAGACAAAAAATAAATTGCAAGTGAAAATGCTTTTTTTGAAATTTTCAGGTTACTTTTCATAGGTAAAAATAAGTTTTTCGTCTTTACAATCAACTAAAACTTTTCCGCCTTTTTCCAGTTTTCCGAACAAAACCTCGTCAACAAGCTGATTTGAAACCTTTTCTTCGATTGTGCGGGCAATATTTCTTGCCCCAAATTCCTTTGAATAACCTTCTTTTGCAAGAAGCGAAATTGCCCTGTCAGAAGCTTCAAGCACAACTTTTTGCCGTTTAATTCTCTGTGCAAGATTTCCAAGTTCCTTGCGGCAAACCATTTTTGCAACTTCAAAATCAAGAAAGTTAAACGGAATAACAGCATCAAGTCTGTTTCTAAATTCCGGCGGGAATTCCTTGTTTACAGCTTCATTCAACGATAACTCTACATCATCACTTTGATCAGAATCAGAACCAGAACCAATGCCATTTTTTTCAAGATCGCGCGCACCGGCATTACTTGTCATAATAATTATGCAGGAACGGAAATCAGCCTTTCGTCCCTGATTATCAGTCAGGCTGCCGTAATCCATAACCTGAAGCAGCACATTATAAATATCTTCGTGCGCCTTTTCAATTTCATCAAAAAGAATTACCGAATGGGGATTTTTTATAACATCCTTTGTAAGAAGTCCGCCTTCTTCAAAACCAACATATCCCGGCGGAGAACCAACAAGACGGCTTACCGTATGCTTTTCCTGATACTCACTCATATCGTAACGCAGCAAAGGTTCTTTTAAAATTTCGGAAAGAGTTTTTGCAAGCTCGGTTTTTCCGCAGCCAGTAGGTCCAACAAAAAGAAAACTTGCTTCCGGTTTATCTGGATTTCTAAAACCAGCCCGTGCACGCTTTACAGCTTTTCCAAGCGCCGCAACAGCTTTTTCCTGCCCGAATATTTTTGACTGCATAAGATTTTCTATTTCGCGCAAAGCGTCTCTTTCATTTCCTTTAATTGAATCAACAGGAAGTTTTGCAATACGCGCAGTAACAGTTTTTATTACAGATGAACTTACAACAGGAACAGATTCTGCTTTTTTCGTATTTCCAGCAAAACCGCCGGTTTTTACAATGTGAAGATAAGCACCGGCTTCGTCTATGATATCAATAGCTTTGTCCGGCAGTCTTCGGTTTGGAAGATATTGAACTGCATATTTTACAGCGTCAGAAACAGCCGACGCATTGTATTTTACATTATGATATGCTTCGTATTTTGGAAGAAGTCCTTTTAAGATTTTTTCTGTTTCGGCAGCAGATGGCTCAGAAATATCAATTTTCTGAAAGCGTCTTGCAAGAGCTCGGTCTTTTTCAAAATTCTTTGCATATTCTTCGTAAGTTGTGGAACCTATTACTTTGATTTCGCCGGAAGCGAGAGCTGGCTTTAAAAGATTTGCCGCATCAATTTGTGTACTTCCGTTTGAACCGGCGCCCATAATCATATGAATTTCATCAATAAATAAAATTGAACGCTTTTTTTCTTTAAGTTCATCTATAACTGAATGAAGACGTTCTTCAAAATCACCACGGAATTTTGAACCCGCAAGCAAAAGTCCAATATCAAGTGAATAAACAGTATAGCCTTTTAATGTATCAGGCACTTTTCCCTGAACAATACGCTGAGCAAGCCCCTGAGTAAGGGCAGTTTTTCCAACTCCGGCATCACCAACATGCAGCGGATTATTTTTTGTGCGCCGGCAAAGAATCTGAATAGTTCGTTCCAGTTCTTCATCGCGGCCAACAAGTTCGTCAAATGAATCTTTTTTTGCAAGTTCCGTAAGATTTACAGCAAAACGCTTAAGACCGCCGGCATTATTCGAAGAAACAGGCTCAGGCTGATTTGCACCAGAATCCTGACGGGCAAAGTTTTCTTTATTCAGGATTTTCTTAGGTCTGCTCTGAATAACAAGTTCTTTGAGCTTATCACGATTTAAGCCGTTGCTTACAAGAAAGTATGCACAGTAATTTTTCTTTGCCGAAGCCATGCTCAAAAGCACATCGGTAATGTCTATAACATTTGTATCTGCCGTAATACAGCTGAATACGGCTCGGTTCATCATATCCTGAAAACCTACAGATTCCAGAGGAGCTTTAATTAATTCTGGATTTGCAGATTCAGAGACAACAGGAAGCTTACTTACAAGATAATTTGTAACTTCTGACTGAACTGATTTTACATCTACACCGCTGTCGTACAAAAGATGCTCCGCATATTCATCTCTTAAAGCAGCCGCAAGAACATGTTCCGGTGTTAAAAACTGATGATGAGACTGTTTTGCTGTTAAAAATGATTCAGACAGAATGCGGTTCAGAACAGGGCTAACCTTCATCTGACGCACTGTACTTCCCGGTTCTATACTACTCAACTTCTACCCTTAAAGGAAAACCGTTTTTGCGTGCAGCCTGAAGCGTAAGATTTGTTCTGGAAACGGCTATATCATAAGTATATTTTCCAACGATTGAAGAACCTTCTGTATGAATTTTCATCATAAGTTCTTCTGCTTCTGAACGAGATTTATTAAAAATTGAAACAAGAATATCAACGACAAAATCAGTAGTCGTCAAATCATCGTTGTAAAAAACAACGTTATTCTCTGGAGGCAATTCGAATGTAATGTCTTCAACAAGCCCTGAATTTGCATTCGTGCTGTTTGTTACTTCGCTCATACAATTAATATAACACTTTTTTACAAAAAATGATATATTAAAATCGAATTTGCTAAGATAATATAAACATGAAGAAAAAAATAAATATTAAAATTTCCTATAATGCGCCGGTTACAATTTCTTTTGTTTTTGCGGCTCTGCTGTTCTTTGTGCTTAACAATTTTGTATTAAAACAAAAACTCGGATTTTTAGCTTCACCTACCGCAGCCGGCGGTTCGCTGCCTTTTAATCCTTCGAATTTCAGTTCGTACGCAAGGCTTGTTTTTTACAGCTTTGGTAGCCGTGACTTTGCACTTCTAATTACAAACTGCATTTTTATTCTTTTACTGGGAACCGAAATAGAAGGTCTTTACGGTTCTGTTGTAATTGGAATTATGATGACGGTATCTTCTTTGTTTTCTGGTGTCTTAAACGCATGTTTTTGCAATGCCAGTCTGGAAGGTTCTGTGTCTGTTATATTTATGCTTTTCTTTTTGAATTCATTTGCATCATTTTCTAAGAAAAATATTCCATTAAGTCAGGCGGCGCTGTTCATTCTTTTATTGATTAACGGATTTTTACAAAGCGCAAACGGAATTGCAGGCGTGATTATAAACGTTGCAGGCGGACTTTGCGGAGGTCTTTTTGCATTCCTAGTTTCGCCAAAAGCAAAAGCCGCCCGAAAAGAAAATCCTTCCAGAAGCGGCTTAAAGTCGCGCGCAGAACAAATTGCAGAAATTGATTCACAAAGCCCGCGCTTTCAAAATAAATATTACGGCTCAGATTCTTCAAAGCAATCCTACAACGACAACGAAACGACAGTTATAGGAACGCTTAAATTTTAGTTGGCTGCGCCTACGAGACACATGCGGCGGACTGAAGCCCGCCGCTATCTGTATGGAAGTTTATATACGTGTGCGCTCACGCGCACTGCGATTCCATTCCGCCCGTTCCGATTAATTGGCACTACCAACAAGACACATCCATTCCGCTTCGGCGCAGAGGGTGTCACCGACATAGGCTTTACCAGCCTGTTTAATCATTTTTGGACTGTTGCGAAGGAATTCAATTTCCATGCGAACCTTGTCGCCAGGACGAACCTGATTGCGGAACTTAACTTTGTCCAACGTTGCAAAGAAGAAAAGTCCATCTGCAGGAACAATATTCAAATAGCGGAGAGCAGCTCCACCAGCCTGTGCCATAGTTTCGCAAAGAATTACTCCTGGTACTACAGGGTACTCAGGAAAGTGTCCCTTAAAGAAAAACTCGTTTTCTGTAAATGTATGTTCACAAACACAGCCTTTTTCATCTGCACTGATAATTGCGTCAACAAAGAGGAAAGGCTCGCGGTGGGGTAAAAGTGATTTAATATCTGTTGTAAGTGGCATTGTTTATTCCTTATGATTTGTCCCGCAGGGCAACCTGTCGGGACGAAATTATTTTCTCTTGTTTGCCTTATGGCAAATCAAGAGATTAAACGATTTAGACTGCACACGAAGTGTGTCAGTTTGAAATCTTTTTAATAATAATTGCACCGTTATGTCCACCGAATCCGAAAGTAGCAGACATTGCAGCGTCGATGTTCATTTCTACACCCTTGTTTGGTGTGTAGTCGAGGTCGCAGCCGCCTTCTACATCAGGATTATCAAGGTTCTTTGTACATGGAACAAAGCTGTCGTTGATTGCTTTTACACAAATCATTGCTTCAACAGCACCAGTTGCACCAAGACAGTGACCGTGCATAGACTTTGTAGAAGAAATCTTAAGCTTGCGGGCATTTTCTTCGCCGAATGCAATCTTAATCATGTTTGTTTCGCTTGAATCGTTCTTCATTGTAGAAGTTCCGTGAGCATTGTAGTACTGAATCTCGCTTGGATCCATTCCGGCATCTTTGAGAGCGCGAGTCATACATTTTGATCCGCAGATTCCATCTGGATTTGGAGCTGTAAGATGGTAACCGTCACAAGAAGCACCGTATCCTGCAACTTCCGCATAAATCTTTGCACCACGAGCTTTAGCATGTTCATACTCTTCCAGAACGAGTATAGCAGAACCTTCGCCCATTACAAATCCGTTGCGGTCTTTATCGAACGGACGGCTTGCCTTTGTAGGATCATCATCAAAACCAGTAGAAAGTGCGTGAAGAACTTCAAATGATACAACACCGAACTGACAGATTGTTGCTTCTGCACCACCACTCAAACATGTATCAAGACGTCCAGAACGAACCATATCAAAAGCAACACCAAGAGCATCAGTTCCAGAAGAACATGCAGTTGCAATTGACTGAACAGGTCCATGAAGACCAAATGTAATTGCAATATTTCCACCAACTTCATTAGGAATAAGCTTTGGAATAGCCATAGGATTTGTTTTTGTAAAGCCCATTTTCTGAAGGCTCAAAACATCAGCTTCTGTTTCTTCCAGACCGCCAATTCCTACACCAAGAATAATACCAGTTTCATCAAGAACTTCCTGATTTCCCATAAGTCCAGAATCTTCAAGCGCCATCTTTGCAGCTGCTACGCCAAACTGAGTAAAGCGAGCCATCTTGCGGGCATCTTTTGAATCCATATACAAACCAGGGTCAAAGTTCTTAACCTCTGCCGCATAATGTACTTTATTGATTGATGAATCAAACTGAGTTATTGGTGCAATTCCACTTTTTCCAGCTTTTATTCCTGCCCAAGTTTCTTCAACACTATTTCCAAGAGGAGTGATTGCTCCCATTCCAGTAATTACAACACGTCTTGCCATGATTTCTTCCTTAATATTTATAATTTAGGAGGGAGACGAATCTCCCTCGCTTCAAACCTTCGGTTTTCCGCTACCCTCTCTGCGGGGGACACCCCCGCAACGCCCCCGCTTTACAGCGAGTTCAAGCTTTCTGCAGAGTTCACTGCCTTGCATTCTGCAGTCTCTGCAAATCCTGATTTGCCCCAAAGACCAGTAAGAACATTACCAACACCAGGTTCAATCAATACCCATTCGTCGCCGCTTGACTTAATCAAATCGTTCAAAACAGCTTCTTCAGAAGTCCAGCGAACAGGGTTTGTCAAATGCAAAACTGCATTCTTTTTAATTTCTTCACCATTATTTGCTTCTTTACCAGTTACATTGCTGAAAAGTGTTTTATTCGGATTATTGAAAGTAACGCCTGCTATTGCCTTTTCAAAATTATCAGCAGCTTCCTGCATCAATGGGCTGTGGAAAGGTCCTGCTACAGCAAGGCGGATTGCACGGCGTGCACCAGCTTCTTTTGCCTTTGCTTCAATCTGATCCAAAGCATCTGCTGTACCACTTACTACAGTCTGAACAGGGCTGTTCAAGTTTGCAGCATAAGCATCTTTAATGCCGTTTGCAAGCTCTTCTACCTTCTCTGGTGGAAGACCAAGAACAGCAGTCATTCCAGGTGCGTGACCTTCATTTGCCTTAGCAATATTTTCGCAGGTAGCCTGCATAATAAGTCCGCGCTCGCGAACTACTTTAATTACATCTTCAAAACTCAAAACACCAGCCGCATACAAAGCAGGGAATTCACCAAGAGAGAATCCCATAGCAGCCGACGGTTCAATACCTTTTGTTTTCAACACAGCCATAACTGCAAGAGATGCAGTTGTAATTGCAAGCTGACTGTTATCACTGCGGCTTAATGTTGCAGCATCACTCTCCCAAAGAAGCTTTGGCATATCAACTCCGGTTATTTTTGTTACCTCGCCAACAACTGCGCGAGCCTCTGGATATGCATCGCAGATATCCTTAATCATGCCGGGAACCTGAGCACCCTGTCCCGGAAATAAAAATGCATACTTCTTAGACATTTACTAACCTCATAATTATTCTTTGGCAGAGTAAAATGACATTTTTTAATATTTTGTCAACTCCACATCTAAAGAATAGACAAAAACAGGTCTTTTTGTCAAGATAGGCATATGAAACGGTGTGTTATTGTAAGTGCAGGCGAAATTAAAAATTATGAAAAAATGCGCTCTTTTTTTCGAAACGATGATTTTTTTATATTTTGCGACGGAGCGCTGGAACACGCACAAAGCCTTAATGTAATCCCTGAGGTTATTACAGGTGATTTTGATTCTGTTAGGCCGGAACTTTTAGAAAAATACAAAACTTCTGCAAAAGAAATCATTCAGCTTCCCTGCGAAAAAGATGACACAGACACAATGTATGCTGTAAAGTATGCCTTAAAAAAAGGTTTTACAGATTTTTTATTGCTTGGAGCTCTTGGAAAACGCTTTGACCACGCCTTTGGCAACGTTTCTGCACTTTTATATTTACACAATCATAAAGCACACGCTGTTCTGGCAGATGATTTTAGTATTATGGAAGTTGCAGGAAAATCAACAATCTATATAGAAGATTTATATTCATATTTTTCAATTTTAACGCCGTTTGGAAATGTAAAAAAAGTTTCTATAAAAAATGCAAAATACCAGCTTAAAAACGCAGCCTTAAAAAATGATTTTCCGCTTGGAATAAGCAATGAAGTTTTAAAAGGAAAAACTGCCGAAGTTTGCATAAAAAAAGGCGCGGCACTCGTTGTAAAAGTTTTTTAGCCGGCAAAATCAGCTAAGAAAATGCCGTTACAAGCTCTCGTAAACCTGTTTTTTAAGTTCAAGAAATTCCTTTGTAAAGCAAAAATCTATTGTACGTGGACGAGGATAATCTACCTTTATTTCTTTTACAATATTGCTGTTTTCTGTGTCGCAGACATTTTTCATTATAAGGATTCTGTCCGAAAGCAAAACTGCTTCTTCTATATCGTGCGTGATTAAAAGAGTGGTAAGACCGAGTTTTTCAATTGTAGAAAGATACCATTCATGCATCTGATTTTTTGTAATCATATCAAGTGCACTAAACGGTTCGTCTAAAAGCATAAGTTCCTTAGAAAAAAGATATGTTCTTAAAAGTGCCGCACGCTGCTTCATCCCGCCGGAAAGCTGCGAAGGATACTGATTCTGACAGCCTTCAAGCCCAAAATCCTTAAAAAGTGGAATTGCTTTTAGCCTTGATTTGTCTTTATCTTTTCCCTGAATTACAAGTGGAAGAATCACATTTTCGAGGATTGTATAATATGGAAATAAAAGATCTTTCTGGAACATATAACTTACGTTTCCGGTTTTATTCAAAATATCTTTTCCGTCAAGGAACACATTTCCTTCATCAGGTTTTTCAAGCCCGGCAATTATGTTTAAAAGCGTCGATTTTCCGCTTCCGCTCACGCCAACCAGCGAAACAAATTCACCTTTTTGAATCGAAAAATTTATATTTTTTAAAACCCTGCGTTTTCCAAAGGTTTTATTTACATTTTTTACCAAAAAAAATGATTCTTCCATCATTCACCTGACTCTTAATTAATTCTGCATTCTTAATTCTTAATTAATTAAGGTATTCGTTTGTAAATCCGAAATTTTCAGGCAATTTGCCTTCCAAAAGTTCAGTATCATTAAGCCATCGGAAAAAGCGGTTCCAGCGTTCAGCTTCGATATAGCCCCACTTTTCTGCTTCTGCCTTGTAATAAGGTGTAATCCATTTCTGACTTGCAAGAACAAGTTCGCGGTCAAGTTCAGGTGCACATTTACAAAGAATTTCAGCAGCTTCGTCAGGATTGTCAATTGCATATTCATAACCACGGCGGAGTGCCTTTAAGAATTTTTTTGATGCCTGAGGATGAGCTTTTAAGAAATCTGAATTTGCAATAAAAAGCGGAGTATAATAATCAAAAACTTCGTCAAGTTTTGCAAAATCAAGATAATTTGTTTCGAGCCCCGAAAGCTCAAGTTTTATTCCGTCCCATGCGTAATAAATCCATACCGAATCAATTTCTGTATTAAGTGCTGTTACAACATCATAAACTGTAGAAGGAATAAGCTGAACTTTAGAAAAATCGCCGCCTTCGTTTTCCATTACTTTCTGAATTGTTGCAAGCTCAATCGGAGAATTCCAGGTTGCGTATTTTTTACCTTCAAGTTTTTTAGCTGTATCTATGCCGGCTTTTTTAAGAGAAACAATTCCCGAAGTATTATGCTGAAGCAATGCAGCAACAGCTGTTACGGGAATATTTTCGTCCCGTAAAATTGCAGGTGCAAGCGAATCCTGAAAACCAACTCCAAACTGAGCACGTCCGGAAGCAACCATCATTGTAGCACTGTCTTCTGACGGCTGAATAATCTCTAAATTCAAGCCTTCTTCTGCAAAAAATCCTTTTTCCTGTGCAACAAAAAGTCCTGTGTGATTTGTATTTGGAGTCCAGTCCAAAATAAAAGAAATATTCTGAGCATCGATTTTTTTTGAACAGCCCAAAACACAAAAAGCAAAAAATACACAAAGTGATGATAAAACAAATGATTTTATCGGGTTATTTTTTTTCATATTTACAAACCTCTTTTTCTATAATATTTATGATTTTTATTAGACCAAGACTTAATGCCGAAACAAGAAAGATAACTGCAAAAAGCTTGTCATAAGCATATGACTTTTTTACGCGTGTCATATAAACGCCAAGTCCGCGGGTTCCTCCAAGCCATTCAGAAATTACGGATGCAATTATTGAATACGAAATTGAAATCCGCAAACCTGAAAAAAAACTTTTTATACTCGCAGGAAGTTTTACATACCTCAAAATCTGAATCTTTGTTGAGCCAAAAGATTTTAAAAGTCTAAGAGCATCTGCATCTACAGAAGCAAAGCCACTGAGCAGATTTACAGCCATCGGAAAGAAACACGAAAGAACAATCAAAATCACTTTCGAAGCCATTCCATAACCGAACCAGAGAATCAGAAGAGGAGCCAGTGCAATTGTTGGAACAGTCTGCGTAATGATAAGCACCGGATAAACCGTTCTGTAAACAAAACCAAAACTGTCCATTAAAATTGCAAACAAAAGTCCCATAACAATGCTTACAAAAATACCGGCAAAAGCCTCTAAAAGTGTAAGCCTGAGATGAAACATCAAAAGAGAAAAATCTCCGCAAAATGCCTTTACAACCTTTAGTGGCGAAGGAAGCATATAGGATGGAATTACCCCTGACATGCTTAAAAACTGCCACAATGCGAGAATCAAAAAAATCAGTATAAAAGGTTCCAGCCTATGCTTAAGCTTCATTTTTACGCCTTATTCTGATGAAATTTCTTTGTCTTTTTCTCTATGCTAAGAACTTCGCCGTTCGGACGGTAACTGATTTTTACATAAGCACTAACCGAAGGAGCTCCCGCCTTTACGGCTATAAGCTGACAGTTCTTTACAATTTCCATCAGCGTATCATAATCGCCTTCGATGCTGGTCTCGCATGGGCCAACAAAATAATTCAAGCCGGTACTTTTGATATAGGCAATAACCTCATCAACAATACGGCAAAGCTCGTCATCATTTTCTGCTTTTGGCAGAACTTGAATTGCAACGCTCGCTTCCATAAAAAAACCTCGTTATGTGTATTGATTCCTGAACAGGCGTGCAAAAAAAAGCACGCCCGGAATATGGACGTGCGAAAAATACAGAATAAGAGTATCTGATTCCTACGCCGGCATTATCCGGATCAGGTGCGGTCGGAACCAGAAAGTTCCCTCTCAGCCGAATCTCGTTCAGCTCCCGTAAGAAAGATAGTAACAGTAAATAAGTTTTTGTTCAATGACTCTCAATAGAGTTTTGTTCTGTGAAGTAAGGCTGCAAACACAAATGTCTCTTTAAAAAATTCACTTTATGCTATAAAATAGTAGTGTTATGGCAACAACCTCAAATTTAAGTTCAATTATCAGATATTATTCAGAGAAACAGAAATCACCTTTTATTGATTTCAAGGAATTTTGTGCCTACATCAAAAAATATGCTGAACATCACGTCGAAGAGCAAGCAGATCTGGTAAAATATCTTGGCGACCCGACTAACACTGTTGCGGCCGAGCTTCAGGGGCTTTCTGAAAAACATATTGCTGCGCTGATTACAGCAAATAATAAGAAAACAATTGTTGCCGTTACACTTTTTTCAATTAAATTTGCAAACAAATATGCAGAAATTCTTAAAAATGATTCTTCTCTTTATCCTGTAATTTCAGATCTTCCGCGTCAGTTTCCGCTGCACATACTTGAAAAAAAAGTTGCCGAACAGTATATTGCTTATCTTTTGGAAAATCAGAATGACACTAAATCGCAGTTGCTTTATGTTCTGGAATTTTCACGAGAACTTCCTTCACTTTTGCTTCCTGCATGCATTCCGGCAAAAGTTCTTTTAGAAACTGCACAGATTAAAATTCGTAAAATCCTTAAAAAAGAAGAATATCACGATTATTTCTTAAAAAAATTGCGCAGTACAAATCCTACAAAAGAAATTTCCATTAAGAATTTTTATACACATTTTGTTGATTCCGGCGAATATCAGTATGGCGATTTTACAGACGGCGACGATTATTACATCTGGAACCAGACGCTTTATTACATTCGTCAGGATTTTGAAAAAATTCAGGACAAAACTGTAGAAGATGTAAATATACTTCAGGGTGTGCAAATTCTGGAATTTCAGAGTTCTTATATGAAAGAGAAATTCCAGGAAAATCAAAAACGCGCAGAAGCATTAAAAGAACTTCAGACAAATCTTGCAAAACCGCCTTATTTTTATTCAATGAATCAGATTTTGAAATTTCAGGATCATAACGGTAAACTGCTTTACGGAAAATATTCTGAAGACGACCTCAAGGAATTCCTTCAGAAAATAACAACAGAAGGTAAACCAAACGAACTTCCTGAAATGCTTGTATTTAAGGTTGCTTCCGGGACCCGTTACTATGTATATAAGAAAAAGGTAATTCAGGTTGTTGTAAGGCTTTGTAACGAAGCACACGCTTCCATTGAACACGATCTGGAAGAAAAATGGTACAACACACTTTTGGATTATGAAAAACTTCCGGAAATGTATGATGCGGCAGAATTTGAAGTTTGCCTGCGCGATTTAGTTGAAAAAAACTCTCCGATTCTTTATTCACTTTTAAATGCAAACTTTATGACTCTTCTTGCATACGAAAAAGATGATGACGAACCTCAGCAGGGCTTTCAACTTTTTACAGACGGAAAGCTTATGACTTACAGTGAACTTCTTATGCTTAGAAATTCAAAAATTTACGCAAACGCAAAAGCCCGTCTGCCATTTATATATGTTATTCCAGTTTTGTCATGGCTGATGCGTCTGTTCAATGCAAACAAAAAATCAAATAAATCAAAAACTAAAAAACAGAATGCCGTACAGGAATCCAGTGTTCCAAATTTAACTTCCGGAGATGGCGGTAAAAAAGTTTCAAAGGCAGAAGCTCTTTCTAAACAGGCAAAAGAACTTTCAAAAGATATTGTTCCTGAAGGTTCAACTATAGACCGAGAGCTTAACTTCCTTGTAAAGCAGTGGAACAAAATGATTTCGAAAGAAGCCTACAATAATCTTACAGAGGACGTTAATTCTCTAATCCGAGATTATACACGCCGCGTTGTAAGGACACTTTCCGCAACTTCATTTACAAAAGAACGTGTAGAAGGTCTTGCAAAAACTCTTGTAAATACGCCTAATATGCAGAAAATTCATGATACTCAGGCACTTACAGAGTACGTTGTTTTATACATAATAAGACTTGTAAGCAACTAAAACAGAAAATCTCTACCTATTCTCTCAAAAACTCATTTTTCTCTCTTTTATGCAAGTTTTTTGTATTTTTTTTAAATTTTTTTCATTTTTTTTTCCAAAAATTGGTCAAATTTAAATATCAGCGCAATTATATATACGTAAGGGGTTTATCCCCAAATGATTGCATGGCCAGCATCATAACTATCTTTTATTTTAAGAGGTTTTAATTATGAATCAGTTAAACTCATTAATTCTTGAAGGGAACATCGCAAAAGACAGCGAGCTTATGGAGCCTGCAGAAGGTTTTAAAGTGTTCAAATTTCCTATTGGCGTAAACCGCTGGTACAAAAACAAAGACAACCAGGGCGTTGAAGAAGTTTCATTTTTCGATATTGAAGCATACGGCAAGCTTGCGGAATACTGTAACAAGAAGGTAACTAAAGGTCGTGGTGTACGCGTTGTCGGAAGATTAAAGCAGGACAAATGGACTGGTGAAGATGGAAAAATGCAAAGCAAAATTTTCGTTGTTGCCGAACATATTGAATTCCGCCCTGATTTTTCAAAGAAAGCCGAAGAAAATTTGTCTGAAAACAGTAATTCTGAGCAGCCAGATTCCGAAGAAATTGCATACGAAAAAGCCGCAGCTCAGCATGAAAAACAAAAAGCCCTTGTAGAAGAGGTTTTCTAAACGCTAACGAAAAAATCCGGCGGAAATACAGACGCGAAGTATCAGCTGATGGTTACTAGCGTCTGCCCTTTCTGCCGGCTTTTTTTGGATTTACTGGACCTTTTTTTGCAACAGGTTTTGCCGCGGCTGCATTTCTTGCCGCCGCACGTTCATTTGCCGCACGATATTCTTCCATCTGCTGAGGAGAATAAAAACCGTCCTTCCAGTTAAAACGTGAAATACCTGTTAAAGGCTGAGCTTTAGTCATTGAATTGACAATTGCCTTAATTTGCGATTTTGAAACCTTCGTTTTTGAAAAATCAATAAGAATTTTTTTAAAGCCTGCATCTGTAATAAAATTCACTTTATCAAGAATACTGAAAGGCTCTTCCGGCATTACAAATGAACCGTCTGCAGTTGAATTTACTTTAAATACCTTTTCTTCCTTGTCTTCAAAATATGTAAAATCATAATCAGAAGGAAGCTTAAAGCGCATTCTGAACAAAGTCGGGTAAGCAAAAACCGGAACAATTACGCGAGACCTTACAGAAGCTTCGTATGTTGCTTCAAGGTTACGGCGTGAATTTTCATAAGGCATAATAAACATGCCCGCATTCTGATTTTCAAGCCAGCTTACAGCCCAGCGGTTAAAGGTATAAAGGTAAGGACCCGCTATAACATTTACAGCCTTTCCTGAAAGCATCTGAAGATGAGCAATATTATTTGCAACAAAGTTTACAAATCCATCAGAAATAAGCTGTTCAATTTCAGAATTAAGTTTATCTTCCTGAGCCGCAGAACAGAACGGATCAAATGAAATAAAAATCTGCTTTTTTGAAAATGGCAGGACCGTTTTATGATTCAGCAAATCATAAGAAGTTTCTGAATTATACTCCAGAATAATGCGCACAGGATTTAAACTCTGCGAAAGGAAAATATCAGATATTGAAGAAACCTGCACGTAAATTCCATCAGGTGCATATTTAAGCTCGTTTTTTGCAACCGGAGTAATATCAAGCACCGGAAGAATTTCATCCTTAGGCTGCTTACGGAAACGACCAATATCATTAGGAAGCACATGAGCATAATGCTTTGAACCTGATTTTATCTGAAGCAGATATACCTCATCTCCTTCATTAAAACCAGAAGGAATATCTATCCAGCGTTTTCCGTCATCTTCAACTTCAACACTTTTAATTTTATGACTTACGCGTCCTGTATCATCCTTTTTATGCAAACGAATTGAATCGCCCGGATCAGGGTCATAAGAACCGCCTTTAAGGCAGGCCATTTTTATTCGGAGCTGCTCCACCGGAGTATCTGGAGAAGCATTTGCCATTATAGCCTCTGAAAGTTCCTTTGGAGCCGGCTTTGTATTTGCAATTTTTCCCAGGTAGATTCCCGTACCACCAGCCTGATTTGGATTAAGAATCTTGGAAGCGGCATTATTTACTCCGGCTTCAAAAGAATCAAAATTATACCAGTACGTTGTTTTTGAACGCGCAAAATCGCTCGCAAGCATGCGCTTTCCGGCAGCAATGGCACCTTTTTTATCTTCTTTGTAATGATCTATAACATAACGGTAAGCGGCAACAACACTTCCAACGTAATCGGCACTTTTCATTCGACCTTCAATTTTGAAGGAATCCACACCAACGTCTATTAAATCAGGAATTTTTTCAATTAATTGTAAATCACACGGAGAAAAATAATAGCCCTGACTAACGCCACCGGGAACATCCGCTGAATAAAAACGACGGCATGCCTGTGCACACATTCCCCTGTTTGCAGATTTTCCGCCCAAAAATGAAGAAAATAGACAAAGTCCCGATTCACTTACACACAAAGCACCATGAACAAAAGTTTCAAGTTCTGCGCCAGTCTCACGCTTAATTTTTGCAATTTCATCAAGTCCAAGTTCTCGGGCAAGAACCATTCTCTTTATTCCGCTTTTCTGAAGCTGACGGACAGCAGCCGAAGATTCAACGTTCATCTGAGTTGAAGCATGCAGTTCAAGATTTGGAAAAAATTCCTGAGCCATACGCATAATAGCATAATCCTGAACAATAAGACCGTCAGGATGAACTTCGTTCAAATATGAAAGGAAACGATAAAGACGCTCTGTTTCACGCTCCTCGCAGACTGTATTTACAGTAACATAAATCTTTTTTCCCTGCCGATGCAAACTGTCTACTGCGGCTTCAAACTGATTCCATGCAAAATTGGTAGTTCGAAGCCTTGCATTAAAGCTTTTGAGACCTAAATAAACTGCATCTGCACCTTCGCCGATTGCGGCATCCAGAGATTCTACATTTCCCGCAGGAGCTAATAATTCAACCATACGGGATAATGTATCATAAAATCTTATTTTTTACAATTTGCCGGCCGTATCCTGCGTTTTTTTATCACAAACAGACCAGTATTTCTCAGATGTATTTGTGTAATTTTGTATATCTTCACCGGCAAGTAATTTTGCCTGAATTTCAGCTGCATTTTTCAGGTAAAAAGTCTTTACGGCAGTTTTATCATTCATATTACCTACCTGAGCAGGTTCAAAATTTTTGTAAATTCCTTCAGCGAGGATCTGCTGAGCCAAATCACTTTGGAAAAGTTCCTGCGCAGAATTTTCATAAGTTTTTTTAGAAGCATCATAATCTGCATAAGCAAATGCATCGTAAATTTTTTGAGAAGCTTTCTCACGGATAATTATAATATCCTCGCTTTTTCCAAATGGTGGTTCAGAATTTTCTGCCCACAAATCACGGCATGACGAAGCATAACCTGAATAAGCGGCAAGAAGATTTTCTCCAGTTTCATTCAGACAGCCTTTTCCTTTTTTTCGCGGATGAACAACAATTACATCGCCTTTACAAACTTCAACCGAAGGAAATTCATAAGAAACTTTGCTTCCTTTTGACGCACTGTAAAGCTCAAGTCCGCACAAGTTTCCATCTTCAAGGCAAAGGAATTCAACAAATTCCGTACGGAAAATATCTGCACTTTTTTCAGACGCTTTTTGATTTGGACACTGATTTTGAATTTCAGTCATTAGGATTTTTGGGATGCGCGGATTAAAGCCTGTAAAGCTTACATTAAATGTAAGTGAATTTCCGTTTGAATCAACTACAATTCCAAATATGCAATATTTTTTTCCAATTTTAGTTTCTTCTTCCAGTTCAAATAAGGCAGTTTTTCCGTCTTCTGAAATACTGATTTTTGTTTTTAATGGATTTTCCGGCAGCACAGATTTTTTTAATGCTACAGATAAATTTTCATCTTCTGAATGTTCATCGGAATCTGATTGACCTTCGACAAATTCCGTTACAACCGCGCCAGAAATTTTTATGCGTTCAGAAAAAATCAATCTGGTATGACGTGAATCTACAACCTGAACTTCCTCTAAAACAGGCGAATCAAAATCACCGCTTACAATTTGAATTCCCTGCTCCGAAACAGAACATGAAACCGGCACTACAAAAAAAAGTGTAAGCCCTGTATAAACCAAAACCTGCACAAACCACAAAAGCTTTCGTTTGTTAAATAAATTTTTCATAAAACCTCCATATTAGGACTAACGCCCTAAAAACAAAAATGCGCGGACCCTAAAGCCCGCGCACCTTCCGGAGGATATATATATATATAATATCAACTTAGAAATTCAAATTTGACCAATTTTTTTCAAAAAAAAATCAAAAACTATTTAATTTTTACAGCTTCAACCATATATCTGATTGAAACGCCGGTATCATCCTCAATCATCTTTTCAATTACAAAAATCAGATTTTTTTCTGCTTTATCACAGAAGATTCGTTCAATTTTGTAATTAACAACACCCTTTCGGACAATTCCAGGATTTCCGGCTGTTGTTTTTGCAAGCAAGGTTCCGTCTGCCGCATATTTTTCTATATTAATGTAAAAAGACGATTTAGCTTTTTTGCCACTTCCAGTTACAGAAGGCACAAGCTTTATTCTATAAGTATCCGGACTTTCAATTTTTGAATTTTCAAAATCCTTAAATTCAATTTCATCGCTTCCAGTCTTATAAATATCTTCAAGAATATAAAGAGTGTGTTCTGAATCAGCTGTTTCGCAAGGAAGATTCTTTAAATAATAAAAACTCTTTGCTTCAAGTTCTTCATAAACTTCTTTTCCGTTTTTTGAAGCTGTTGCATTACCTGGTTTTGTCTTAAAAACTCCAGCATCTACATAATCATTTGCTGCAATATCAACCTGATAAATTTCTGCATACCCCTGATATTTTTTGTCTGTTTTTCCGTACTGACCAAAAATATAATACTTGCCGTCAGCGGTAAAGCCTTTGTCTACAAAAGTTGCAACGTCACCGCAGAAAGCCGGTGCAAAAACAAACGCTGCACAAAGTCCTAAAAGAAGTGATTTTTTCATATTTTCCTCCCTTATAAAGAGAATTTTCTTATCCCTTTAGTAAATTTTCGGCAAAAATTTGTTACACTTTACAAATATTTGTGCTATCTTTAATTTATGACAATCAAAAGCAGAAACAGACTTTACCTTGCATTTTCTATATTTGCATCATCAGTTCTTATTTTTGAGCTTATTTTCTTTATTTTTTATCTTGCAACAGGACGCTTCAATATAAACAGTCTGCCAGACACTTTTTTTGACCGCACCGGCTTATTTATTTTCAGAACAAATCCTGTTTTTGCTTTTGCAGGAATTTTTGCACTTTTAGTTTATACAACTTCTGTTTCAATCATAATTCTAAATACCTTTGAAAAAACGCAAGCCCCAGACATTATGTTTTTTATGATTTTTCTTATTGCCTGCATTTCAGATTCATTTCGAATCTTCATTCCGCTTTTTAACCTTCCGCTTTCATATTCTCATCTTTTGATTATTATAGGAAACACAACTTTATTTGCAGAAATTCTGGCACCCCTATCGCTGCTTGGAATGAATACTCTCTGCAGCGAAGAACACCGAAAAGATCTGGATAAAAACTGCCTTATTATTGTAATTGCATCACTTTTTATTACAAATTTTATGTCGCTTACAACTTCAAAAATACTTCCGAATTTTGGCGTTTCTTACGGTTACAAAAATACAATTGAAACAACAACATTTTTGATTATGCTTGCAAATATTTTTACCATTGCCGTAAAATGCGCAAAAAATGAACTTTCACAAATGATGACAGCCGGCTTTGCCGCAATGAGCATAGGCTATACAGTGCTGTTTCATTGTTCAAACCTTTTTGCATGCTGTATAGGATTTTTGCTTTCAATGACTGGAACACTAGTTTTCCTGTTTCAGATTCATAAACAGTACAACTGGAATGATTAATCTATAAAAACGTAGCAAGCTGTGCGTATACAGTTCCTATTAGAATAGGAATAATCATATTATCAAAATCTTTTAATGGAAAAACTTCTATTATCATTGCACAGACTGCAATCAAAAGACTTATAAGGCAGTTTCCGCTTGCGCAAAATGTTGAAATGTAAACTGCAAGAAAACAGGCAAGGCTTCCGGCAACCGTTTTTCCTCCTGCACCGGGAATAGAGACTTTTCCCAAAAGCTTTCCGATTAAACTTGCAAAACCGTCCCCAAATGAAAGTGCAAAAATACCAATTTCAGCTGATTTTACAGGCAAAAAAACGGCCGCAATCAAAATTCCAAAAACAAGAGTTACAGGTCCAAGCACAAAACGGTTTTCATCACGCTTACGGGCAGCTGTTTCAGTAATTCTTGAAATAAGAGGAATATCAATTCCCTTAAGTCTTAAGGCTTCGCTCAAAGAATAAATTACAACGGCACAAATCAAAAAGATTATTGTAAGGTTGTGCGCAATAGAAAGAAAAAAAGGCACAAGGCTTGAACAAATATGAATTGATTTTCTGAAAATCTCTTTTTTTATGCTGTTAAAACGCTGGCGGGCAATAATTCCAGAAAAGCGTGTAAAATCTATAATCATCATAGCTTCTCTTTATCAAACAGAGTCTTTGAAATTTCTGTATAAATTGCAGGCTCAAATTCAGGCATAGGGTGAGAAACATATTTGATATTCTGTTCGGCAAGATTGCTTCCCGGCAGGCGGACTAAAGTTGCCTGATTTCTGGTCAGCGAGTCCCATGCACGAACAGACTGGCTGAACTGAACCATAGCCTGTGCATTCATATTACTATTACCTGTACGCTTTGCAAGACGATACAATGTAACTCCGTAGTTATTTGCCGCATAAAGGTAAGTACTTACAACATCGTAATCCTTGTCATTTGCCTGCGGGAATACAATTCCGCGTTTAGCAATAGCATCATCCAGGTTAGACAAGAGCTGAGAATAATAACCTTCAGCTGCATAGTCATCACCACGCAAAGAAAGGGTATTTGCCATTGCAAGCATAAGATTTCGTTCCTTTACATTTCCATCGCCGGCTTTCATAAATGAACCAAGAGCTTCTGCATAATTTTTAAACTTATACTGAATATAACCAATTCTGTAACGGATTGAAGGACTGTCATTTTCAAGTTCAACAGAATACTTATAGTTCTGAAGAGCTTCATCATAATCACCGCTTACAGTATATTTGATATCTGCAAGGTCTTCGTACATTTTTCCAATTTCTGCATTACCTTCAAAGCCCGCATTATCACGTTCAGTTGTATAAAGTGAAATACCTTCTGCAAACTGTTCCTGAGCCTTAAGATAATCACTTGAGCTCATATAATGCTCACCCAAAAGCCTGTAAGCGTTTATATATTTATAAATATCGCGCTTTTTCATAGACTTTGCAGAATTAAACTTTTCTATAGATTTCTGCAAAGTTGATTCTATAGAAGCAGTCTCGTTTGTATTTACAAAATAACGAGAAAGGTTGTAAAGCGCAATTGGATTATCAGGATTTGTCTTTACTGCACGTAAAAGAAGTTTTCTAAGTCCTTCAATTTCGTAGCGAAGATATTCATCAGAAGGCGCAAGAGGTCCATAATATTTGTCGAGAAGGTATCCGCTAAGTTCTGTCCAGTCTTCAGAGCTAAGTGATTTTTCCCTAGGTTCAAAAGTCTGTTTAACCTGAAGCACCTGTCTCAAATTATCAGTTCTTATAAAGAAACGCATCATTCTTGAAAGATA
>Ga0310695_10006091_pt1 | contig 20286 bp, 18 predicted proteins | sample RumenRJG_04DNA_FD_203882 | JGI IMG/M metagenome (GOLD analysis project Ga0310695, IMG submission 203882) | Bovine rumen microbial communities from Lethbridge, Alberta, Canada - RJG_04 (v2) (version 2) | ecosystem: Host-associated > Mammals > Digestive system > Stomach > Rumen | place: Canada...
GAAATCCGGTTCCCTGGCAAATAAATAAATGTAGAAACTGCCGATAATCAGGAAGATCAGCACGAAATTTATGAGAAGATATTTTACTGTTGCTCTGAACCGCAAGGAACCAGGATCATCCTGATCGCGTGCTGTTTCCGCAGTTTCCTGAATATCTGCCTGAGATTCATCAGAAGAATTTCTGGATTTTCCATGAACCCAATGATATATATCATAGACTGACAGAGTGGCGAAGAAAAAAACACCGGCCATAAGCAGCATAAAGTTTGATTCCCTGGAAAACAGGTAAATATAAAAACTTGCAACAATAAAAGAGACAATAAAAAAATTTAAGGCAATATATTTAATTCTGGCTCTGTCAAAATTCAATTTCATCGGATTATCACGGTATTAAATGTCTGACCGGAATTTTCAGTTTCCGGAAAAAATAACTACTTATCTGTTTGACACTCCACACGACTAAAGTCGTGGGATTCCTGCTTCAACCACTGCTGCGTTCCTAACAAGTTACCTTGTTGGCTCGTCTTGCACAATGTCCGCAGGCGTAAATTCCCGTATGCCCTGCGTGATAGTTTCAGAACTTACATTACACGCCGTGCTGACAAAGTAATTTCGTGTCCAAAGACTCGGCATTGCATTAAGCTGTGGAAATTCTTTTCTTAACTGCAGTGAAGTACAAACTTTAATCTGTTTCATTATGTTTGGAACAGACATGGCTGGCAGTACGCTTACGAAGATGTGTACATGGTCTATATGACACTCCAAAGCAAGTATTTCAATACCTTGTTTATTACACCCGGCAATGGTAAGTTCTTTGAATCTATCCTCAACACCTTGAATGTTAAATATTTTTCTACAATATTGAGGACAAAATACAAAATGGTAGTTAATCAATGATACAGTTGTCCGTTGTATCTGTCTTTGTATGTTTATACTCATTCTTCATGAATATATATTAACACATTTGTAGATGTTGGCAATATATTATCCGCAAAGGTTAAAGAGCGGGCCATCAGCCTCACGGTTAAAACCGTGGGTTTTCTCGCCATCATGGGTTATAAGTTTATTCTGATCAAAAAACACATGGTATGCTCATCTTCTGTACTGAATTCACAAAAATATGCATGACTGTAAAAAAACACTCATAAAAAAACATTTTTCGCACTATACTGTAGAAAATTTTTACTGTGTTTGTGCCATGAAAAAATTTAAAAATATTGTTTTACTGGGTGCAGGTTCCCGTATAGCAAGGGAAATAATTTATCTGCTGGCAAAGGAATCCGCTGAAAAATTCTATTTTATTTCACGAAGCGACTCAGCCAACCAGGAATGTATTGCCGCCGTCAAGGCAATCAATTCGGAAATTCTCTGCAATTCAGTGGTATATGACTATACAGATCCAAGGAGTCTGACCGGTCTTGTCGAAAGGCTGGATCCGAAAACCGACCTGATCCTCACTGCAGTGGGAAAACTCATTGCCAGCAGCGAACAGGATCCTATTCAGCTGGAGGAAACAATCAAAGTGAATTTCACCTACCCTGCTCTCTTCGTCAACGAATTCATCAACCGCATCTACAAAGAAAACAGCTGCAGCCATTATCTGACCGTTGGTTTCATCAGCTCCGTCGCAGGAGAAAGAGTCAGGGGCAGCAATTACTGCTACGGTGCAAGCAAAAGAGGATTATCAGGTTTTGCAGACGGACTGCGTGTCTACTGTGAACAGAACAATCTCAAAGTAAGGATCTGTGTAATCAAACCTGGTCTTGTCAATACTCCGATGATCAGAGATCGCAAAGATCGCAGACTCATTGCCGAACCGGATTCAATCGCACCGGGCATAGTTAAAAATCTCAAATACGGAACCCGAAACATATACAGTCCCGGCTACTGGGGGGCTTTGATGGATCTGATTAAACTGATGCCGTACCTGCTGTTTAAAAAAATCAGAAGTTAGCACGGCACCTTGACTGAACGGATTGATTAATCTGTTAGAAATTATAGATTAAACCGAGCACTGCGGCATTTTCGCTTTCATCCAGGACCACGGATTCATAGCGTCGTTCAAGTTCGGTATAAATCTGAAAATTGGATGTCAGATTGTAAATTATATCTGCACTGAGTTTTGATGACAGAACCGACTTGTCATTGCGGCTCAGTTTCTTTTCCTTGTTGTGCAGATATCCGTAGGTGGCCATAAAGGTCCATGCAGCCTCCGGCGTGGTATAGGCAACCGATGCCTCAAGACCGCGTCCCGCATAGGTATGATCAAGTTTGCCGTAATTGTAGACAAGAGCAGTATACAGACCCGGAGCTCCGTAGGTACCCCAGTATGACGAAATCGCCCATTCATGCTTGTCTGCACCGTAAAAATAACCGTTTTCACGATAGCCGTATCTGTCATTGCTTTCATAACCGCTGTATCTGTTGAAACCGGCTAAGAATCCCAGCGGTTTGCCCAGCACACTTTCGTATTCATATCCGAAGGTTCCGCCGTAGGAATGATCGATCTGCTTTGAAACATCTCTGAACTGATATGACAGTGATAAAAAGAAACCTTGGTAATTGACATCATACAAAACCTGACCGTCGCGTCTTCCGCCGTAATCATTCGGAGTCAGCCGCCAGTAGGCAACGCCGCCGACACCCCAGTTGATCATCAGATCAGTCGGCGATGTCGACTTGTAGTAGGCATCCTCGAAACGGCCGAATGTCAACGTACCGTAATCGTTGAAATCAAAACCCGCAAAGCCGTATCTTATATTGATGCGGTCACCTGCATTCTGCTCCTCCTGTGCGGACAGATCATAAAGAATTTTTCCGTAAACCGAAAAAGCATCGTTTACTTTTGTTTTACCGTATGCACCGAGACGTGCCGTCTGCGTGAGACGGTGAACACTGTCGGCATCGTTGTTGGATAAATCAACCTTCACACGTCCGATAAGATCAAAGGTAACATTGTCATCGCTGTATACTGTTGCAGCCTCTGCTCCGAGACATGACAACGCAGCTGATGCCATTACAGCCGCACCGGCTAACAGATTTGTTTTCATTTTATTCCTTGTGTTTTTTAAAATTCAGTCCGACAGGTCCTGCAGCCTGAAGCATTATTGCACCATGACAGCTATCAGCCTGCAATGCGTGTAGTATATCACATATTGCTGAATTTATTAATTTGAAACTTTTTAACTCTGTTTCCGCTCCGTTACTGAACACTCAGGTAAAAAAAAACACTGTGCCTGCCGTCAGGAGCGTGATACCTTCTCAGAACACATATCCGCATCCGGACTTTCTTTTTCCGGATTTTACTCTTTCGAAACCGGTCTGAAAAAGGATATAATTCAGAAAGTTTTTAATTACAGTAAAAAGCAATATACATAACAGCATGAAATTTTTAATAGACACAGTTCCTTCAGGACCAGCCACCTGCGATGTCTGGTTCAATTACCTGGAACGAAATCCGCAGACAACAGCAGATCAGGGTAAAAATCAGATAATCTATCTTCAGAAAAACAATGAAAGTCATATCAGTTTTCTTAATGAACTCCGTATTTTCAGTTATTACAGCGAACCAGGAGAATTCGGCGGTGACACTCTGAAGAATCACTGGCAGCAGAAGAAATTTGATTTCGATGCTGTTATGATCCCCGTTTATTTGATTCATACAGTGAAATCAATTGTAAATATATTTCCGCTGGATCAGTATCTTGCCGCCCATTACGAGCGCCAGATGCTTGAAATTATCCCTCATTTTTCCCGTGATGAAATCGACTTGCTCAACTACCACTGCCTGATCGAGGATCCGGACGTTAACGAAGATCTCGGAGAAAACATTAAAAAATTTCTTAAATTTCAAAGAAAATTATATCTGCATTATGAGCGTGTGGATTAAAATAACAGAAAAGGGTTTTGATAATTTACCATAGGCAAAGGAGCAGGAAAATGGTTGCCCGTACACCGATTGCAAAAAAAGATCTTATTGCAATAGCAAACAGGATTATGAAGGAATGCGACGATTACATTGACGGTATCGAGGTGATTGATATCAGGAATTCCAACGAGGCGTTTGTTTTCAGCGGAGAATATTTTCTCAACGAAGACGGAACGCCTTCCCCGAAAACCATAGCTGTTTTCAATGTTTTTAAATTCTTAAACACCCATCTTTCCCAGCTCTATATTCTGGAAGAATAATACCGGGAATCTTGAAGGCATAAAGGAGTTACTGTGAGTTATACACTGGAAAATTTTTTAGGCAAGGATCCTTCCCATCTTGTTGAAGTACCCGAATTCAAAAACTGCATGCTGACGGCAGAAACCGCAGCCGCATTTAAAGCCATGCATGATGCCGCCGTTAAAGACGGGCTGAATCTGATCCCGGTTTCCTCATACCGCAGCTTTGACAGACAGCTGACCATATGGAATGAAAAATATCTCGGAGATCGCAAAGTGCTGGACAATCACAACAATCCGGTAAATATAAGCCAGCTGACCGGTATCGAGGCTGCTTATGCGATTTTATACTGGTCGGCCCTGCCCGGCTTCAGCCGACATCACTGGGGTACAGATCTTGACGTTGCCGCAGACAATCTGATGCCTGATGGATATGAACTTCAGCTTGTTTCATCAGAATATCAGGAAGGAGGAATTTTCTATCCTCTGACACAGTGGCTTAATGAGAATATGGAAAAATTCGGTTTTTTCCGTCCGTTTACCGATAATTCACACGTGCGCGTGGGAACCGAACTGTGGCATCTCAGCTACCGCCCGGAAGCAGAAAAGTTTCTCGCCTTCGTAACCAGGGAAAATATTGAGACATTAATCAGATCTTCATCCATTGCAGGTAAGTACTGTCTGCTTAATATGGTGGATGAACTTTACAACGACTACATCATCAACTCTGACAACAAGGATCTCAGATTCAACGCCTGAGGAGTGACCGGTCTCGGCCCGGTCTCGGCCGGAGCTGCATTACTGCCGCGTAAAATTCCGGAACACCGCACTCGAATTAAGAAAAAAAGATAAAGAAAAGGCCTCCGGAACACGGAAGCCTTATGAAGTTTCATGAGTTTTATAAAACTTTTAACACCGACCGGTCATTAGATTTCGCAACCGATTCTTGCAGCTACTTCCTTGTAGGCTTCGATTACTCCGCCCAGACCCTGACGGAAACGGTCCTTATCCATCTTCTTACGGGTTTCCTTATCCCATAATCTGCATCCGTCCGGTGAGAATTCATCGCCAAGTACGATCTTGCCGTCATACAAACCGAATTCAAGCTTGTAATCAACAAGGATCATGCCTGCATCATCAAATAATTTCTTTAATACTTCGTTGATCTTGAAGCTGTATTCCTTCATGGTCTTAACCTGTTCTTCGGTTGCCCAGTGGAATGAAGCGATATGGGAATCGTTAACCATAGGATCGTGCAAAGCATCGTTCTTTAAGAAGAATTCAAATGTTGGAGGATTCAAATCCATAGCTTCCTGAACACCTAATCTCTTGCAGATTGAACCGGCAGTAACATTACGAACCACACATTCAACCGGTACCATATCAAGTTTCTTAACCAGGATTTCAGTATCTGATAACAATTCTTCGATCTGGGTAGGAATACCAGCTTCTTCAAGTTTCTTCATGATGAAGTAATTGAACTTGTTATTTACCTTACCCTTGTCTTCCAGCTGTTCGATCTTGAGACCGTCAAATGCTGAAGTATCATTACGGAAGAAAATAATTAAACGCTTTGGATCATCTGTTGTATATACAGTTTTAGCCTTACCGCGATAAAGCTCATCCTTCTTTTGTACCATTTGAATTGCTCCAATATCAAATATATTAATTTAAAAAATTCAATACTTTAAAAAATAAAGTAAAATCAACTGTAATATTATAATTCTAAACCACTTCACACGTCTATAAATTTATAGACAATGTTGGTTAAATTAATTCCTATTTGTTAAATTCCATTTCAATGGAACGTGCAAAACCGCTGTACATCTTCAGGAACAAATCGTCACTAAGCGGCTGCTTGAGATTATTGAAAATAGTAATTACCGTCTGCCCGTTTTCAATACCAACCTGGAAACGGTACTTGTCATCCTCGATTACATAATTGTCGATGCCGTTTTCGGTAAAGAACTTCTCGCTCGGCTCGTCATAATCAACATCAATAATACCGCGGGTCTTTTCACTAAGCTTGATTTCAAATCCGCAGTTTGGAAGCATTTTGACAAAGCGGTTCCACACGGTCTCATAGTCGGCATTTACAATCCAAGCATACTGACCGTTCTTGTCCCTGCCCATTTTTGCAGTAATATATCCGGTATATCCGATACGCAGATCATTGTCATCGATGCCGTTCTCATGATGCAGAGAGGAAACAAAATCATTTATAAACAGACTTGAATAACGGGACTGGACAAAGGAATCAGGATCCGCATACAAACGGTCGCCTCTGTTGTATACCTTGAAATTGGTAAGAGCGGCGGCAATCTGAATTACATGCTTTTCCGGATCGGATTTAATCGCTACATCATACTTCACACGATACTCGTCAATATCGTCATCCTTGGCAAGCTTTTCGGGAGTAAGACGGTTGAAGTTCACGTCAACTGAAAACCAGCCGGTGGTAAGGGTATTGTTAAGAGAGTCTATCTTTTCAATGGCGATGTTATGAACCTTCAGATAATGAATGAGGTGCTCCCATATTATATTATCATAATTTTCAACACCGTTCTCATAGGTATCGATGGAAAGAACCGCAATATTGTTCTTTAAAGTAGATACTGAACCTGGAATAGTATCCAGGATCTGAATCGGCGCAGTAATATCAATCTGCTTGCCTACAAGAGCGTCATCAGGATTTTTGTTCTCATCCTGAATATAATAGCTTTCATTGAAATTGAAATTGTTATGTTCCGGATCCACAGAAAACTTCATGCGGTCGGCATCGGTCTTCAAATATCTGAAACCGTTGTTAGCCTTCTTCGGTGAATCATGAAGAAGATCGGTAAGATAGAAAGAACAGCCCGATAATAAAACAGAAGTAGATACCAATAAAATTCCGGCTAAATTGGTATTGATCTGAAACCTCATTAGTTAGACTCCAATTTAATAAAAATTTTTCGTAGATTATATCATTTTAATCATTATTTTTCGACTAATCAAAACTGAAAGTATAAAAAAGATCTACCGCCTGCTCAACACCGTTTACATACTGCAGATACAGTTTTTTCATCAGCTGGTAGCGCAGTTTCAGCTGCATGATTGAATCAAACAGACCTACTCCGTAGGATACCTTGAAATTCCTGGTCAGGTAGAATGACGCCTGTACCGCCGAACTGTCGCCGGATCCTGTTGATTCAAGCTGGAAATCCTTAAGACCGATTGAATTTGTGAAATCCTGAAGGGAATTACTTGCGGAGCCTAGACTGGCACCGAGGAGCATACTTGCAGCAGCCGCGGAGTTCTCGCCTGCATCCTCCGACAGTGCCGTTCCTTTAAGCAGATAGGACAGTTTCTCTGCATCGGACAGTTCAGGCTCCGAGAAAACCTTCAGATCAATCTTGAGCGGCGTACCGAATACACGAACTCCGACAATCACTCCGCTGTTGTCATTAATGGTTTCAGGATCTCTGATTGCTTCAAATTTAATGCTCGGATTTGTTACAAGACCGTCGAACAGAACCTCTCCGCTGCGGATAATCAGACTCTGTCCCATGGATCTGAATTTTCCGTGAACCATACTGATTTTACCTCTGGCATCTATTGAATGATCATCGTTGGAAGTATTGTTGACAACCATCTTTCCGATAAAGCCGGATTTCAGCCCGAATCCCGCCACTTTGATATACGGTCCTACAGAGATATTAATATCATAGAAGAAATTTTCCGGAGCGGCAGGAAGTTTCCTTACCTTCTCATTTTCCTCTGATTCTTCATTCACAATCTCAACATCCTTTGAGAGAGATTCCCCGCTGTCAGCAACATTGGCGATTTCAATATCGGCTCTCGGGATCTTGACTACACCTTTGAGATAAGTGAGCAGATTTGATGGATCCTTTTCATTCTCCTTGAAGGAAAGTTTCAGATTGCTGTCTACAACCACGGTGCCGAAACCCATGGCATTAACCGATGCATTGTCCAGAATAAGGGCAATATCCCCCTTCGGTGCCGAAGGCTTTGCCTGGTACATCGGACGCAGATCTATGTTTCCCTTGATGAGTCCGTTTCCGGATCCCATGTTGAATCCGCCGTCAAGAGTTACGGCGTCGCGGCTGGAATTAATATTGAAATGGATATTTTCGACATTGGCTATATCGAGCTGGGTAACAACCTGACCTTCCGTAAGATCGAAGTTTCCGTCCAGATAAATGTTGCCTGTCGGTTTGTCGTACTTCAGAACTCCCTCTCCGTTAAGCACCGCCTTAAGTGTTTCAACATCGTTAAGCAGCGGATTGAACAGGCCCAGATCAAAATTCTCGAATTTAATAACGGTTGAATCTCCGATAAGAGCCTTCTGATCATTGATATCCAGAGTTGAGACAGCAGATAATTTTCCGAACTCGTCTGCATTTAGTGCAACCGAAGCGCTGGCATGCATCTTTTCATCCAGAGAAAAATTGATATCGAGTTTTTCAAAGCTGCTTTTATCGTCGATGCCGATTAATGTGCCGTTCTTGGAATAGATATTGGCATCAACCACAAACGGTCTGTTCGGTTTCGACGTTACATTTACCGTGCCGTTGACAAGCGCCATAATCATGGTGTTTTCCGGCATGAATCTGTTCACATATCCGAGATAGAAACGCTTTAACTGGATATGAATGTCACTGCTCATGTCACCTGCATTGTAGAAACCGGGCTTGAAGACGAGACTCTGCTCGCCGTTAAGCAGATTGAAAGCGCTGAAAGTCACCAGATTCTTTTTGAAATCATAATCAAGATCCAGTTTCTGTTTCTGTTTCCAGTTTCCGATAGGTGTATTAACCTCTATCTGATCAAAATGAGCATGATAGAATCCGTCTTTCAGACTGCCGGTTTCCTTGAAGGCAAATGCCTGATCCGCCGTTTTCTCAAACCAGAAAATCAGTTTATGAGCCTCATGACTGCCTTCCGCCTTCAGAATTATATTATTGATTTCCTGACCTGCTATCTGAGATTTTTTAATTTTCAGAAGAGTCAGACCGTCAAACTTTATATTTTTGAAACTGCTGAAATCAGCCCTGGTTAAATCAGCCTTTTCATTGACTGTAAATTTCAGATCATTGATGGCAAAAACTTCTCCCATGGACAGATGATCCGTTTCTGCGGACACCTTCAGGGAAGGAGACAGAAGATCACCTGTCAGTTCAAGACCGGCATTCAGATATCCTTCGATCGGCTGCATCAGGAAAAGTTCAGTAAGCTTATTTAAATTAGGCAGTCTGATATCGGCTCTGAAGTCGTTTCGGTCGATTCCGGAAATTCTGCCTTTTGCTGCAATGGTGTTTTTATAAACATCCACTGCAAGTTTACCTATATTAACATCAATTTTCATCAGATCGTCAAGCGGAATTCTGCCGTCAAGACTGGCGGTGAAATTTATCGGATATTTCATGATTGTACCCAGAAAACTGAATTCCGGGAATCTGAAATCAATCGTGTTTTTATGCAGATCGTAATTCAGATCCGTATGCATGCGGCCCGCAAGACCGTCAACCAGATTTTCTGTCAGAATATTTGAAATTTTTCCCTCGATGCCGAAGTCCAGATCCTTTACCGACAACAGATCGTCCCTGTAATGCACAGCTGCGGCAAGCGACAGCTGATCCTTTGCTCCCGCCGAAAGATTAAGTCTGTGTATATTAATATCTTCAAGGGTACCGTCAACTGCACCGGAGAATTTCAGCGGTTTTCTGCCAAGGAAAACCGTGGAGAAGCCGGTATCGATTCTGAGATCCAGTTCGGTCAGTGTTCCCCTGTAGTCAATCCGGCCGTCCTTCAGAACATGATCCGGATTTTTTGCATTCAGCGGCCATGACAGATGTCTGAATGCAATATGAGAGTCATTGGTAAGATTGCCGTCCAGAACATTAAGACGTGATTTAACCTTAATCTCTCTATCGTCAGAGGTGGCAAGCTCCGCATTCAAATCAGTCAGATCACCTTTGACTGCTGCGGTAAAAGGGAAATTCAGGCGCAGATCATCAGTGACTGTGTAATCAAGAACTCCGTCGGCCTTCAGATCGAGATCGAGATTATCCTTGAGACCCACATGACCCTCGATATTGATTTTTCCGTACTGTTCGCTGTCGATTGATGATTTTTCAAGATCGATATTGTAATCCAGAATGTGACCGCTGATATCCGCAGAAAGCGGCATGGTATCATAGGAAGACTGATGGTAACGGGCATTTTTCAGCTGCAGTTTTTTTATTTCTATTTCAAAAGGAATAAATACAGGAGCAAGTGTTGCAATTTTTTTTGCAACCTCCTCTTTGTCAAATCCGTCATTGATCTTCAGTGAAGGAAATACAGGATATACGGGAGATTCAAGATCCTTGAGTTCAAAATCAATCGTATCGCCGGTAACGCGGACATCAGAAAGCCTGTGTTTGTAAAGATGCGTGCTTAAATCAAGCTGTCTGCTGGTAAGCCTGAACAGATCTGTGTCCATCAGAAAATTTTTTACTGAGGTCTGTTTCAGATTTATTTCAAGAGGAATATCAATATACCATGGTTTTTCCTTTTCCGCCTCGTTGTTAAGATTATTCATCTCGACTGCGGCAAGAAGATCGTCCTCGAGTTTTTTATCAAGCTCCGACGGATCCTGATTATTCCACAGAGCTGCGGCCTTTCTGTAAAAGAACCTGTCATAATCCGCATCGGTAACCGCAGGAGGAATATCAATGTTCAGAGTTATGCCGTCGACGTCAAGACTGCTTATATCGAAACGGCCGTACAGCAGAGTAAGCATATCCCAGCTGCTGTCAAGTCTGTCGATGGTAAGTTTCAATCCGTCGAGCTCCAGACCGAAATTCCTGATGTTGAGTCCGTGAGCCATATTGCCGGATTCGATTTCGCCGCGAATCATCGGAACATTGTCCTTTACCAGGCTCCAGACAAGGGATGTTCCTTTATCGGTAAACAGAATGCCGAATATAAATGCAAAAACCAGTATAAGTGCAATTAATACGATTACTGTAAAATAACGCAGTACTCTCATGATCATAATTCAGGTCCTATGCCAAAATGAATTTTCCACGGAATATGCTTTTCCATTATTCCAACTGCAACATCAAAACGAATAGGTCCGATAGGTGAAATATAGCGGACACCGGAACCTGCCCCGTAATGTATATCAGGATGCTGATAGCTGTTGTTTACCGTACCTGCATCCAGGAAGGTCGCAAGACGCAGATCCTGAATAATCGGCCACTGCATTTCAACCGAGCCGACGGAAAGATAACGTCCGCCCAGCAGATAGCCTTTGGAGTTTTTAGGAGCTATTTCCTCATATCCGAAACCGCGGATACTCTGATCGCCGCCGGCGAAAAATCTGAGTCTCGGAGGAATTTTATGCATGTCGCCTCCGAAAATCCAGCCCTGTTCATAACGGACAACCAGACGGGAATTAGCAGTCGGAGACAGAACAAATTTCAGATACGCATCGACGTGAGCCAGATGCTGATTTGAAACAAAACGTTCAAGAGAGGTCTTTCCGGTTACCCTGAAACGATATCCCCAGGAAGGATCCATTGTGTTCTGTTCCATGGAAGAGGTGGACAGAGTGACACCAGGCATCAGCAGACTGGCATTGCCGTGCTCACCGCCCTGATTGAAATCGTCATAGCCGTACTCGATGAAGTATTTGCGCTCCCAGCTGCCGTGGGTCTTGGTTATGTAGGCCGCGGTCAGAACAAAGGAATCGTACAGGGTATCATTGTTGTCCTTGTGTTCAAAATGAGGGCTGATCATGTAGAAATCCTTCAGAGGATTATCCCTCGGAATAATATAGTCTCCGTGCAGAAACTGATTGACCTTGGAAATCTTTAAAAATGAATTGAATGAATGTCCCCTGTCGTTAAGCCACGGCATCTTTCCGAAAAGCTGCAGACGCGGACCTTCATCGGTGGAGAAACCGATACCTGCATCCAGCGTGGCAAAAGGTCTGCGGGCCAGCTCCACGATTAACGGCATCTGATCTCCGGTTAGATCATCCTTTTCAGTCTTAATATCGGCGGTTTTGTAATATCCGGACTCATAAAGATTATGATTCATCTGCGCGATTTTATCGGAATCATAATATTCCCCGGCCCTGATCGGAGTAAGCTTGCGCGCCATTTCATGGGATTCATCGAACCCGTTGAAGCGGATTTCACTGATTTTGTAGCGAGGACCGCCTTCAAGAATAACAAAAATATCGGCTACATTCTTCTCAGGATAAATTTTTACCTTGCTGACAGCCAACTTTGCCTTCAAATATCCCTTGGATACTGCATTGGCTATCAGGGATGACTTGTATGTTTCATAATTTTTATGTGAAAACTTGTGTTCGTGAACAATTTTGCTGCTGATTCGGACATTTTCCAGAATCGCGCGAACCTCGTCATCAACCTCAAGTTCAACCTGAATATTGCGTATTTTTACCGGTTCTCCGCGTTTCAGCTTTACCATCACAAGTCCGTTGTTTCTGTCGGACTGATCCTGGAGTTCAACCGAAATTTCAGGATGGTAGTAACCGTACACCGCAACGGCATCAGCAGCTTTCTGTTCTATTTCCTTTTTATGAAATGCAAAGGCGCGGCGTCTGATTTTTGATAACGAGCCGAGATATGCCCTGATGTTGTCCTCGAGAGTACCGTTATCGGCTGAAACCTGATAACTGAGATAAACAGGCTTGATTTTATCGAATCTTGCCATATTGTTCTTGAAGGTTTCACGATCCTCGGAGGTTCGGATATTCATCCAGATGCCGCGAACCACGGAGGATACATGGCGAGGCTCAGTTATCAGTTCACCTGCCTTCGGAACATCCTGAATACGGGCATAGCTGACGGATTTGCCGTCACGGGCAGACTTCCCTTCCTTTGCGGCTCCGCTTTTACCGGTATTCTTTCCGGTCTCTGTCACAGCCGGCATGCCGGAGACCGAAGCCGAAATCTTTTCCTTATCTGCATCCCCGGTATTTTCTGACGGTGACGCCTGCACTCCCGCAGCGGCAAAGGCAAGAACCAGAACAAGACCGCGCAGACATCCGCGCTGCAGGTAATTTTTAAAATCTATCATAAAATTTCAGTTAAAATTTTGGAATCAATGTACTTTCCCAGATTATTCAGTTCCGCTTTCTGAACATGCGGGATTTCTCCAAGTAACGGTATATCCTTAAAATAATTTTTCAGCCATGCGATGTTTTCATCAAACCGTTCCATGTGCGGATCAGCATGATTTACTACATATCCGGCCACTCTGCAGCCTGCACGCATGATTTCATTGCGGGTTAAAACCGCATGATTGAGGAAACCGAGTCTGGCTCCCACAGTTATGATTACCGGCAGCCCTCGGGCGGCAACCCAGTCGCTCATGAATGTACAATCCGACAGAGGAAGATACCATCCACCCGCGCCTTCAATGAAAAACACATCGGGATGAAATTCTGAAACAAGCCCGTCGGCTCTTCTGGTAAAGACGGAGGTATCAATATTCACGCCGCTTTCGGCTGCGGCAATATGGGGTGCAATTGCAGGAGGAAATTTATAACAGCTGAGCTTTTCGTAGGGAACATCAAATGACGAGTTTCCATGAATCGAACTGACATCGGTGTTGATTAAAACATTGTCCCTGAGTTCGCAGCCGGAGGCTACAGGTTTCAATCCCAGAACTTTGAGCGACAGAGACCTTGCCGCCTGCATCAATGCGGCAGTAACAGTAGTCTTGCCGGAATCAGTATCGGTTCCGGTAATAAAAAAAGTTTTGGTCATTTCAAGTTGTGATTATTAAAAACGGCTGTTTATACCCTTGTTCCTATTATAAAACATATTTTCCATGAAATATTAAAAACATTGGCTTTTTCTGAATTTTTTTGAGTGTACTGAACCAGATCTCTTATTATTTTCTTTGAAAGTCTGTGTTCACGTTTCTCATTGGTATTGGTATAGGCGCCGACCTTGGAAATGCTGCGCAGAACGTCAAGCACTCCGGGATATACCAGTCTGACGGTTTCAGTGGTAACGGAAACCGAATAATTGTTCAGTTTTGCATCGGCAAGATACTGTTTAACCTGAGCCTCGGTATAGAATTCATTGATGAAGCCATCTTCACCGATCGCCCTGAATGCCTGTTTCAGTTCGGACAAAGAGCCCTCAACCGGGAAAGCAAAGGCGAACATTGCCTTTTTGGTGGAACAGCGAGGAATCGAAGCGAACAGTTTCGGCAGATTCTGGCTCCACTGCAGTGAGTAATTGGAAACAATCAGATCGTAATTGGATTTCACGTAATTGTCCAGATCGTCAAAATTGCCGAGAATCGTATCCACGGTGGGATAATGAGCTTTTACGAAGCCGATCATCTGTTCCGATGCATCAAGACATGTCACCTGACGGGCCAGTTCCTGCAGATTCGGTATGAAGAAACCGGTTCCGCATCCGAGATCCAGCACTCTCTGGAAATTCAGATCAGGAATACGTTCAAGGAGCATCTGTCCTGACAGTTTCTGTATTCTTGAATACTGATCATAGAACTTAGTTTTACTACCAAAATTATCAATAATTTCATTTACTGAAGTTGCTGACATGAGGACAATCCTTCTATTAATTTATCTATCTGTTCATAACTGTGATTTGCTGTAACAGTTACTCGTAATCTTGCGGTATTTTTTGGTACAGTAGGATGACGGATAGCCGAAACATAACAACCAAACGATTTCAGTTTACCGCTCCATTGTAACGCTTTTTCTGAAGATCCGATTATAATAGGCTGAATTGATGTTGTAGATTGCGACACAGTTAAACATAATTGGGCAATCCGGCTTCTGAAATAGTCGACTTTGGCTCGAAGCTCCTCCCTGAGCTCATCCCTTTCGCGGACGATCCGCACCGCTTTCCGTGTTGCATGGGCAACATTCGGTGCCATATGCGTGGAATATATATACTCGCGTGAAAAGTTGATCATGTAGTCGATGAATTCCCTTGATCCTGCTACAAATGCGCCGCTTGTTCCAAGGGCCTTGCCGAAGGTTCCCATGACAACATCGATATCCCTGTGCCTGAGCCCCTGCCTGCTGACAGTGCCTTTTCCTTCGGCGCCGTGAACACCGAATCCGTGTGCGTCATCCAGAAAGAAAATATTTCCGCTGTCCTCGGCCAGCTTTCTGATTTCCGCGAGCGGAGCCTCGTCGCCGTCCATGCTGAATACACCTTCGGTGATAATCATGCCGGTTCGCGGCGCAAGTTTTCCCTGCAGCGATACAGGATCGTTATGAAGGAAACGGACATATCTGGCACCGGAAAGAACACTGGCCTCCTGGAGCGAGGCATGAGCCAGACGGTCAGCATAGATAACGGTGTTCCTGCCGTTAAGTGCCTTGACCACCGCCTGATTGGCGGCGAAGCCTGAATTGAAAAGAATAACCTCCTCCACACCGAGCCAGTCCTTTATTTCATCCTGCAGTTCCCGGTGGGCGCGGGTCAGCCCGGTAACAAGAGGCGAGGCACCGGAACCGCAGCCCCATATGTCAATGCCATCCTTCCATGCTTTCATAAGATCCGGATCCGAGGACAGTCCCAGATAATCATTTGAGCAGAAATTTATGTAGTCTCTGCCGTCTATTCTGATTTCTGTTCCGTGCCGCTCTTCAATGCATGCGCAGGACCGGAAAACATTTTCAGCCCGTCTTTCGTCAAGCTGTTCATTAATTTTGAGAAAGTCAAATCTGCTGTTCATTTTCCGTCTTATTCCAGTCTGAAACAGCCGTGATGCTCTTCCTGATCATCATGGGCGCCTTCATGGATTTTTTCAAAAATTATGCCCAGTTCCTCCTCGTCGCTGTGCATTTCAGCCGGCAGTCCCCTTATGCCGAGTTTTTTAAGAAGGCTGTCATCACGGCTTTCGCAGGAATTAGGAGTAGTCAGCAGTTTTGTTCCGTAGAAAATAGAACTTGCGCCCGCCATGAAAGCCAGAGTCTGCATTTCGTCGGACATTTTCTCGCGTCCTGCCGATAATCTGATAACCGATTTCGGCATAATGATTCTGGCGGTGGCAACTACACGGATGAAGTCAATCGGATCAAGATCCGGCGCATTCTCCAGCGGAGTTCCCTTGACCTTTACCAGCATATTGATCGGCACGCTCTCGGGATGAGGATTGATTATCGCAAGCTGTCTCAGAAAACTGGCATGATCCTCGCGGGATTCACCCATGCCCAGAATACCGCCGCAGCAGATTTTAATATTATGTCTGCGCAGGGCGCTGATGGTATTGAGCCGGTCTTCATAATTGCGGGTGGTTATGATGTTCTCGTAAAATTCAGGAGAAGTGTCGAGATTATGATTATAGTAATCAAGCCCTGCCTCTGCAAGCCTTGCGGTCTGTTCATCGGTCAGCATGCCGAGAGTCATGCAGGTTTCAAGACCGAGCTCCTTCACACCTCTGATAACTCTGACAATAAAATCGATATCCCGATCCTTCGGATTGCGCCATGCCGCTCCCATGCAGAAACGGGTGGCTCCGATCTTTCTGGCCTGTTTTGCCTTCTCGATAATGGTTTCGTAGGAAAGCAGTCTTTCCTTTTCAAGACCGGTGGAATAATGCGCACTCTGAGGACAGTATTTGCAGTCCTCGGGACAGGCACCTGTTTTGATTGAAAGCAATGAGCTGATCTGAACCTCATTGGCCGGAAAATTTTCTCTGTGAACCGTCTGCGCCCTATACATCAGATCCAGGAAAGGCATTTCAAGAATTTCTCTGATTTCTCCGACAGTCCAGTCATATCTTAATTCACTAACCATTGCGCACCCTTTATTCCATTCTGATGGTTCTAGCATAATACGAAAATACGTTTCTGCAACTTTTCATGATAAATTAATCGTTTAACAATTAACAAATGGTCACTTTTTAGCTATCGGCTTAAAAGTATCTCGTGTATCGGCTGGACGATCTGCCTTTTACCGAATAAAAAAACTTTATAACGGCGCGGCAATGCCTGCGTCAGCAAATAAAAATAAGGAAATCGAAATTAATAAGTCCTATAATACAAAGTTGTAATTTCAAAAAAATCAGGGGATAAAAATGAAACACAAACTGTTTGATAAATTGATTAAATGTTCCTCTATCGGCATGATGGTCTTCGTAACCTGTCTGCCTGCAGTGTCCGCAGAGGAATATACCGAGGAAACATACAAAAAAATGGGCGTTTTTCTTTCAAATTTCACCGAAACAGGATTGAGAAACTTTGAAAGTTCCGAACTTAACGATACGCCCGAGGGAAATGAACAAATCATTAATTTCGCAATTAAGCATCTCAGAATAAATACACCGAAGAAATACGAATCATATGCCGGAGAATACGGATTGCTTCACGGAAAAGCAGGCAATAACGATCTGACAGAAGTAATCTTCAGATATTTCGGTTTCAAGAATTTTCTCCCTCCTGCAGATCAAGTACTGGAAAAAATACTGCCGTCATATGACAAGAAGAGCGACAGCTGGGAAGTCCATGAATATACTCTGGATCTGGCTGAATACGTGAAGGTTACAAAGATCAGTCCTGCCAAGGACGACAGACTCGATGTCGAAGGCTACACCTATTATCCGGATCTTGACAACAAAAAAGGTTCAAAATGCACAGCCGTGGTTGCTCCTCACTCATTCAGCAAACAGTACAAGTGGGAAATCGTAAGTCTGCACTGCGATCCTTACAATCTTTAATGAGGCAAGATATGTATGACAAGTTATTAATTGCAGCCGGCGCGGCGTCAGCGCTGCTCCTTTCAGGTCAGGTTTCCTCCGGTGAACTGAAAGTTGACGATGCGGCAATGAACAGCATAGAAAAAGTTATGGCATACTGCACATCAAATCTAATGTTCAATGTCAGAACTGAGGATCTGTTTACAGAATCACCTGATGTGAAAAAAATAGTGGAAGAAGCTATTACATACCGCTTTATCAAAGAGTGGGACACCGTTCAGCGCTGTCCTTCTGAAAACGGTGAGGAACTCAGTCTGACAGCGTGCTTCACCAACTTTGATATTAATTCAACATTGATGAATGTTTTCGGAAAAAGCCTGTCATTCGACAAAGTCGAAAGCTATACATCAAACAGGCTGAGCTACAATGCAAAAGATAAAATCTGGACATATCCGGTGTCAGAGTTTGATGCGACTCCAGGCTTTGTCATCGAATCGGCGGTTCCTGCTGCAAACAGCACGGATATCGTTGTAAACGGTCGCCTCGACTACCAATGTGAAATGGACGAGACAGAAAACCACCCGAACCAGGGAGCCGAATGCACTGCGGTACTGATACCGAACAAGCTCAAAAACAATCCCGGCGGCTACGCACTCGTATCTCTGAAGTGCGACGTCAGGGAAGAAGAAGATGATGATTCCGGAAACAGCGGAAATAAAGAGTGAAACGACTGAAAATATTTTTGATCAGGAATTTTTTTGTTCACTGTTTAATAGACAATGTTTCCGATTATTTGGAAGCATGTTTCAGGGTTGAAATTTTATTTATTTAAACAGCTGGCCGTTCAGGCTTCTGTTTTTACTTTCAGGATTTTTAAAATGATAAAAAAATTATTTGTAACCGCAGTGGCAATCGTATCGATTGCATTATCAGGTATATGCAGCGCAGAACAGCTGAAATTAAGCAAGGTTGAAAAAGAAAGAATCAATAAGCTTTTTACTTTCTGTACAAGTTTCAATCTTCTCGACTTTGATACGGAAAAATTTTTTGCCGACACAAAAAATCATAAAAAGCTGGTCGATATGGCAATCAGAGAACGCCATATATACGATTTTCACAGTGTTGCCAAATGTTCCGACAGCGCCGAGGATTTTACCGGATGCGTTCCGAACTACCAGATTATTTCATATCTCAGAATTTTCTTCGGCAAAACAATATCCTTTGATAATTACAAATCAATCAAGGATAAATGGTTAAGCTATGATGCCGACAGAAAAATCTGGATCTATCCGTTTGCAGACGGCGAAATAACTCCTTCCTTCGCCACCGACTCTGTAAGTACGATTGACGGAAGCAAAAATCTGAAAGTTCAGGGTCATATATTCTATGATGTTGACACTCAAGATGAAAAGCATCAGCAATGCACCGGAATTATCCGTCCTAATCCGATGAAAAACGATCCTAAGGCTTATGCGGTTGTTTCATTGAAATGTGAAGGTGCGGAATCAGGCGGCAGCGGCGAAGATGAAGACAACGAAGAAGATGAAAACGAGGATGACGAGGAATAAGCACTTCCCGATCTTTAACCGTTCTTTTTTTATCATGGTGTTTATATATGTCAGATAAATTATTTGAATATATAATTGCGCAGGACTGCGTAAGCAGCGGATTTGATTTCGGTAAAAAATGGTATGATCATCCGTGCTCCGATGAATATTGGAGCACAGTAAGACCTATATACAAAAAATTATATTCATGTAAATCAGAAGGTAAAAAACGGTCCGATCTGCCTGATATAAAATCGAAAATATATATGCCTCTGCTAAAAGCATTCATTGACGAAATATATCGGGCCTATGAAACTGATAAAAATCTGCCTAAGAAAATAGTCGAATATCTAATCAGCACAGATGACTGCTTCAAAACAGCGGGCAGAGACAATAACAGACTGACAGTAATACGAACAGTTGACATAAAGGAAACTCTGAACAGACATGACCAACTAAAGAAGTCAGAAGATCCAATCGTGGAACTTCCTACAAAATTAATAGATTTAAGTTTCAGGGAAAACCATGAAAATACTGTTGAAATGATTTTAAATAACGGATGGAATCTTAGTTTCAGAATTCATGATGCATCAGCAAAAGAAGAACAAGGTTTGAAATTTGATATGCAATTCGTGGGTATGCCCGTTGGTATTTTGAGTTTTGAATGCAGATGGACACAAGATAATCTCTGCTGCTGAGAAATCAGAATCCGGCGGCGATTATCGTTTTTTACATTATTTTCGTAAACGCTCCATAATAACCTTTGATGCTATTTAAGATTGTTTAAAATCAACAATCCATCCTTTTCTTTTTTCAATAAGACTTAACTTTTTATAAGAAATACCACTTGAAATAATAT
>Ga0310695_10006094_pt1 | contig 20278 bp, 12 predicted proteins | sample RumenRJG_04DNA_FD_203882 | JGI IMG/M metagenome (GOLD analysis project Ga0310695, IMG submission 203882) | Bovine rumen microbial communities from Lethbridge, Alberta, Canada - RJG_04 (v2) (version 2) | ecosystem: Host-associated > Mammals > Digestive system > Stomach > Rumen | place: Canada...
TACGGCGGAAGTCAAGCCCAAATCTGAACTTTTTGCAAAAAAGACTCGGTGCACCCAATTTCCAAGTGGTTGGCACATTCCTCTTTACACTTCCCTTGTTTGTGGTAAAATGTAGGGGAAGGAGAGATTGTGGATGCTTGAGAAACTGAAGGAAGAAGTCTATGTCGCCAACCAGAGGCTTGTCGCCTCAGGGCTTGTCGTGCTGACGTGGGGGAACGCGTCGGGGTTCGACCCCGATTCGGGGCTCATGGTCATAAAGCCGTCGGGCGTCGACTACGGAAGCATGACGGCGGACGACATGGTCGTCGTAGACCTCGACGGGAACGTCGTAGAGGGGCGGCTGCGCCCGTCGTCCGACACTCCGACGCACCTTGAGCTGTACCGCTGCTTCGAAGGCGTGAAGGGCGTCGTCCACACGCATTCCGTGGAGGCGACGGCGTGGGCGCAGGCGTACCAGGAGATCCCGTGCTACGGGACGACGCACGCCGACACCTTCCGAGGGCCGGTGCCCCTCACCCGCATCCTGACCAAGGAGGAGGTCGCCTCCGCCTACGAGCTGAACACCGGGCGCGCAATCGTCGAGCGCTTCCGCGGCCTCGAGCCGCTGGCGACGCCGGGGGTCCTCGTCGCCGGACACGCCCCGTTCACCTGGGGAAAGAGCGCGGCGGACGCCGTGGACCACGCAATCGCGCTGGATGCGATAGCGAAGATGGCGCGGCTGACGGAGGAGGTCAGCCCCATCACGCCAGCCGCCGAGCTCCCGGCCTACGTGGCGGACAAGCACTACCAGCGAAAGCACGGGCGCAACGCATATTATGGGCAGGAGAAAGGAAGCGTTTGAGTGTTTGGGTTGGAGGTGTGATTGGCGAATGCCGACCATAGCGTGTCGCGTGTCGCCTGTCGCGTGGAGAATGACGAATTGAGAATGAAGAACAGAAGAATGTAAGCGAAAGAAGGAATAAAAGTATGGGAATGACATGCATCGCCCTCGCGGCCATAATGCTGGTCTCGCCGAGGAGCGGAGAGGTGATGAGCACGATCACCGACGAGCAGATCAAGGTGTTCGCCGGCTCGAACACGGTGCAGAGGGCGCAGATCCTCAAGGAGGTGAACAAGAAGCCCAACAGGCTGGCGTGGCGCCGGCAGCGTCCGCTCGTCATGAGATGGCGCACGACCGAGCACGAGAAGGGGCCGTGGCGCATCCGCATCGGCACGAAGGACGACCTCTCCGACGCGAAGGACATCTGGCTTGACACCGAGACCGCAAAGCGCGTGAAGGCCAAGGACGGCAAGTCCTCGACCTGGACGTATTCCATTGCGAACCCCAACCTCGAGCTCGGGCGGACGTACTACTGGCAGGTGTGGAGCAGGGTGAAGTGCTCGAAGCATTCGTGCGGCTTCACATACCCCGACAAGTGCAAGTGCGGCAGGACGAAGCACGGCAACATATCGCCGGTGTCGTCGTTCTCGACGGACGACACGCCGCCGCGCTGGATACGCCTCGAAGGACGCGTCAGCAACTTCCGCGACATCGGCGGATGGAAGACCTCCGACGGTGGCCGCGTCCGCCTCGGCCTCGTCTACCGCGGGCAGGGGCTTAACGACAACAGCGTCGCCGGCTTCGAGCCCGGCCGCAACCGCCTTATGGTCGAGGACGTCCTGTACATGAAGAAGGTGCTCGGGATAAAGACGGACCTTGACCTGCGCAGCCCGCGCGAGGTCGCGGGCATGACCGAGTCCCCGCTCGGCGAGGGCGTCCAGTTCGTGAACCGTTCGTCGTCCGCCTACAGGCACATAGTGGAGAAGGACGCGAAGAAGACGATGGCCGAGAACTTCCGCTTGTTCTGCGACAGGGCGAACTACCCGGTGTACTTCCACTGCATCGCGGGGGCGGACAGGACCGGCTCGCTCGCGTACGTCCTGAACGGGCTTCTCGGCGTCGCGAAGGAGGACCTGGAACGCGACTGGGAGTCGACGTTCTACCCGGGCACATACGCGGACAAGCCGCTCGGCAGCCGTTCGTGCAGCCACTTCGACAGGGCGTTCGCGAAGTACGGCAAGAAGGGCGACTCCCTCCAGAAGCGTATTGAGCTCTACCTCCTCGACTGCGGCGTGACGCACGAGGAGATCGAGAAGTTCAAGGGCATAATGCTTGAGCGGGACGTGAAATGACGCTGCTGGAGCGATACGGCTGGCGCGGGGCGGTGGAGCCAGGGATCGCGCGCGTGACGAGCGCCCACGGCGACTACTACCGCATAGTCTGCAACGAATCCGCCGATCCGATCCTGGCGAGGAAGAAGAAGAGCGCGTTTGCCAGGCGCGTGCGCCAGGAGGGCGGCGAGGGCCCGTTCCGCCGCGTCGAGCGCGTCGAGGAGGGCGACGAGCGTCTTACGCCGATAACGGGCGACTTCGTTACGATACGCCACAACGAGCAGGGCGAGTCGTTCATCACCGGCATCCTGCCGCGCCTTTCGCGCTTCGAGCGGAGGGACCCGACGGCGCGCCGGAAGTCGCAGACTCTCGCAGTCAACTTCGACGTCCTTTTCATCATGATGTCCCTCACCGAGAACTTCTCGCTCCCGAGGCTCCGCCGCTACCTCGCCCTCTGTGACACGCTGGGCGAGGCGAAGGCGGTCGTGGTGCTGACGAAGCGCGACCTCGCGGACGCCGAGACGGCCGCGGCGCGCCTCGGGGAGGTGCGCTCGCTCGGATGCGAGGCCGTCGCCGTGTCGGCGGCGACTGGCGAGGGGATGGACGATATCCGCGCGTACGAGAGTCCGGGCTCGACGCTCGCGTTCATCGGCAGCTCCGGCGTCGGGAAGTCCACGCTCCTCAACGCGCTCGCCGGCGAGGAGCTGGCCGCGACCCAGGAGGTGCAGGAGTGGAACGGCAAGGGCCGCCACACGACGACGGTGCGCAGCCTCGTGATGCTGCCGTCAGGCGCGATGGTCGTGGACACCCCCGGCATCAGGGAGATAGGCATGGTCGGCGAGGACGACGCGGTGCTTGTCAAGGGCGAGTCAACCCACAGGTGGAGGAAGTGAAGTGATTAAGACGATTTTCACGGTGATCCCGTTTGTGTTTGCGGCGCTTGTGTTCGCCGCGTTCGTCGTGCCCGCCAAGGTCCGGGTTCGGGTCCAGGCGATCATGGCGATGTTCCTCCTGTTCTGCTCGTCGAAGTTCCTGTGCTTCAGCGCCTTCGGGGGCGATGCGTTCGCGCCGGAACTCCCGGAGCGCATGATATGGTTCTGGGGATGGGCGTATTCCGGGATGTGCTTCCTCGCGGCGTTCTCCGTCGTGCTCGGGCCCTTCCGCCGCTTTCTCGAGCGGCGCTCCGTCGCGCCGCGCACTGTGCGGTGGCTGTGGCTCGCGGGGCTTCCCGCCCTGTCGTGGACGCTATCCGCCGTCGGCGTATGGAACGGCGTCAAGCCCCCGGATGTGCATACGGTCGAGGTCGAGTTCGAGAACCTCCCGGAGTCGCTGGACGGCTACCGCGTCCTACAGATCTCCGACATCCACGCCAGCGCCTCCGCGCGGCGCTGGCGCACGAAGGCGATAGTCGACGCGGCGAACGCCGCCGGCGCGGACATGATCTGCCTCACGGGCGACAACGCCGACGGCCTATCGCAGGTCCGCAAATACGACATCGAGCCGATAAGGAACCTCAAGGCCCGCGACGGTGTCTACGCGGTTACGGGCAACCACGAATACTACTTCGACACCTTCGGGTGGATGGCGTTCTACGACTCGATTGGCATCAAGTTCCTCGTGAACGAATGCGTGTTCCCGCGCCCCGGCCTCGCCGTCGCCGGCGTGAACGACCTCGTGTGCGAACGCGCCTGGGAGCCGTTGCCAGATCCGGACGCCGCGCTGTCCTCCGCGACGAACGGGGAGTTCCGAATTCTCCTCCAGCACAGGCCGTACGTGAAGTACGAGCACGTCGCTGGAAGGGAGATGAAGGAACGCATAGACTTCCAGCTTTCGGGGCATTCGCACGGCGGGATATGCCCCGTTGCGGACAGGCTCATCGCGATGTTCAACGGCGGTTATGTGCGCGGCCTCTACCGCAATGCCGGTAACGCCGAGGTGCTGTGCGTCTCGCCGGGCGCGGGGCAGTGGGCCGGCTTCCCGGTCAGGTTCTTCAACGACCCGGAGATCACCCTCTACATCCTCAGAAGAAAGGCAAAGTGACAAGCCATGGAGAAGACCGTTCTCATTGAAAACGGAATTGTGGTCGACGGCAGCGGCGCACCCGCCTTCGCGGGCGACGTGCTCGTGCGCGGCGACAGAATCGAGGCGGTGTTCCGCAGGACGGGGAACGGGGAGTCTGTCGGCGCGGACGAGACTGTGGACGCGACGGGATGCGTCGTCTCGCCCGGCTTCATCGACTCCCACACGCACTCCGACGCATATCTCGTGATCGAGCCCGACGCGCCGTCGAAGATCGCGCAGGGGATCACGACGGAGGTCAACGGACAGTGCGGCGGCTCCGCCGCGCCGCGCTACGGCGAGGCGAGGCTTTCGTCCGACTGGGCGGCGCTCCTCGGCGAAAGGCTTACGTGGCATTCGATGGCGGAGTACCGCGAGGCGCTCGAGCAGGCGCGCCCCGCCGTGAACACGGTGCAGTTCGTCGGGCACAACACGCTGCGCTCGTCCGTCGTCGGCTATGCGGGGCGCGCCGCCACGCCCGACGAGCTCGCCAGGATGCAGACGCTTCTCGCACAGTCGATGGACGAAGGCGCATGGGGGCTAACGACGGGCCTCATCTACCAGCCTGGCAGGTATTCCACGCCCGACGAGGTCGCCGCCCTGGCGCGCGTCGCCGCGGAGCGCGGCGGAATCTACGCAACCCACATGCGCTCGGAAGGGGACAGGATACTGGAGGCGATCGACGAAGTCGTCGACCTCGCAAGGACCACCGGCATCCGCGCCGAGATATCGCACCTCAAGACTGGCGGCAGGGCGAACTGGGGAAAGATCGACGCGGTACTGGAGAAGGTGCAGTCGGCAATCGACGAAGGCGTCGTCCTCGGCAGCGACCGCTATCCATACTGCGCCGCCGGGACGGACCTCGACATCGTCCTTCCCGACTGGGCCCAGGAGGGCGCGGCGAAGGCCGAGGTGGAGCGGCTTGCGGACCCGACGCTTCGCAGGAGGATCGTCGACGAGATCAACGCCTCCGGACGCGACTGGTCAGAGGTGATGATCGGCGGCACGTGGTCGCCCGAGACCCGCCCCTGCAGCGGCAGGACAATTGCCGAAATCCTGGCTTCTCCCATCCTCCACTCCTCCACTCCTCCACTCCTCCAATCCCACAATTCCACAATTCTCCTCTCCCCCGGAGAGCTGGTCTGCCGCATTCTAGAGCTTGACGGATGCAAGACCGGCGCGTTCTTCTTCACGATGTGCGAGGAGAATCTTGATAAGATACTCTCCCGCCCGTGGATCGTCCCGGGGTCCGACGCGTCGCTTCGCGCGCCGTGGGGTCCGCTGGGCAAGGACCATCCGCATCCGCGTGCATACGCCACAATGCCCGTCTTCCTCGCAAGGCTCAGGAGACTTGGCGTTTCGCTGGAGGAGGCCGTCGCGAGGATGACTTCCGTTCCGGCGCGGCGGTTCGGTCTAGCCGGGCGAGGCGTCGTCGAGAAGGGGGCGTTTGCGGACATTGCGGTGTGGCGGGACGGGGAGTTCGCCTCCGATTCCACGTACAAGGATCCGCATAGATTCGCGCGCGGCGTGGAGTGCGTCATGGTGAACGGCGCCGTCACGTACCGCGCCGGACGTTTCACCGGCGCGAGGGCCGGCAGGTTCCTGGAACGCTGAATTTGTTGTGACAAGGCAAAAGGAGGAAAATGGCCAAGACAATTCCGAGGATGGTTTTGCTGGCATTTGCCGCGTTCGCGGCGGTGTCCGCGGCCGCGGACTACACGCCGGTAATGGTGTCGCTTGTCACGCCTGTGCAGGCGCCGTACAGCTCGTACGACGTCAAGGGGTTCCGCCTGTCGCTGCTCTACGGAGACTGCCAGGACTTCACCGGGCTGGACGTCGGGGTGATCGACCACACGAGCGGGGATTTCACCGGGCTTGCCATCGGCGGGATCAACATCGCGGACGATAGCCTCTGCGGCGTGCAGCTTGGGCTGATCAACTGGAACGGTAACGGCAACACTGCGCCGGGACGCCGTTCCGTGGGCGTCCAGTTCGGGGCCGTGAACTACGCCGATTCGTTCTACGGCCTGCAGGATGGATATTTGAACGTCTCTAGCGGGGCGTTTCGGGGAATGCAGTATGGGTTTGTCAACTGCGCGCACGACATATTCGGCGCGCAGAGCGGATGCTATTTCGTCCTGGGCGTAAACGTCGTGTACGGCGTCATGAACGGCTGCCAGATAGGCATCGTGAATTATGCGCACAGGGTCGACAAAGGCTGCCAGATAGGCCTTCTCAACATCATCGCCAACAACGGCTGGCTGCCGGTGCTGCCCATATTGAACGGCGGGTTCTAGTCCTTGAGGCCTGCCGTCGAGTGCCATTCCTGTAGCGAGCGCGGCGGTTCGTGCGCCGACCGCGACACGGCGACGATTCCCTTCGTCGCCTCCGCGAACCCGGCGAGCGTCGTGGTCACCGGGACTCCGGCGAGCGTCGCGGCGGTGCGTATCCTTATGCTGTCGTGCGCGGACATCTCGCCGTCCTCGCGCGTGTTGACCACCCACTTGACCTTGCCGAGCCGGATGAGGTCCAGCGCATTCGGGCTTCCGAGTGGAATCTTGTACAGGGCGTTCGACTCTATCCCTGCCTTCCACAGCATCGTGGAAGTGCCGCGCGTGGCCCATATCTCGTACCCGAGGTCGTCGAGGTGTTTCGCGAGGCGCACGACCTCCGCCTTGTCCTCGTCGCGGACGCAGAGTATCACGCCGCCGCGCCCCGGGGCCGGCAGCGGGCTCCCCGCCGCGATCTGGCTCTTGTAGTACGCCGCCGCAGCGTCATGCCCGAAGCACATCACCTCTCCCGTGGACTTCATCTCCGGCGTGAGCGTGATGTCCGCGCCCGGGAACTTCACGAACGGGAACACTGCCTCCTTGACGCAGTAGTAGGAGGGAGACTTCTGACTTCTGACTTCAGACTTCTGGTTTCTTGAGTCCGAAGTCCGAAGTCCGAAGTCCACCAGCTTCTCCCCGGCCATGCAGCGCGCGGCGGCGCCGGCGAGCGACCAACCCACGGCCTTCGAGACGAACGGCACAGTGCGCGAAGCGCGAGGGTTCACCTCGATCATCCAGATTTCGCCGTCCTTCACCGCGAGCTGGATGTTCATGAGGCCGACGACGTGGAGCCGTTCGGCGAACTTCCTGGCGATGTCGTGTACCTCTGCGATCGTCCTCTCCGAAAGCGAGACGGGCGGCGTGACGGCCGCGGCGTCGCCGGAATGGCATCCGGCCGCCTCGATGTGCTCGAGGATTGCGCCCACGACTGTCGTTTCGCCGTCCGAGACGCAGTCGACGTCGAGCTCGATGGCGTGTGTCAGGAACTTGTCGATGAGGATTGGGCGGCCCTCCGATATCTTCACCGCCTCCTCGACGTATTCGCGCAGCCGCTCCTCTCGGTAGCATATCGCCATGCCGCGTCCGCCGAGGACGAAGCTCGGGCGCACGAGGACGGGGTAGCCGACCTCCGCAGCTATCCCGGCCGCGTCGTCCACGGTGTGGGCGATTCCGCTCGGCGGCTCGCGCACGCCGACTTCCTCTACGAGCGAGCGGAAGAAGTCGCGGTCCTCTGCGAGCGCGATGTCGTGGGGGGATGTGCCGAGGACGTTCACGCCAGCCGCCGCGAGGCGTTCCGCGAGATTGAGCGGCGTCTGCCCTCCGAACTGCACTATCGCGCCGTCGCAGTTCTCGCGTTCGTATATCTCCATGACGTCCTCGAACGTGAGCGGCTCGAAGTAGAGCTTGTCGGAGGTGTCGTAGTCGGTTGAGACCGTCTCGGGGTTGGAGTTGACCATCACGACTTCGTGTCCGCGAGCGCGCAGCGCAAAGGCCGCGTGGCAGCAGCACCAGTCGAACTCGATGCCCTGTCCGATACGGTTGGGTCCGCCGCCGAGGATCATGATCTTGCGGGGACGAGAGGACTTCGGACTTACGACTTCTGACTTCGGTGATTTCTCCCCTTGTGGTTTCGCCGCTTCAAGTCCCGAAGTCTGAAGCCCGAAGTCTGAAGTCGAATAATAGCTGTAGTAATACGGCGTCTTGGCCTCGAATTCGCCGGCGCAGGTGTCGACCTCGCCGAACTCCGGGCGGATTCCAAGTGCGATGCGATTTTTCCGCACTGAAATCTCATCACTGCCGATCGCCTCGGCGATCTCCTTGTCGCTGAAGCCAAAAACCTTGGCTTGGCGAAGCAACAAAAACGCCTGCTCTTTTTTTAAGACAGGATTAACAGGATTTACAGGATTAGTATTCTCTTCCGATCCTGTTAATCTTGAAAATCCTGTCAAAACATCCTTCTGACTTTCCAGAAACTTTCTGAACGCCTCGATCTCCTCCAGCTGCGCCCTGAACCACGGGTCGAATGCGCTGGCGTCGTGTCCGGCGAGTGGCGCCTCCAGCGACCGCACGGCCTTCAGGTACGCCTGCTTGAAGGTGCGGCCGATGGCCATCGCCTCGCCGACGGACTTCATCTGCGTGCCGAGCCGCCTGTCCGCGCCCGGGAACTTTTCGAAGGTGAAACGCGGCACTTTCACGACCACGTAGTCCAGGGCCGGCTCGAAGCACGCGGGCGTCGCCTGCGTGATGTCGTTCGTCAGTTCGTTGAGCGTGTAGCCGACGGCGAGAAGGGCTGCTATCTTCGCGATCGGGAACCCTGTCGCCTTCGAGGCGAGCGCTGACGAACGAGAGACGCGCGGGTTCATCTCGATGATGATCCTCCGGCCGGTCCTCGGGTTCACCGCCCACTGGACGTTCGAGCCGCCCGTCTCTATTCCGATCTTCTCCAGGACGCGGATCGAGTCGTCGCGCATCGTCTGGTACTCGCGGTCGGTCAGCGTCTGGATGGGCGCGACGGTGATGGAGTCGCCGGTGTGCACGCCCATGGGGTCGAGGTTTTCGATGGAGCAGACGATCACGGCGTTGCCGGCCCTGTCGCGCATAACCTCCATCTCGAATTCCTTCCATCCGATGAGCGACTCCTCGATCAGCACCTCGTGGTTGAGCGAGGCCTCGAGGCCGCGCGTGACGATCGCCTGGAACTCGTCCGCGTCGTGCGCTATGCCTCCGCCCGTGCCGCCGAGCGTGAAGCCGGGGCGGATGATGAGAGGCCAAGAACCGATTTCCGCGGCGATGGACTGCGCCTCTTCGAGCGAGTGCGCGCTTCCGGACTTCGGCATGTCGAGGCCGAGTTCGGACATCGCCGCCTTGAAGAGGTTCCGGTCTTCGGCGCGGGCTATCGCCTCGGCGTTCGCCCCGATCATCTCGACGCCGCATTCCGCGAGCACGCCCGACTTGGCGAGGCCTGTCGCGAGGTTGAGCGCGGTCTGCCCGCCAAGCGTCGGCAGAAGGGCGTCGGGCCGCTCCTTGCGGATGATGGCGGCGACCGAGTCGACGGTCAGCGGCTCTATGTAGGTGCGCTCGGCCATTTCAGGGTCTGTCATCACCGTCGCCGGGTTGGAGTTGACGAGGACGATCTCGTAGCCTTCCCTGCGCAGCGCCTTCACGGCCTGGCAGCCGGAGTAGTCGAACTCGCAGCCCTGTCCGATGACAATGGGCCCGGAGCCGATGACCAGTATTTTCCTCAAGTCAGTGCGTTTCATTTTGCCATGCCTTTCAATGCCGCGTCGACCAGTCCGAGGAAGAGCGGGTGTGGGGCCGTTGGACGGCTCTTGAACTCGGGATGGAACTGGCAGGCGATGAAGAAGGGGTGTTTCGCCTGCGGGAGTTCCACGATTTCGGCCAGCTCTCCGTCGGGCGAGACGCCGCTCACCTTGAGCCCCGCCTCTTCCAGCCGTTTCCGCGCTTCGCCTTGGTACGCAAGCTCGTAGCGGTGGCGGTGCCGTTCGGAGATCACACCTGCGGCGTTTTCTTTTTTGACAGGATTTACAGGATTATCAAGATTTGAGGGCTGGGCGTTATCCTCGCATAATCCTGTAAATCTTGTTAATCCTGTCAAAGCCTTTCCGTACAGTTTCGCGGCGAGGGAGCCTTTCTTCAAAACGCACGGATACGCGCCGAGGCGCATGGTGCCGCCTTTCTGCGTTATGCCGCGCTGCTCCTCCATGAGGTCGATGACGGGATGCGCGGTCTTTTCGTCGAACTCCGTGGAGTTGGCGTCTGCCCAGCCGACTACGTCGCGGGCGTACTCGATCACCGTGCACTGCATTCCGAGGCAGATGCCGAGGAAGGGGATCCTGTGTTCGCGCGCGTATTTTATCGCCGCGATCTTGCCCTCGACGCCGCGCGACCCGAACCCGCCCGGTACCAGGATGCCGTCGAAGAGGGCGCTCTGGGCGTGAGACGTTAGACGGGAGACGCGTTTCTTGCCCCGCGTCTCGTGTCCGTTGGCCTTGACGGTCTTCTCGAATTCCTCGGCCTCTATGGGCACGACCTCGACCTTGCAGTCCTTCGCCATGCCCGCGTGCTGCAAAGCCTCGTGGATAGACTTGTAGGCGTCGCGGATCGTGATGTACTTGCCGACGAGCGCGATGCGGCAGCGCCTCTTCGACTGCGTCGCCTTCCTGACGAGCGTGTCCCACACCGTGTGCTTCACGGGCCAGATGTCGAGGTGAAGCTGGTGCAGCACCTGTTCGTCAAGGCCCTGGAGGCGCAGTTCGCGGGGGACTGCGTACACGCTGTCCGAGACGTCCTGCTCCTCTATCACGCACTCGCGCCTGACGTTGCAGAACATGGCTAGCTTCTGCTTGTGCTCCTCGGGTATGGGCATCTCGGTGCGGCAGACGAGGATGTCCGGGATTATGCCGATGTTGCGGAGCATTCCGACGGAATGCTGTGAGGGCTTTGTCTTCAGCTCGCCCGCCGCCTTGAGGTATGGGACGAGCGTGAGATGGACGAAGCACGTGTTCTCCACGCCCTCCTCGAATCGGAACTGCCGCGCCGCCTCCAGGAAGGGGAGCGATTCGATGTCGCCCGATACGCCGCCGATCTCGCACAGGACGATGTCGCAGTCGTGTTCGCCGGCCGAGCGGATGGCCGCCTTTATCTCGTCCGTGATGTGCGGGACGACCTGCACCGTGCCGCCGAGGTATCCGCCCGCGCGTTCGCGGGCGAGGACCGCGGAGTAGATGCGCCCGGACGTGTAGTTGCTCGCCTTCGTGCACGTGACGCCCGCGAAGCGCTCGTAGTGCCCGAGGTCGAGGTCGGTCTCCGCGCCGTCGTCCGTCACGAACACCTCGCCGTGCTGGTACGGCGACATCGTGCCCGGGTCGACGTTGAGGTACGGGTCCAGCTTCTGCATGAAGACGCTGTAGCCCCGTGACTTCAGAAGGAGCGCAAGCGACGCGCTCGTGACCCCCTTGCCGAGGGAGCTCACCACGCCGCCTGTGATGAATACGTATTTGACTTGCTTTTTCATAGACAGAGAGTTTGTTTTGTCTCAGCGCGAGATAAGGTTCTTGAATTGGTTGAAGAGGTAGTTCGAATCGTGCGGGCCGGGGCAGGACTCGGGATGGTACTGAACAGAGAACGCGGGGAGCGTCTTGTGCCGGACGCCCTCTATCGATCCGTCGTTGAGATTGACGTGCGTCACCTCAAGACAGTCGGGGACGGATTCCGGCACCACCGCGAAGTTGTGGTTCTGGCTCGTTATCTCCACCTTGCCGGTCGTCAGGTTCATGACGGGATGGTTGCAGCCGTGGTGCCCGAACTTGAGCCGCGCAGTCTTCGCTCCGCAGGCGAGCGAAAGCAGCTGGTGCCCAAGGCAAATGCCAATGATGGGAAGTGGGTGAGTGGGTGAGTTGTGAGTGGGTGAGTTGTCAACTCCTCCACTCCTCCACTCTAAACTCATCAACTTTCTGATGTTCTTGATGGCGTATGTGACCGCCGCGGGGTCGGCGGGGCCGTTTGAGAGGAACACGCCGTCGGGTTGCATTGCAAGCACCTCTTCGGCGGACGTCTTCGCGGGGACGACCGTCACGCGCGCCCATGCGGCAAGCGAGCGCAGGATGTTCGTCTTCACGCCAAAGTCGTAGCAGACGATGTGGGGCAAGGACTTCAGACGTAAGACTTCAGACTTCTGTTTTCGAAGTCCGAAGTCCGAAGTCTGAAGTCTAAACTTATAGCTCTTCTTGCAAGTCACCTTTGCGGCGTAGTCCTGTCCGTCGAGGCCTGGCCATTCGCGGGCTTTGGCGATGGCTGCGTTTTCTAGAGATTCTAGAGGTTCTAGAGGTTCTAGATGCTCTAGATGATCTAGCGATTCTAGAGATTCTAGTTGTTTTGGTTGCTCTTGGGCTTCTAGGCCTCCTACGCAAAGATAGGCTTTCCTGTTGCCGTGTTCGCGGATATGCAATGTAAGCGCGCGCGTGTCGACGCCGCAGATGCCCGGCACGCCGTTCTCTTTGAGATACTCGTCAAGGCTCTTTTCGCTGCGCCAGTTGCTGGGTTCTGTCAGGTCGCCGATGACGAGTCCCGAGAGGAACAAGCCCCGGCTTTCGGTGTCGTCGCGGTTGACGCCGTAGTTGCCGACCTCGGCGGTGGTGAGGGTGACGAACTGCCCGGCATACGAGGGGTCGGTGAGTATCTCCTGGTAGCCGCTCATGCCGGTGTTGAACACGACTTCGCCGAGGGCGTCCTTCTTCGCTCCGAACGCGACGCCGTGGAACACGGCGCCGTCGTCCAGCGCCAGGAACGCCTTCCGCTCCCGTTCCGCTTTCCACTTCTCTTCGTAGTTCATTTCCTTTGCTCCATATTGGCTCCTTAGTAAGATCTTTCGTTTTTCCTCTGAAGGTAGTTTTCGATCGCCTTGTGCAGAACCTTGTAGCCGCCGGGAGTGGGGTATTCGCCCGTGAAGTACCAGTCGCCGATTGCGGGTTCTGGGTTCCTGGTCTCGAGCTTCGAGTTGGAAGAAGGAAGGCGACATTCCGAAGTCTGATCTCCGAAGTCAGAAGTCAGACACTTCCTCAGATTCTCGACGGTCTGGTACACGACTTTCACCTCCGCTTTCATGCCGGGAGGGGTCAGCAGGCGTGCGATCTCGGCGCAGTGCTGTTCGTCGGTGAAGCGCGCGTAGAGGGAGGCGAGAGGGTTGTATGATTCTGTCTGGGTAGAACATGTAGAATCATGTAGTTGCCTAGATTCGTAGAGTGCGTCGCGCAATTCCCGTTCCCCGTTCCCCGTTCCCCATTCCCCATTCCCCGTTCCCCGTTCCCCGTCCAACAGATTCACGAGCGCGCGGAAGGCGACGAGCTCGCCGAGGGTGGACATGTCGATGCCGTAGCAGTCGGGATAGCGGATGGGCGGCGCGGACGATGCGATGACGATGCGCTTCGGCCCGAGCCTGTCGAGCATGGGGAGGATCGCGTTCTTCATCGTATTGCCGCGCACGATGGAGTCGTCGAGGACGACGAGCGTGTCGAGGCCGGGGCGCACCAGCCCGTAGGTGACGTCGTAGACGTGCTTGTAGAACTCGCGCCGCGCGGCGGCGTCGGCGATGAACGTGCGGAACTTCGCGTCCTTCACGGCGATCTCGCCGAAACGGGGGAAAGATTGCAGGACTTTAGACTTCGGACTTCTGACTTCAGTCTCAGAAGTCTGATGCCCGAAGTCAGAAGTCCTTTCTTCGGCGTAATGGAAAGCATCTTTGATCAGTCCTTCCAGCAGCCCGTGGAAGGCGATGCGGGCGGAGTTGGGGATGTAGCTGAAGAAGATGTCTTCAAGCGGGGCGTCCGCCGCCTTGAGGATCTGCGGAAGAAGCGCCGCGCCGAGTGCCTTGCGCTCGCGGTGGATGGCGGCGTCGTTGGCGCGCGAGAAGTAGATGCGCTCGAAGGAGCAGGGCTTAGCCAAGATGGCCGAACTGAGTTCGGCCATCTGGACTTCTCCGTCGGGAGAGACGACGAGCGCCGCGCCTGGCGGCAGCTCCTTCACGGCCTCGGGCGGGACGTCGAACGCCGCCTGGATCGCTGGGCGTTCGCTCGCGACGACCGCCACGTCGTCGTCGACGTAGTAGAATCCCGGGCGTATGCCGTGCGGGTCGCGCGTCGCGAACGCCCAGCCGTCGCCCGTCGCGCCGCATAGCGTCCACGCGCCGTCGGCGTTGGCAAGGGCCTTGGAAAGGGCGGCGGCAATGGGATGTCTGTTGACTTCGGACTTCGGACTTCCGACATCGTCATTGCCCTGAAGTCTGAAGTCAGAAGTCTGATGTCCTTCCTTCCCCAGCTCGTGGGCGACCAGCTCGCAGATGAGGTAGCCGTCGGCCTTGCTCGTGGGGAACGAGCCGTGCCTGCTGTAGTCGTCGAAGAGCTCGCGGGCGTTCGTCAGGTTGAAGTTCCCGGCGAGGAGAAGAGTGTGTTCAAGCTCGCTCGCCTCGTGCACGAATGGATGACAGAACGCCACCTCGTTCTTTCCGAAGGTGGCGTAGCGAAGGTGGCCGAGGAAGATGCGTTCGACTTCGGACTTCTGGCTTTTGACTTCCGAAGTCTGAGGTCCGAGATCCGAAGTCCTATTCCAGTTTCTCCTTGCTATCGCGCCGAGCACGTCCACGAGGGGAGTCGCCGAGGCGGACTTGGCGATCCAGTACGGCGTCTCGCCGGGGACGGGACGGGCGCGAAGGATCGCCGCGCCCGCCCCGTCCTGGCCCCTGTTGTGCTGTTTCTCAAGTAGCAGCGAGAGCTTCGTCCCGCCGAAGTCGCCAGTGGCGGATGGAGGTCTGCGCAAGACCACCATCGCCACGGCGCATTCATGCTTCAGTTCGTCGGACATTCCCTGTTCCCGGCTTCCTCTTCCCTCAATACAAGAACAGCATGTCGCGGTACTTCGGCAGCGGCCAGCGCGAGGCGGAGATCCTCTTCTCCAGCGCGTCCACGGTCGTTCGGAGGGAAAGCATCGAGGAGAGGACCGCCTTGTCGTCCCTTCCGGCAAGCGCGTCCTCGAGCTCGATGATCCCGGTCCTGAGCGCGTCAAGCCTCGACCCCAGCTCCACGGCGCTTTCGCGCAGCGCGGTCGTGCCTGCGGAGACCACGGCCTTCTCGGCGGAGTTGAACGCCTCCATCGTCTCGAGGTACTCTGCCTTGACGGCGGGGAAGACCATCTCCGAGGCGATGTCCCTTGCGCAGGCGCCCTCGATGCGGATCCTCTTCGAGTATTCCTCTAGGAAGATCTCGTGGCGGCTCGTGAGCTCGCGCTTCGTCATCACGCCGTACTTCTCGAACAGCGCGGCGTTCTTCGGGTCCATGAGCGCGGCGAGGGCCGAGGGCGTGTCTGGCGCGTTGGGGAGGCCTCTCTTCGCGGCCTCCGCCGGCCATTCCGCCTCGTAGCCGTTGCCGTTGAAGACGACGCGCCTGTGCTCCTTGAGCGAGGACTGCAGGATCTTCTGGAGCGCGTTGTGGAACGCGGCGGTGTGTTCGCCCGGCTTCGCCTTGCCGGCGACCTTCGCCGCCTCCAGCTCCCCGGCTATGCGGTCCACGGCCTCGGCGACGATCGTGTTGAGGACCGTCATCGGGCCCGAACAGCAGATGCTCGACCCCGGGGCGCGGAACTCGAACTTGTTGCCGGTGAACGCGAACGGCGAGGTGCGGTTGCGGTCCGTCGCGTCCTTGGGGAGCGGCGGCAGTGTGTCGACTCCGATCTGGAGGGTGTCGGCCTTCTTCGCCTTGCCGCCGACGCCGCGCTCGATCCTGTCCACGACCTCCGCGAGCTGGTCGCCGAGGTAGATGGAAATCACGGCGGGCGGCGCCTCGTTCGCGCCGAGGCGGTGGTCGTTGCCCGCGCCGGCGACGGACGCCCGCAGGAGGTCGGCGTGCTTGTCCACGGCCTCGATCACGGCGCAGAGCATCGTGAGGAACACCGCGTTCTCCTGCGGGTTGCTGCCGGGGTCGAGCAGGTTGCGTCCGCCGTAGGCGACGGACCAGTTGTTGTGCTTGCCCGAGCCGTTCACGCCGGCGTATGGCTTTTCGTGGAGTAGGCACTTGAGTCCGTGCCTCTCGGCGACGTTCCTGAGGGTGTCCATCACGAGCATGTTGTGGTCGCTGGCGAGGTTGAGCTCCTCGAACTGCGGCGCGAGCTCGAACTGCGCGGGCGCGACCTCGTTGTGGCGCGTCTTCGCGGGGATGCCGAGCTTCCAGAGCTCGCGCTCCACGTCGTTCATGAAGGAGAGGACGCGGTCGGGGATCGTGCCGAAGTAGTGGTCCTCGAGCTGCTGCCCCTTGGCGGACGGCGCGCCGAAGAGCGTGCGCCCGGTGAGTACGAGGTCGGGGCGCCTCTTCCAGTACTCCTTGTCCACCAGGAAGTACTCCTGCTCCGCGCCGAGGGTGCAGCCGGTGTGCGCCTCCTCGCGCCCGAAGAGGCGCATCAGGCGCTTCAGCGACTTGTCGAGCGCCTGCATGGAGCGGAGGAGGGGCGTCTTCTTGTCGAGAGACTCGCCGGTGTAGGCGCAGAACGCGGTGGGGATGCAGAGCGTCGCGCCGTTGGAGTGGCGCTTGATGAACGCCGGGGAGGTCGGGTCCCACGCCGTGTAGCCGCGGGCCTCGAAGGTGGAGCGGATGCCGCCCGAGGGGAACGACGAGGCGTCGGGTTCGCCGACGATGAGGTTCTTGCCGGAGAAGAGCATTATCGGCTCGCCGTCCTTCAGCTCCAGGAAGGAGTCGTGCTTCTCGGCGGTGGAGCCGGTCATTGGGAGGAACCAGTGGGTGTAGTGCGTGGCGCCGCGATCCATCGCCCAGTGGCGGATGCCGTGCGCGACCTCGCCCGCGATCGACTGGTCGAGGGGCTTCCCCTCGCGGATCGTCGCCTGGAGCTTCTTCGCGGTCTCCTTGCTGAGGTAGGTTCGTATCGCCTCTTCGCCGAAAACGTCTTCGCCGAAGTGCGTTGCGTTCTTTGTCTCTTCCGTCATTGCCAGTTTTCCTTTCCGGGAGGGCTTGCGTCTTCGCGCGCCGCTTTGATGTCCCGCAAGGAATGGTAGCACAACCCATGCCAACGCAAAACAGCCGTAGTCGGAGGCGAATCCTTACATCGGGTGTCTGCGCCCAGGTACCGGCATTACACTGGGTGTAAAATCCAGCTGGGTGGAAATTGGTGGAGGTGAGGGGAGTCGAACCCCTGTCCGAAACGGCGTCACCCGAGCTTCTACGCGTGTATCCGGCCTTTGATCTCGGAAGGGGTACGCCAACCGGCGGGCTTATCCCCAACCATCCGTTCGGTTCGGCACCCTGCGGCGGGCGAGCGGAGCCCCCCGCAGCGTGGCCTGCTAAATTATGCCTAGGCGCTCAGCAGACATCGGCGCTTCGACATCGCGGCCGTTATGTTAGGCGGCGAGAGCGTAATCGTTGTTCGCAATTACTTTTTTTTCCCGTTTTTTTACGTGGCCAACGAGAATCCACGACGCGCAACCCGACCTCAACACGTCCCGTCGAAACCGGATCACCCCCGATGGGATGTTTAAGTTGCATATATTATCGCGCATTTTCCCCGAAAAGTCAACCACCCAAAATTAAAAATTTACAAACCTTTTCTATTGACCTCAAGCGGTGTTTTTTGATAGACTATTAGACAATAGCGGCGATCCACGGGCGTGGACCGACGGGTGGCTATTGATTTCGAAAGGAGCGCAGGACAGACATGGCGATGAACAACCAGCTGCTGGCGGTGGTCCAGCACATCGAGGCGGAGCGCGGCGTGAGCCGCGAGATCGTCCTTACTGCCATTGAGCAGGCGATATGCCAGGCGGCACGGCGCAATCGCGAGGTAACGGAGGACCTTCGCGTTGTGATCGACCGCAAGAACCTGGCGTTGCACGTCTACGACACCCTCGTGTGCTCCGAGGACAAGAGGGGCGGCGGGTTCATACCGCTGGCGCGGGCTCGCGCCATGTTCAAGGACAGGGACCTCAAGGCCGGCGACACCGTGGAGGTGGAGATGCCCGCGTCGAGGCTCGGCCGCATCGCGGCGCAGACGTCGCGCCAGATGATAATGCAGAAGATCCGCGACGCGGAGCGCACCAACACATTCTCCGAATACAAGGACAGGATCGGCGACATCGTGTCCGGCACGGTCTCCGCGATCTCCCACCGCGACCTGTTCGTGACGGTCGGCAAGACGGAGATGATCCTCCCGGCGAAGGAGCGCATCCCGTCGGAGGACTTCGGCGTGGGCGACACGATAAGGGCGCTGGTGCTGCGCGTGGACACGGACGAGCGCGGGCGCGGGCCGAGCGTGGTGCTGAGCCGGTCGAACGGGAAGTTCCTCGAGGCGCTCTTCCGGCTGGAGGTGAGCGAGATCTCCGACGGCGTGGTCGAGATCATGGGCGTCGCGCGCGACCCCGGGTACCGCGCCAAGATAGCGGTCAGGACCGCGAACGAGAACGTCGACCCCGTCGGGGCGTGCGTCGGGCAGCGCGGCAACCGCGTGAGGAACATCGTGAACGAGCTGAACGGGGAGAAGATCGACATCGTCCGCTGGAGCGACGACATCCGCGAGTACGTGAAGCAGGCGCTCGCGCCGGCGAAGCTCGAGTCGGTGGAGGTCGACCCGTCGTCCCCGAACACGGTCCACATAGTCGTGGCGTCCGACCAGTATTCGCTCGCGATAGGCAAGCGCGGGCAGAACGTGAGGCTCTCGACGAAGCTGACTGGCTGGCACATCGAGGTCAAGAAGTCGATGGCTACGGCGTCCTACGCCGACCAGAAGGCCGAGGCGATCAAGGAGCTGGCGGAGACGCTCTCCATCTCGACGGCGGTCGCGACGAAGCTCGTGGACACCGGCTTCCTCACGGTCGACGTCATCGTGGACTCCGACGAGACGAGCTTCATCGCCTCGACCGGCCTCGACGAGGTCAAGGGCAAGGGCATCTACGCCGCGGCGAAGGCCGTGGCCGAGCTTATGAGGGCGGAAAAGTCCGAAGAGGACGGGGAGTAGCGGACGTCGTCAGGTGGTCCTGCAGTCTGTAAGGTGCGACTTGTATGAGAGTATATGAACTAGCCAGGGAGGCGGGGGTCTCCAGCGCGGACGTGCTGAACGCCGCAGAGAAGTGCGGCGCGGACGTGTCGAGCGCCATCAGCACGATAGACGAGGGCGACGTCGCGGCGTTGAAGCTCGCGGTGTCGCAGCTTGACAGGCGCGACGCCGAGGCGAAGCGGGCGGCGAAGCGCGCCCGTTCGTCGGAGATCAGGAAGGCGGCGGTGGACTCGGAGTCCGACGCGCTGTCCAGGCACCTTGAGCTTGCCAAGGCCGCCGCGAGGAAGCCCGGCGACGCCGCGAAGGACGCGGGCGAGGCGGAGCAGCCGAAGCCGGAGCAGCCTGCGGAGCCCCAGCCGCCGCCCGCGGAGCCGCCGAAGCCGGCGGAGGCCGCCCCTGCGCAGCCGCCTGCGCTCAAGCCGATTTCCATAAGGCCGAACGCGAAGGCCGCGCCGGCGCGTCCGCCGCGCCCGGCGCCGAAGATCGCGGTGTCCGCCGCGCCGGCCCAGAGGCCGCCGCTGCGCATGGCGCCCGGCGTGAAGCCGCAGAAGCCGCAGCAGCCCCAGAGGCCGCTGCAGCCGTCGACGAAGGTCGGCCTTTCGTCCGCGGGGTTCAAGCCGCTCGCGCACGCGGCGCCGACGCCGACGGTCAAGATAACCGTGGCCGCGAAGCCGAAGGAGCGTCCGCCGAAGGTCGTGGACTACGACGACGGCGAGCGCGGCAACCGCAAGGACAAGAAGGGTCGCGAGGGGCAGAAGGCGTTCGACAAGCGCGTGCCGAAGGCCGCCGTCGCGGCCGGGCCGGTCCCGCCGCCCACGAGCCGCATTAGCGTCAACGAGGCCGACCGCGAGATCTCCATACGCGGCGCGGTGGTAGTCAAGGACCTCGCCGCCAAGCTCAACATCAAGCCGAACAGGCTGATCGCCGACCTGATGGCGCTCAAGATCCTGGCGTCCATCAACCAGCGCGTCGAGCCCGACGTCGCTACGAAGATCGCGGAGAAGTACGGCTTCAAGGTGACGATCGAGCACTCCCGCGACAAGGCCGCCGCGAAGCCGGTCCTGAAGGCGATCGACGCGGACGACCTGATCCCGGAGGATCCGCCGGAGTCGCTCAAGCCGCGTCCGCCGGTCATCACGTTCCTCGGCCACGTCGACCACGGCAAGACGACGCTC
>Ga0310695_10006097_pt1 | contig 20273 bp, 13 predicted proteins | sample RumenRJG_04DNA_FD_203882 | JGI IMG/M metagenome (GOLD analysis project Ga0310695, IMG submission 203882) | Bovine rumen microbial communities from Lethbridge, Alberta, Canada - RJG_04 (v2) (version 2) | ecosystem: Host-associated > Mammals > Digestive system > Stomach > Rumen | place: Canada...
CCTATGTCTAAAGCTGATTGTATTGACGAATTCGTTAGATATTATTCTGAATTATAACTGATAATAGTTTATTGAGATTGGACAATATCAGTGATATGCAGTATAATATAATCATAACAGGAAAGGAGTTGTTTCACGATGAAAAAGATATGTTGTTGTTTCTCGCTTAGCAATAGAATAAGTATTTGTCGTAGAAACAGCACTTTCACTATCTGACTGCGCTTTTATGTGCAGAAATAAAGATCAAGGGAAATGCAATACTCTGCATTTCCCTTTTTTATGCCTAAAACTATATTTAAGGAGAATCAATTATGAGCAAGTATATTTTTACATCAGAATCAGTTACAGAGGGACACCCCGATAAGGTGGCAGACAAAATTTCAGACGCTATCCTCGATGCATACCTTGAAAAAGATCCGAATGCAAGAGTCGCAGCCGAGACCGTGATCAAGAACAACACCGTTATCCTTGCAGGTGAGATCAGTTCATTTGCCGAGATCGATACCGAAAATATTGTGCGTAATGTGATAAATAATATCGGGTACGATCACGCTGAACTCGGTTTTGACGGTCACACCGCCGAGATCATCAATCTTCTCGATAAACAGTCCCCTGATATTGCACAAGGCGTTGACTCGGCTCTCGAAGTAAGAGATGAACACGGCGACGAGATAGGTGCAGGCGATCAGGGTATCATCTTCGGATATGCTGTTAATGAGACTGAGGAGCTGCTTCCACTGCCGATATCACTTGCACACAAACTCGCATACAGACTTACGGAAGTCCGCAAGAACGGTACACTTAAATATCTCCGTCCCGACGGAAAAACTCAGGTATCCGTTATCTATGAGGACGGTAAGGCTGTGGGGATTGACACCGTACTTATCTCAACTCAGCACGATGAAAATGTAACACAGGAACAGCTCCGCAATGACCTTATCGAAAACGTGATAAAGCCCATAATCCAAGCGGAATGGCTCAATGATGAAGTTCGTGTTCTTGTAAATCCCACAGGCAGATTTGTTATCGGAGGTCCCGTCGGCGACAGCGGTCTGACAGGGCGAAAGATAATCGTTGACACATATGGTGGAGCTGCACATCACGGCGGCGGTGCATTCAGCGGAAAGGATTCCACAAAAGTCGACAGGAGCGCTGCTTATGCCGCAAGATGGGCTGCCAAGAATATCGTTGCAGCCGGAATTGCAGAACGTGCTGAGATACAGCTTGCATACGCAATCGGAGTTGCTGCTCCTGTGTCCATATACGTCAATACATTCGGAACAGGAATAGTTCCCGACGAAGAAATACAGGCTGCTGTTTCTGAGGTGTTTGACTTTACTCCTAACGGAATCATCAGAGAGCTTGAGCTCAGAAAGCCTGTTTTCTCACAGACTGCCGCTTACGGACACTTCGGCAGACCTGATACTGACTTCTCATGGGAGAGAACAAATAAAGTGTCAGCATTGAAAAAGGCACTCATTGCCACTGTTAAAGCGAAATAAAAGCTCCTACCGATTGATTTTATATTTACCAGATAGTAATTACTCCAACAACGTTACATTACCATTAGGTTCTGATGCCGTAGGCTGTAAAATCGTCTTCGGTGTAGGTTTTGGAAATATCGCCGCTTAGAGAAAACTTGCCGAGACGTGTCATGACCTCCGGAGAAGATGTTGATTCTGAGGAGGATATCTCATATTCACTTTTTTCTCCGAATTCATATGTCTTCTTTGTAAGGTTGACAGTCTGCTCTTTAGCTGAAACAGTTATCGTTTTAGGAAGCAATAATACGCTTAAAGCCAAAGCTGATGATATAGTAAATGTGATAGTTATAATCTTCAACACATTAATTCCCCCTTCAAATAAATGATTATGTTTCTTACCATTTTCATCCTTTATGACAATTATATCAACTTCGCAGATCCGATTATAAAAATGGATTCCAATTTATAATTAAAAAAATAATTCGCCTAATCCGCTTTTGCAAATTGTCGCATATATTATAACATATTTTTGAGATATTTGTCAATAAGCAACAGAGTTATAAAGAAGTAAACCACCTGTAATGTAAATCTACATATACATTTAATAGGTAATGGCTCTCTCGAATAAACAGGAACCAAAAGTCCACATCGTCATTATTACAGACGAAGAGGAGCAAATCTAATCAAATGATCCAAGAGGTCCCCGATTACGGCTATCTGATTTACCGACCACATCACCATTTTCTGTGGATTGACAATTATATATTGGTTGCTTATAATAGTGATAATAAAACTGCGAGGGGGAGCATTATGAAAGCACACAGGATAATAACCATAGCAGCCGCGGCGGCTCTTGCCGTACCTGCATATTCATCGGCAGCGGAGAGAGAAGCTCCGCACAGGATAGTCGGCTATCTGCCCGACTGGAATTATCAGCCGTTCAACGAGCTCGACCTCAACGAGCTCACGCATATCAACATCGCATTCTGCAACCCTGATGAAAACGGCAGGCTGTTCTGCTACATACCCGATGATAAGCTGAAAAGCATTGTCTCTGAGGCGCACAGCCATGATGTCGAGGTATTCGCCGCTCTCGGAGGCGGAGGAGGCTGTGACGGGTATCTTCAGCACCTTGACACTCCCGAGGAGCGTGCCGAGTTCAACGCTAACATTATGGACTACTGCGAAACCTACGACTTCGACGGCATCGACCTCGATATCGAGCTGGGCTCAAATCATAAGATATGGGACTACTATGGGGACTGGTGTGCAGAGCTCCGCACACTCTGCGATGAGCGGGATATGGAGATGTCGACTGCTACGGCTCAGTGGGTAGCGCAGAAGGTCACTCCCGAGACGTTCGCGCTGTTCGATTTCGTAAATGTTATGGCTTACGACAATGATCTGGACAAGTATTCTCACGCCTCGTATGAATACTCTATCGAGTGCCTCAACTACTTCTCCGAAAGAAAGCAGATTCCAAAGGACAAGCTCGTTCTCGGTGTGCCTTTCTACGGCAGAGGCTACACGCCAAACGGTGAGCTTGACTGGAATTCCTATATGTCCTTCGCCGATGCTGTCAGCAAGAGCGACGAGTATTATAGTGCCGATGTATGCGAAGGTATCGCCTACAACGGAGCTGTTACAATGGCGAAAAAAGCGGAGCTTGCCAAGGACTGCAGCGGAATTATGATATGGGAGCTCACACAGGACGCGAAGGGCGAGCAGTCCCTGTTGAAGGTGATAAACGATACGCTCCGCGGCGAGACTTCCGTCGCAGGAGATGTGAACGCTGACAGCAGCTTCAATGTGTCCGACCTTGTACTATTGCAGCGGTGGCTGCTTGCGGCTCCCGATGCGGAGCTTGCAAACTGGCAGGCAGGTGACCTTTGCGAAGATAACAGACTCGATGTATTTGACCTCTGCCTGATGAGAAGAATGCTGGTAGAATAAAGCGAAGCTCCCCGAGTGATTCGGGGAGCTTATTTTCATATTCTTTGACAATCTAAATTATAATACGGCTTCGATATTACGTGCCGAATATAGTAAGCGGTCGATGCAAACAATTTTCTTGCTCTCATCAACGTGATAAAAAATCAGGTAGTTTCCGACAGGGATAAAATGATAGTTTACCATAATCGTGCTGCCAGTGAGCAGTTTCACAGCAAGATGAAAACAAATATGGGGATCGAGAATCTGCAAAACGGCAAATTTGAAGTCAACGCACTGATTCTGATTGCAGGATATCTGACTAATCAGGTTTTATTATGTTTGGTTTTATTCTTTCTGAATACGGCAGGCGTAACACCGGTTTTTTCACGGAAAAGCTTCACGAAGTGTGACACGCTGCCGTATCCGCAGGTCTCGGCTATGTCCTCTATCCTGGAGTCTGTCATGGTCAGGAGTTCGCAGCTGCGCTGTATACGGCTGTCGATGATGTCCTGCATCATGGTCGAGCCGAAAGCTGTGATGTAAAGGTGCTGGAAGCGAGAACGGCTGATACCAAGCTCGTCAGCGAAGAAGTCGGCGTTCCACTCCTGTTCAGGCCAGCGAAATATGGATTCACGTATCCACAAAAGGCTGTGCATATACTTGGTCTCCGTAAGAAATGAATCACTGTAATGGAATATCATCTGGTCGTTGAATTTGTATAGCATCATGCGCAGATACAACGAGACTATCTCATTGCGTTTTTGATGTGCGGAGTAGAATTCGAAGCATATATTCCGCATGATAGCGGAAGCAGCGTTCACATCTCCGATATGGACAGGTTTGTTCAGAGGTATATCAAGCTCCTTGAAGAGCCTCATGTCCTCCTCGTCGGGGAAAAAGTGGAGCCAGTCGTCGATGTATATGTCGCCGTCAGCGGAGTATTTCAGCGGCGCATGGAGCGGAAAAATGATATACGAGCCTGCTTTTGTGTGTATTTCCTCGCCGTCAATACAGAAAACAGCAGGAGTTTTCACTATGAGCAGCAGCCAGTCGCCTGAACCGTCCGGACGGTCTACTTCGAATCGGCCGTCATGTATATGATGATATCCTACGCACAGACATTTCATTTTCATCACCTCTATATTGATTTTATCATAATTATGGTAGAAAAGTCAACGAAAATATTGCATTTGTGCTATTATCGTAGCACAAATACGCATTTACTTTTTCAACAGTCTGCGATAGAATAATAGTAAGAGAAAGACGTTTTCCCAGAAGGAGGTGCGGAATATGACAGCTAAAGGCAGATTCGGGCTTGTTATACCCGAAATAAACAGTCCTCTCGACCGTGATTTCGTCGAGGGAGTCTATGCTCAGGCAAAGGCGCTCGGTTATGACATCATAGTTTATACAGGTCTATACAACTGCCTGCGTGAATATCGCTATGATTCGTATATTTCGGGCCTTGAGAATATATATACGCTCATATGTGTGCACAGGCTTGACGGTATTATCTTCGCCGAAGAACGCTTTCATACGCAGGATGTTATCGACAAGATAAACGGCTACCTCAGACAGACAGATACGCCCTGTCTTATCCTCGGGGGCAATTCTCCCAATGCCAATATAATGAACGCTGACGAATACGGCAGTATGTACAGGATAACACGGCATATGACCGACGAGCACGGCTGTAAAAAGCTGTATTGTCTTGCAGGGGTGCCGAACCATAAGTCTTCCGAGGAGCGCGTCCGCGGATTTGTGGACGCGTGCACGGACTGCGGCATAAGCGTTTCGGAGAGCGATATCCACTATGGCTGGTTCTGGAAGGATATTCCCGCGCAGCTCGGTCGTGAAATTGCTGACGGAACTGTCGGATGTCCGGACGCTGTAATCTGCTGCAGCGACGTCATGGCTGCCGCACTGATAGATAGCCTGAAGCAAAACGGGATAAGAGTGCCCGAGGACGTGAAGGTCACGGGATTTGACGGCGGCTGGGACAGCCTGATATGCCAGCCTTCCGTGACAACGATAGCGGGACGTGACAAACAGTTCGGCGCAGATGCAGTATGCCGTCTTTACGCAATGACGGCAGGCATCATGCCCAAGCAGGAGCTTTTCGGACAAAGCATACGCTTCGGAAGAAGCTGCGGCTGCTGCAAGGAATCGACACTGGAACCGCATCTCATAGAAATGATAATGATGAACCGTGAGAAGCGGACTTTCATCGCGACCGACTTTATCCACCGAATGTCCGATGCACAGTCCGTATCCGAGCTGTCAGAGCATATCAATGAGGTGTGTCACATCTTCAAGGGAGTGAAATGGCTCGATGTCTGCCTTTGCAGCGACTGGCAGGGCGATATGAACAATCCCGACGATTTCAGGCAGTACGGCTATTCTGACGAGATGTTTATGCTGCTTTCAAGGCGGGAGGATAACAGCGGAAAAGCTTTCTTCAGCTTCCCGACAGCACAGGTCTTGCCCGCTCTCTGCGAACCGCATGAGCCGCATCTTATAATGCTCACCTCACTGCACTGCGGCGGTCAGATATTCGGATACACTGCGACCGCATATACCAAATGCAGCTATATCACCGCTGATGAGTATTATGTCAGCTGGTGCGATTCCGTGGCAAACGGAGTCAAGAGCCTGCAAAAGAGACTGTTTGAGCGGTACTTCAGCAAGCAGCTCGAGAAGCTCTCAGATACCGACCCGGTCACCGGCATATTCAACAGGCGTGGATTCATTATTCACATCCCCGAGATGCTTAATCAGTACAACAACGAGGGCAGAAAAAGCTACTTGCTTCTTATCACATACTACCCCGAAAAAATCGGTGCGGTAGATCCGAGATCTGCTATGGACGGTATCCTCACTGAGCTTTGTATACACCGGCTGTGTGCGAGAATAGGTGAGAACACCTACGCCGTGATGATTCCGTCTGAGGACGCGGACGGAATAGTCAACACCTCCGAAAATCTTATAGCGGCAGTTGAATCAGCTCTGCTTGACAGATTCGGAGATATAAGGCTGCCAGAGTTTGTCACTTGCACCGCAGTTTTTGGTTCTTCGGAAAGTTCGGAGATAGAGCGGGTGGTCGATGAGGCTGTGCAGTTCCTGACAGACAGAAAAAAAGCCGCAGAGAGCAATTTCACTGATTACAGAGAGCTTATCTATCGTCTCAGGCGGAACATAGTCTCACAGCCTCAGAGAGACTGGGAAATCGAGAACATCTCCCATGATATAGGGATAAGCAAAAGTCACCTGCAAAGGCTGTACAAGCAGCTTTTCTCAACCAGCATCAAGGACGATGTGATAACTTCGAGGATAAAGCGTGCAATGCAGCTGCTTGAACACACGGATATGCGTATCGCCGAGATAGCAGAGCAGTGCGGCTATAACAATGAGAACCACTTCATGCGGCAGTTCAAGGAGAAAACAGGCATGACTGCTGCACAGTTCAGACGTGAAAAACGGTCGTTGACACTGTGAGAAATGCTTCAAAATGTCATAAATAGTACGCAAAATGTCACTCCAATCCGTGACCAGGTGTGTTATAGTAAATTCAGACGATTCTTTTACAGGAGGTAGGGAAATATGAAAAAAATAATCTCATCAGTTCTCGCGGCAGCGATAACTTTCAGCAGTTTTGCGGCAGTAAGACCCGGTATGTTCAGACCGGACAGTACGTATAACGAGGCTTATGCCGCAGATTCATTCTTCGGGGGAGCCAATCCCGTGATAAGCAGGGGTGTTCCCGCATACTCAGGAAAGTCTGACAGTGCATCTTCGGGTAATGATGAGCACTACTTCACGTCCTGGAACGCATCCTCGTGAGACTACCTTGCATATGATTTGTCGGGGGTACCGCAGGATAAGCGAAAAAAGGTACTCGCGGCATGGTATAATCTCAGCAGCTATGACAATCTCGGTGCATATGCAAGCAGAAATGCTGAGCCGATCGACTATACGATAGAAGTCAACAAAGCTCAGGGCGGAAGCTATCCCTCATCGGGCTGGGAAGTTGTCGAGACTGTCGAGGGAAACGGTCTGAGTTCACGTCAGCACATTGTTGATATGGACGGCTACAACTGGATACGCATGAATATCACCAAGGCTTACGGCGATAAGGTAACGCTCAATCTTGACATTCACGACGCCTCGCAGGGAGTGTTCGACAGCTGGATATTCTTCGGTGATTCCATAACGGCAGGCGGCATGGTAAACGCCTACGGAACGAGCTATGCAAACTATGTCAACCAGATAGACAGCCGCTTCTTCCCTGTACAGGAGAACGGAGGTATAGGCGGAATTACCAGTAAAGACGGCAAAGAGCACATCGACCAATGGCTCAGCGGCAGTCCGGTTCATTTTGTGAGCATAGCCTATGGTACAAACGACTGCTGGGGTAATCCCAACAATGTGCAGAGCTATTACAGCAACACAAAGTATATGATAGACACGATACTCAAGGCGGACAAAGTACCCGTACTGCCGAAGATACCTTCTTCAACGAACAATGACGTTGGTAATAACGTCGGTTACTACAATGCAATGGTGGACAAGCTCTATGATGAGTACGGAGACAAACTCGTCCATGGTCCCGACTTCGATGATTTCTTCAAAAAGAATTCCTGGGGACTCAGTGCAGACGGAGTCCACCCAAATTCCGAGGGCTACGAGGCGATGAAGAAACTCTGGGCGGAAACTATGTACGAGAATGTGTACAAGAAAATAGGCACTCAGCCTCAGATGCCCGAGACCGTGAAAGGCGACGTTAACGGCGACAGAGAGTTCTCCGCGGCAGACCTCGTAACTTTGCAGAAGTATCTGCTCGGCTACAAGAATGCAGAGCTTAGAAACTGGCAGGCCGGCGACCTCTGCGAGGACGGAAGGATAGATACCTTTGACCTCGTCGCAATGAGAAAGCTTATCATCTCCAAGGACGAGCCTCAGACTCCCGATACTCCGCACACCGAGTTCAAGGCTGTATACGAAGCCGAGAACGCAAAGCTCTCAGGCGCAAACACTATAATCGCGGATCAGGGAGCTTCGGGCGGCAAGGCGGTTGGAAACTTTGCCGACAACAGCGATAACCTCACATTTACCATAGAAGTACCTACAGCAGGAAGCTACTGCCTGACATTCACATCAAAGGGACTTGGCGGAAACAAATATAATGAGATACTTGTAGATAACGAGAACGTCGGCGGATTCGACAGCGTCGGAGACAAGTTCACTGATACAGCGCTCCGCCGCGTAATGCTCAAGGCAGGCAAGCACACGGTCTCTGTGAAGAAGTCATGGGGGTGGATAACTATGGATAAGCTGACTGTCACCGATGACGAGGCTATCTCTGCGAACGTCTACAAGATAGATAAAAAGCTCATAAATCCCAAGGCTGACGATAACGCGAAGGAGCTTTTCAGCTACCTCTGCGATTCATACGGCAAGTACACCATTGCGGGTCAGGTCTGCAATGACGGTCTGAACGGAGAAGAATTCAAGGCTATATACGAGGCTACAGGAAAATATCCCGCTATTGTGGGACTTGACATGATGGACTACTGCCCTTCGCGTCAGGCTAAGGGAGCAAGGTCAAATGCGGTCGAAACAGCTATCGACTTCCACAAGCACGGCGGTATCGCAACATTCTGCTGGCACTGGAACGCACCTGATAAATATATGAAGCCGGGTGATTCCGAGCAGGGAACTCCGCGCTGGTGGGGCGGCTTCAACACCTCGAATACCAATTTCGATATTGCCGCTGTTATGGACGGACGCGACCCTGAGGGCAAAGCTCTCATTGATGCTGACATCGCCGAGATAGCAAAGCAGCTCAACCGTATGCGCGACGCAGGAGTCCCAGTGCTGTGGAGACCTCTGCATGAGGCATCAGGCGGCTGGTTCTGGTGGGGAGCCAAGGGACCTGATGCATACAAGAAGCTCTGGTATTACCTCTACGACGAGCTTACCAACAAGTACGGCTGTACAAATCTTATATGGGTATGGAACGGTCAGAACCCCGAATGGTATCCCGGCGACGAGTACGTTGACGTCATCGGCGAGGACATCTATGCAGGCGAGCACAGCTACGGCGCTCAGAACGCGAAGTTCTCTGAGCTGCTCGAATATCCGGATACAAACAAGCTCATTGCCCTGACCGAGAACGGTACTGTTTTCGATATTGACAACGTCGTTGCTGCAAATTCACGCTGGTCGTGGTTTGGAACATGGTGCGGAGACTTCGTAGTCAGAAACGGCAGATACAACGAAGCCTACACTGAAAAAAACGTCATGAGCAAGACCTACAACAGCGAGTACGTCATCACTCTCGACGAGCTGCCATGGTATAAGAAGTAAGTGCAGCCAAATATCAAGTGGTTACAGAGTATCCGGGTATCTGCACAACTGCCCGGATACCGAAGTAATAAATGGCTGAACATCGGATATCAGCCAAGATAGATTCCTTTTATCCGAAAGTATTTGTAAGGGACAAATCAGAAAAAGAAAGCGTATCGGAAATACTGGTACGCTTCCTTTTTTTTCAGCTTTTTTATGAGACAAAAGGTGTGTTTTTAGGTCCGTTTTATCATTGAGTTTGTTCATGGTTTGTTTTAAAATAAGAGCATAGGGAAACACATTTTCAGAGAGGAGAATGTATATGCAAATCAGGAAAATCAGTTCATTCGCGGCTTCTGCTTTGATAGCTGCAAGCATTGTTCCTGCAGGACTCAGAGTATCGCCGGCAGCTGCGAAGTACGGCACAGGCAAGAACATCGTAGAGCATCTTGACCGCGGCATCTATGCGGTCAAAAACGGCAGCGGTATGTTCGTCAGCTGGCGCTGGAATGCCGATGACGCAGACAACGCGGAGTTTCGCCTGTACCGCGACGGTCAGCTCGTATACACGAGCAAGGCAGGTACAGGTGCGACGTGCTATCAGGACAATGGCGGAAATGCAAATTCAAAGTACCGTGTTGACACCGTTGTGAACGGTGAGGTGGCAGCATCGGAGGAATGTAAATTCAGGTCCGGTACGAACTATTTCGATATTCCGCTCAGTCAGCCGGGCTCGCAGTATACTCCAAACGATTGCTGCGTGGGAGATGTTGACGGCGACGGTCAGTACGAGATATTCCTCAAGTGGGAGGGCAAGGCACTCGATAATTCGCAGTCGGGCGTGACAGATAACGTCTACATTGACTGTATAACACTCGACGGACGTCGGCTATGGCGCGTGGATATGGGAAAAAATATCCGTGCAGGTCAGCACTACACGCAGATGTGCGTAGCAGATTTCGACTGCGACGGAAAGGCTGAGCTCATTACCAAGACAGCCGACGGAACAAAGGATGGAAAGGGCAAGGTCATAGGTGACGGCTCAAAGGACTACCGCAACGGAGGCGGCTATATCCTCTCGGGCAATGAATATATGACGCTGTTCGACGGTCAGACAGGCGCTGCTCTTGATACGATAAACTTCCCTGTGCCGCGCGGAAATGTCAGCTTGTGGGGGGACAGCTACGGAAATCGTGTAGATCGTTTCAACAGTGGTATCGCATACCTCGACGGCGTTCACCCGTCAGCGATATACAACCGCGGCTACTATACGCGTATGACTATATCTGCAATAGATGTTGTAGACAAGAAGCTGTCCGTGCGTTGGATATTCGACTCCAACAACAGCGACTCAAAGGCAGCAGCAGGTCAGGGCAACCACAACCTCATGGTAGGAGACGTTGACGCTGACGGCAGGCAGGAGATATGCATGGGTGACTGTGTTATCGACGATAACGGCAAGCTCCTGTGGTCGTCAGGCAAGGGACACGGCGACGCGATGCATCTCGGCGACTTCATTCCCGAGCGCGCAGGACTTGAACTCTGGCAGTGTCATGAGCACGGTCCGACTTATGGCGTGACCCTCTTTGACGCTAAGGACGGCAAGGTCATCTTCCACAAGGACGGTGACAAGGACACCGGACGCTGCTGTGCAGACAACGTATTCGCAGGAAACAAAGGCGCGGAATTCTGGGGCGCAAGACCCGCAAAGACTGTTCTTGACCAAAATGGAAACAAGATATCCGGTCTTAGCCTTTCGATGAACTTTCTAATCTACTGGGACGGCGACCTTGAACGTGAGCTGTTCAGTGGAACTACCATTAGCAAGATGACTTCCACAAGTAAGATAGACTACCTGCTCAATGCTGACGGCTGTGCTTCTAACAACAGCACAAAGGCTGTTCCCTGCATGACTGTTGACCTTTTCGGTGACTGGCGTGAGGAACTTGTAATGCGAACTTCAGATAACAAGAAGCTGCGAATCTGGTGCACTACTTCTCCCACTGACGTCCGCCTGACCACACTTATGCACGATGTTCAGTATCGCTCACAGAACTGCTGTCAGCAGTCGGCGTATAATCAGCCGCCGCATACGAGCTTCTTCCTCGGTACAGGCTACCAGCTTCCTGAGCGTCCCGCTGTCAAAGTCCTTGGTGGCTCAGAGGTCGGGGTAAAGCCATTCGAGATAGCCGACGGCAAGCTTGTGAAGTCGCTCAAAGTCAACGATACAGCCGCACAGTACAACTGGTCGGTCGAGCATGGACTTGCCACAGGCAATGAGGTATTCGGCGACAGGAAGTTCAAATTCACTTCTGTCCCAGAGGAACTCATGGGAGCTGAATGGATAAGGACAGCGTGCGATTCCAAGAAGTTCACTTCCGACGAGGCGACCTTCACAGCCGCTCAGGATATCACCGTTTTTGTCGGAGTAGATACCCGCGCCGAATCAAATGCAGGCTGGCTCTCGGACTGGACTAAGACTGAGATGACGATGACCGATGACGGCAATCCGAACATCAAATACAATGTTTACCGAAAGGACGCAAAGGGCGGTCAACAGGTAGCTCTCGGGGCGATAAATATGGCAACGGCGGTCAATTATGTGGTCGCAGTTACCGAGTACCATGAGCCTAATACCACAACAACTGCGAACAATGCGTCTGTTCATGTCACCCTCCTTGGTGACGTAAATCTGGACGGTTTCGTTACTATCTCAGACTCAGTAGCAATACTTCAGTACATCGCAAACAAGGACAAATACTCACTGACAGATACCGCACGCGCGAATGCCGATGTTTACAACGTCGGCGACGGCATCACAGCAAAGGACGCGCTTGCTATCCAGAAGCTCGATTCGGGCATTATCACGTCGCTGCCCGAAACAGAATGAATGACGGCACGGAGGGATGATCATGAAGGCAAAAAAGCTTATATCAGCGCTATTATCAGCATTTGTTTCAATAGGAAGTCTCCTTTCATACTCATTTACAGAAGCAGGCGCTGATTATTCAAGAGTTTCAGTTCACGATCCGTCAATAGTAAAGCTCGAGGAGGGTGGCTACTTCATTATCGGCTCGCATTTAGGCGCTGCGAGATCAAACGATATGAAGAACTGGCAGTCTGCTGCTAACTCACACCTCGGCTCAACACAGACCACATTTTTCAGAAACATCTACACCGATCTTGCTATCCCCGAAAAATGGTCGAACACCACGAACGGATACAATCTCGCGGGCAATATGTGGGCTCCCGACATAATCTACAATAAGGACATGGGTAAATACTGTATGTACCTCAGCGTTAACGGACAGGTGTGGAATTCGTCTGTTGTGCTTTGCACGTCGGATAAAGTTGAGGGACCGTATAGCTATCATGGGACGATAGTGTATTCGGGCTTTACCAATAATGCTGTTAACAACGTCAAGGATACCGACGTACCCAAGGTGCTTGGCAAAAATCCTGACATAAGCCGCTATCTCAGTAACGGTTCATGGAATGCCTCCTATGGTACTAATGCTATTGATCCGGCTGTATTCTACGACGAGGACGGTAATCTGCGAATGGTATACGGCTCATGGTTCGGCGGCATATATATGCTTGAGCTTGACGAAAAAACAGGACTGCGCGACTATAACGTGAAATATGAAACGATACCCAACGTCTCTGATGCATACATGGGTAAGAAGGCGGCAGGTGGAAATTATGTCTCGGGAGAAGGTCCGTATATCGAGTACATGAAGTCTCCTAACAGCGACAAGGGCTATTATTACCTGTTTGTGTCATATGGATTCTTCAACTCAAATGGCGGTTACAATATGCGTGTTTTCCGCAGCGAAAAGCCGGACGGTCCGTTCGTTGACCAGAATGGCAACAGTGCGGTCTATCCATTTGGAGGCGACAATATCAGCGGCAAAACAGGCGAACGCCTCATGAGCAACTATCAGTGGAGCTGCAATCCAAAGCCATTCAAGGCGCAGGGTCATAACTCCGCCCTCATGGACACGGACGGCAAGCTCTATGTAATATATCACACTAAATTTGACGATAACTGGGGTGCACACGAAGTTCGCGTACATCAGTTAATAATGAACGAGGACGGCTGGATAACCGCCGCTCCATACGAATACTCGGGCGAGACCCTCTCGGAGGACGGACACGCGATGTCGGCTGTTACAGGCGACTACGACTTCATCTTCCACACCCTTGACCAGAGATTCGAGAACGAAAAGAGTGCAGATGTCGAAAAGCCGCACACTATCACACTCAACGCAGACGGTACTGTCACAGGATACGTTACAGGAAACTGGCTGATGAAGGACGGCACACCGAATATGACTGTCAGCTTTGGCGGAGTTACATACAAGGGGGCTTTTCTTGTGCAGGCGGACGAATCAGCTGCTCAGACCAAGCGTATGACATTCACGGCTACAGGAAACAATACCTGCATATGGGGCAGCAAGCGCTCCGCATACAACGCGGCTGAGGACATCGTAAAGCCTGTTGTGATACCGGATGGCAGATACACGCTGAAGAATGTCAACAGCGGACGCTATATCGCAGATAAGAACGGAAACATCGTACAGTCTGAAAAGCAAACGTGGAATATCAAAGGCATTGGAAATGGCGAATACACCATTTCCGATAAAAACGGAAGGTCTCTCACTGTTGAGAACGCCTCTGCAGAAGATGGTGCAAATGTGCTTCTCGCTGACTATACCGGAGATAAGTCACAGAAGTTCCGGCTGAAGGACAACCACGACGGCTCATATTCCTTCCTGACTCTGTCTTCAAACGGTCTGCGCTGCCTTGACGTATACGAGATAAGCACTGACGACGGCGCAAACATCTGTCAGTGGGAATACTGGAACGGCAGCGGACAACAGTTTATTCTCGAGGAGGAAAAGAAAGTAGAAGGCGATGTCAACGCAGACGGCAGTGTCACAGTTGCTGACCTTGTGCTTATGCAGAAGTATCTGCTCGGAGACAAGTCCGCAGAGCTTGCTGACTGGAAAGCAGGTGACCTCTGCGAAGACGGCAGGATAGACGTGTTTGATTTCGTTTTTATGAGACAGGAGCTTATTGCCGAAGAAGGAACTCAGCAGCAGGATGATACTCCGAAGCAGACGTATAGCTATGACCCGGCAAAAAAATACGCACAGTATCCCGACAGCTACAAGAACAATATCCAGCAGAAGGGTACAGTCGTCAAGGAGAACTACAATGGCATAAACGGCAATAATTTGCTGAATGTGTACTTGCCATACGGATATGACAAGAACAAGCGGTATAACATTTTTTACTTCATGCATGGTATGTGGGATGACGAGAATTCTCTCTTTTATAAGGATAACGGTGAAATGCAGCGAGTTCTTGACAACATGATACAGAATGGCGACATCGAACCAATGATAGTAGTAACTCCCACATTCAACAAGACTGATCCCGAAAATGTGTGGAAGGAGATCCGCCAAAGTGTTATCCCGTTCGTTGAGGGAAAGTATTCGACCTATGCAAATTCTACGTCAGAGGCTGACCTCAAAGCTTCAAGAATGCACAGAGCTTACGGCGGTTTCTCGATGGGAAGCGTTTCCACATGGGCGACATTTGAAAACTGCGTGGATATAATCGGTTACTTCATGCCTCTCAGCGGTGCTCATCACTGGGGTTCGGGCAATGCGGACCCTGCAGCTTTGGCTCGTGCAATTGACAAGGCGGGACTGAAAAAGAACGAGTACTTCATCATGTCCGCAACAGGAACATCGGATTTTGCAGTCGGCAACCTCAGTCCGCAGATAGAGGAAATGAAGAAGCTCAGCCAGTTTGAGTATATATCAGATTTCTCAAAGGGTAATCTATGGTATATCCTTGTAAACGGTGGCGAGCATGACTGGTTCTATGTGCGTCAGTACATCTATAACTGCCTGCCGTTCTTCTTCCACGAAGGATAAGCTATCTCGCAAACGATGACGGCAGCCTTGTTGTAACTCTTGAATTCAATGGGGTCTTCATGAATCTGTGTACGGTTTGCTTTGAGATTAATGAATAAGTATGAAAATAGCCGCGGGTCTCCCTGCGGCTATAATTTTTGTTTTCTCAGGAGCACCCTGATTTGAAAGTGATTGTTATCGACACACTTCAAAAGGTTTAGTGCAACACAGATGTCTACTATGGCTCAGACTACAAAGAACTCTCTGTGTTGAAAGTGCTTGCGTACAAGCTGAAAGATGCAATACTTGTTGTGCATCACACTCGCAAGTGCTACGACAGCGATCCGTTCAATATGGTTTCAGGTTCGACTGGTATCATCGGGAGCGTTGACGGTATCATGGTGATGATAGAAGAGCGACGTGGAAGTGGTAAAGCTAAACTGCACTGCGCTGGTCGTGACATCGAACACCTTGAATTGAATTTGAAGTTTGCAAATCACAGGTGGGACGTGGTTGATGTTGTGCCGGAGCGCAAGCCGGACCTTTTCTCTTTCGCCATACATTACAAGTGCAAAAAAGTGACACCGTGTTGCACTTGCAATTATCATTGTGTATATGTATAATGAAAGCAGATCTGCTAAACAAGGAGGTGGTGTTCAATGACCGATCCGGAAATACTTTCATTGATGGATAGCTCGCCTCAGCAGGGTCACAGAGCACTGTTCGAGGAATATTACAGCTATGTATATTCAATAGCTGTAAACATACTCAGAGGATACGGCTCCGCTGAGGACGTAGAGGAATGTGTCGTTGATACTTTCGCTTCCGTCATAAACAATCTCAACGGCGAAGCTCTGAAGCCGTTTATCGGGACCGTCACAAGAAACAAGGCCCTCAATATGAGGAGAGCTCTTGCAGGACATCTCGGAAGAAAAATCTCTATTGACAGTGATGAATTCATTGAACTTCCGTCATCTGAACGTCTGGAGCAGAATATTGAGGATTCCGAAAGAACGGCGCTCGTATTGCAGAGAATAAAAGAGCTTGGCGAGCCTGATTCCATTATCATCATACAAAAGTTCTACTATGAACGAAATGCAAAGGAGATAGGCAGACTGATAGGCATGAAACCTGCCGCGGTGCGAATGCGCTGTACAAGAGCGATGAAAAAGCTCAGAAGCCTTCTCGGCGACCTTGATTAAGGAGTGATAATATGAAAAAGAATGATATTTTCAAGCACATAAACGATGAAGATGCAGCAAGGATAGCAGCAGAATATCCTACGGGCGACAAAAAACAGCGCGATCGACTATTCAGAAAAGTAGAAAGCCGTGTCAGCAGCGGCTTCACAGCAGGTGATGAGGTAAGAGGTGTAGATGCATACCGCCCGAGAATAGCAATGAAAATAGCTTCTGCCGCAGCAGCGGTGGCAGTCGTTGCAGGAGCAGGAGGAGTGGGCTATCAGCTGCTCAGCAGCGTAAGCAGACCGACGGAGAGCAGTATCGGTTCAGATATGGTACAGGCTCAGACAGAAGAAGGCTCAGCAGCCGAAGCAGCAACGGCTTCGGCTGCTATTACAAAAGAAGAGCTGCTTGAAAAGATACACAGCAGGAACTATGAAGCGTATGACCGTATCAATATGAAATACCGTGAGACCATGAACGGCGTGTCATTCATGGACGGTGTTATCAAGAGAGACGGTCTGACCGGAAACGAGTCTGAGATGAAGACATGGACGCATACTCCCGAATATTTCAGGGATATGGATGAGGAGGCGCTTGCAAGGGACAATACAACTCCTGAGAAGCTTGCAGAATCTTCCACACATAACGAAATGTTTTTTGTAAAGGATATGTTCATTTGTGTGTATGACAATTCAGACGGTGAGAGTCAGGCTCTGTATGAGATCGCAGACCGAAGCACATGGCTTCTCGACCAGCCCACTGCATTCTCAGATACGTATTCCGAGTGCCTTATCAGAGATCGTATCGACCACTTTGATATACAGGAGATCAATGAAAACACCACATTCCTCGGCAGAGACTGCACCGACGTATTTATGACTTATGTCAGCGGTGAGAAAACTGTCAGCGATGCTGCTGTCGGATCACCGATAGTGCCGAGAATGGCACCGGAAGAAGGGTCGGAGACCACATTCGATAAATACTCGGATCAGGAACTCTACCTTACTGTCGACAATGAGACAGGTATTATCCTCAAGGCGAAGCTCATTATCGACGAAGAATACTATGAGGAATTTGAGGTGAATGAGCTTCTGTTTGACGATGACGCTGAGCTCCCCGAGAACGGCGAATACATCAGAAACAGGATCGCCGGATGCGCTCCTGTCAGCGCTCCGTCATCTTACGACCTGAGCATTATCGACTGACCTGCTGCTGTGGCAGCTCTTGGCGTACCAACATACTCATCGGCGGCGGATAGCGAGACAACACACAGGATAGGTCCCCGAATGATCCGGGGGCCTTCTTTTCATGCGGGGAGTCCCCGCGGGCAGTTTCGCGTCTCAGTTTTTCTGGGACGCGAATTGTTTTTCCGCGCATGAAATTCATTTGTAATGTACAAGTATCATAAAAAGCTAAGCCGCAGGTCTCCCTGCGGCTATTTTACTTATAAACATTATTGCTCACTGCCTGACACCAGATCGCGCCTCATCAGGCACAAATCGTAAACATCAAGCCTGTCATCCTTGCATAAATCAGCAGCTTTCCAGTTATTCAGCTTGGTATCCGGAACCGCTAAGAGCCACTTCTGGAACAGCACCACATCAGAAATATTAAACTCTCCGTCCGCATTGACATCGCCCTGCACTGAGGCAACGGGTCCTGTCGTGTCTTCAAAGCCGTCAACGATCGAATAGAAGCAGGGTTTAGCTGTATAATCTTCATTGAACAGCAGCGGATATTTGCTTGCACGCCAGCTCATGTCGTCCGTTGTTCCCCAGAACACAACAGCAGAAACGCTGTCCTGATACTTCATAATTACGTCCATAATGTCGGAGTAATACTTCGCCTGTTCCTCAAATTTGTCCGTCGAGGAAATCATCTGGTCAAGCTCGGTGATCTGGATATCCAGCCCTGTTGCGGCAAACATACTGAGTGCCTTTTCATAGACATTGGCGGTCGGGAATACGTCCGTTCCAAGATGAGACTGCATTCCGATGCCGTCAATAAAGTGACCGTCTGCATTGATCTCCTCGGTCAGCGCCACTATTGCTTCACGCTTTCCGGGCATATATTCGTTGAAGTCGTTATAATAGAGTTTGCAGCCCTCCGGTGCATATTTCTTTGCAAATTCAAATGCAGGCTTGATGAAAGAATTATCGCCGAATACCTTCACCCACGGAGATTTGGAGCTGCCCTCTTCCTGCGAACCCGGCTGACGTGCAGAGCCGTCATCGAGCAGGCACTCGTTCACAACGTCCCATGCGTAGAATTCCACATCAGGATATTCTTTCTTGACCGCTGCAAAGACGTTCTTGATATAATTCTCCATACGAATGAGCATTTTCTCCTTGGATACCCATTCGCCCTCCGGGTCATAGTTCTCTTTGAAGAACCATGTCGGGGTCTGCTGATGCCAGATAAGAACGTGTCCGCGCACAGGTATATTGTTGTCCCGTGCGAAATTCAGGATAGAGCTGGCGCTGGCAAGGCTCACCTGCGGGTTTTCATCATCTCCCGCTTCGGCAAGAGCAAGACACGCTTTCTGGTCGAGGAGGGCATCCGGCTTCATCTCATTGCCGGGTGTTATAGAATTGAAGTGTTTCAGGATCAGCTCCTTAGTGGACGCCGGAGCAAGCTCCTTGCTGGTGCAGGCTGTTCCGATTTTGAAAGAATCTGCATACACATCTTTCAGCGAGGGGATATCGCTCTGCGGATGATAAACAGGAGCCGTTTTCAGTGTAAAATCATCAATGTAGATATTATCCGAGCCGCCCTCAAAATAGACAAATACGTCCGTCCATTCCTCGGTATAGCTGATCTTCAGATCAGAAACTGACTGCCAGCCATTTCCGTTGAGATTTGCAAGATTTTCATAATGCTGCTCACCGGCGGCGTCGGTGTACTGAAAGCTGACTGTCACGCTGGTGTACCATTGTCCCATTGCGGAGCAGCTTACAAGATAGGCAACTCCCGGCTCACACTTGTCATCAAGACGGAATGCAGGTCCGTTCCACGATTTGGAACGCCCGGAAGCGCAGAGACAATGCGTGCCGGATACGGAGTTCTCCTCGCTGGCGGTCAATATAGTGGTGTCTCGGTCGCCTCGGTTTGTCCATGCGGAAACGTCGCCGTCTTCAAAATCAGAGGAATAGATGACCGTCGTGTCGGAAGTATCATCTGCAACTGTATTTGTTAACGGAAATGTCACGTATAAACAGCACATCGCCAACAGGGATGCAGTCATTCGCATTTTTCTTTTTTTCTTCATATTACTATCCTCGTATAATAGATTTTAGGGTGGTTTCAAGAGTACCCCAATGAACCTCTGCCACGCTCAGTTGAGAAGGGCAGCAGTGAAATCGGAATGAGCGTAGCGAATGGAGATTTCACTGCTGCGGCGA
>Ga0310695_10006098_pt1 | contig 20271 bp, 18 predicted proteins | sample RumenRJG_04DNA_FD_203882 | JGI IMG/M metagenome (GOLD analysis project Ga0310695, IMG submission 203882) | Bovine rumen microbial communities from Lethbridge, Alberta, Canada - RJG_04 (v2) (version 2) | ecosystem: Host-associated > Mammals > Digestive system > Stomach > Rumen | place: Canada...
AGATAGTGAACCTCGAGAAGCTTCACTCAAATATTGATAATCTTTAGGACAAGGACAAACTGGATTTGGATAGAATTTAACATCTTTCCTATCTTCTCGAATTATTATTGAATTGGCATTATAAGTAGCGACACTCTTTCTCTGATCTATTTCGTTAGACAACTTTAGTTTCCCGGCTTCAATTCTAAATTTGCCTTTTGAGTAATTTGAGCCATCAAGATAACTTTCCAAAAATACAGCAAGATTAAGCGCATTTGCTCTTATAGTCTTGTTATCATCAAGCTTCAACAATTCAATAAAGTTTTCTAATAGAGGTTGCTTTTGATACTTACGCAATTCCTCAACATATTTGCATATATACGAATTATTGCATGCTGTACGAACTAATTTTGCGAAATGACAAAAATTTTCGTACGATTCATCTTTTGTGTAGTTATATTCGGGTGATTCTTTTAAAGCATATCCTACAGCACCAATTTCTTGAGATATTTGGTAGTTCCAAGTTTTATTAGAAGCAGTAAAAATGACAATTTGGTTTCCAATATTTTGATCCCTAATATACCGAGCAATAGTATGACCGGATAATTCTTTGACGTCATCATTAAAATCTTCATCGTGAAGTCTCAAGTCAATAATATAGCAATTAGCAGGTGTTTTATCAATAAATGCCATTATGTCGGCAACCATTTCATCTTTACTCTGGACCTTCTTGAAACTGTCATAAGGTATAAATTCAACGTTTGAGTTCTTAAAGATAATAGACAAGATCGAGGTCCAACCCTTAACCCCTTCATCGTCAATATAAACGATTCGAGATTTAGTTGGGAGGCCAGGGACTGATGCAACTTTGGCTTTTCGTTTATTGAAACTCTCTCTAGCTCCATTATTTGCCGTCTCTTTCTCCAATAGCCATTTAAAATATAGCATAGAAGACAGTTTTCCTTCATTAATATTTGGTTCCATACCATTCCAATTGAACATTTCCTTCCATCTCGTTATTGCCCATTCATTCGCGATGGAATGATGAGTTCCATAATTAGAAGGAGCCTCAATTTGCACTCTGTTGAGAAATGATTTATACTGATTATTAGTCAAGGTATCTTTGCTGAAATTCAACGAGAAGATATCCTCGACTAATGAGAGGAACTCCGTTTCATCGTTAGTTTGAGTAGTGTAAATACGAGGAGTATACAGAATACTGCCCAATTTGTCGATTCTATTTATTTCCTCAGTAGAAGCTGCTCCCATAAACAAGAATGGAACTCCTTGATGGCGAAAACCAGATGTCAATCTGACAAGACAGGCTAACCGCAAGCCAGAATTCTCCATCAAGTTATCTCTGTTGAGAGAATATGGTAGTACTATGAGGTCATAATTTTTTCCATCTTTGAATATCTCCTTAGAACTATCATATAGAAATTCATCAAAATCCTTTTGTGTAGAAGTATCTTTGAGAATTTCCTCATTCACAATACTATGCACTCCAAGATTTTTACTTTCAAGGAAAAAGGGTAGTAAAAAAGCATTAATAACTAAAATATTCATAGGATCAGCTATTGGCAATTAAGAATTTTTCTAATTCTTTTTGTTACGAAAGATAGGATTTCTTCCAAATTGTTTGATTTAAAACCCAAACTATTTGCTTTCTCTTTTATTTCAAAATATAAATCCTCATTATTTTGTATTTCTTCAATAGAATTCAACCAAAATATGTTCCTGATATCCATAAGAAGAGGCATTTCATAGAGCTCTTCTCCATAAGCTAATTGAAGAAGTTTAATCTTCGAATCCTCTTTCCCAAAGATCTCCAAAAATGGAACAAGTGTCTGCGGATTATAAAAGTCCGTGGATTTAATGTTTAACCGTCTCTCTTCAATCAGTTCATTCTGAGAAATACTGCCGCTAAAGAGAACCAAATAAATTTTCTTGCTTTTGGTTTCCTTGATAACATCAGTAAGTAGTTCGTTTTCGATGAGATATGAACGATGTGCAGCAATCAAGGTATAGTACTCCAAATGCCCAATCTTATCTTTCAGACTAGTACATAATTCAACATAGGGTAACTGTTGGAGCTCATGAAGTGCTTCAGTACCCAAATCAATCTCCTGACGCTTTGGCCTATCATCTACTATAAGTAATCTTCTCATTGTTCGTTATATATAGAATTTCAAGCAATATTTAAAACCCTGTGAGGTTCCTTTTGGCATTTCTTCCCATACTGGAGGTGTTGAAGGATCCTTGTTTTCTAGGTATTTTATTCTAAAATCCTTTAATTGACCGTCAGAATCCATAAATCGACTCTCCACATAGAAATCACACAAACTAATCAGTCTGCTTTTGATAATAGCCATAGAACCTTCTCCACTCTCGAGATTGATTTTTTGAGAATCTCTTCTTGCATCAGAATATGAATCGATATGGAGGATATTAAGGGTTAATGAATTTTTATCACTCTCCATATAGATTTTGACATTCTTGTGTTCCTTGCGATTTCGAATGTTTTCGGCTATACGATCGAGCGCATAACCTACATCTTGGGTTGATGTATAAAATTGATAACTCTTTAAATCCTCTACACAGGGATCCAAATCTATATCTGAATTTTCAAATAGGATTCTTACTTTTTTGTAAAGATCCGTGTCTCTAAATTCAATACTTTTTTTAAACAATAGAATAATGTCGCCAAAAGTTTTTAACCCTCTGTTCTGTTTCCCTTGTGGTCTATTTTCTTCAGGGAAGGCCGATAGTGGCATATTTTCAGGCTGATTGCCTGGGTTCTGATTCATCCAATCTCTCATGGCATCTGGTGGATATTGGTAACCCAGAGTTATCTTGTTTTTACCCCAAAAATACAAACTTCCATCTTGATTATTCTTGGTTATTGGGCAAAGGAAGTTGTGGATTAAATTATAGACATTCGAATTCCACTTGTACAAATCATTATCTATCTCACTAGTATATGCTTTCACGAAAGAATCAAATCCATTAGGATAATCTCCTTCATCCCATTTATGAGTGGTGTATTTAAGATTATAACCTGTCGTTGTAAATTTCTTGAAAAAACTAGCCAATGCTTTAGGATTATGGATTGAAGATCCTATTGAAGCCTTGGCTTGTGATTTCATAGGAATTTCAATATTACTAGCCTCAGAATCTTGTTGTACTTGAGGTTTATAGGTGTTGCCCAAAAGTTTGTCAATACGTGCTCGCTGTTCTTGGGTAAGCGTAGGCTCACTCAACAATGCCTGAATCATATTTACTCTAATGTTTGCCATAATATTATTCTATTATAGTTACACCTTCACGTGAGTGATTATTTTTTGATGATAGATATCCACCTAATAAAGTGTTGAGTTTACAATGTGTCTCGGAAGCGATTTCGATTCCATCCCTTTCCCATACTTGAAGGATTGCTTCAACGACATCTTGAGCCATTTTATCTTTTGAATTATCTTTACGCATTTTATTGATGTGAGAGACAATGCCTTGATACTTATTCGAAGCCATATCAATCCCATCTTTTTCCCAAAGATCTATTAGTTTTTCTGCTGTAAGTTCTTTGGCATCTGAAACAACAAATCGAGGTTTTTGATCTGATAATAGCCAGAATCGGCGCATCTTGCCCCGGTGCAACCCTTGGCAGAGAGAAATAAACAAATTGGCCTTAATAGCATCGATGGGATTGTAAGATACTTTGTTTCCCTCTTGTATAGATTCATTAGGAGAGACATTCCCATTTTCATTAGATTTGTTTTTTAAAGACGAAGAAACTTTTTTTAATAAGCCTTGACTTATTAAGATAGGAATTTGGGCGCTTCCTACATTACAATAGACTTTAACAAAATTAGTCGCTTTCCCGTTGACTTTGGTTTGCGAAGCTGATATTGTAGTGCCTAACGATTCTTCGAACTCGGGAACCGAATACGAAACGAGGTATAACAAATCTTTAGTATTCGACAAGTCTCCTTTTCTTAATCCAGGGATACCAAGAAGCTTGTCAAAACGGTCTTGAAGCGAGAGATATGTTGAATCCTTGGCTCCTTTAACCATTTTCATATACATAAGCTTGCCACTGATCACATTTTCAATGAGGGGTTCTCCTTTTTTAGAGGTGTTCTTTTCTTTGTATCTAGGATAGAAATATGTCTGGGCTGCAGTATAACCATATTTTTCCCAAATATGGAGTAAGATTCGTATATCTTTGACATACTGAGAGGTAACATTTACTTTTCCTCCGACAATCAAGCCAGTAACCTCTTGCCTGCTGCCTCTTTTTTGAAGTCTTGTCTTCTTTTCATTGATTTGAAATCTCTGATCGGCAATGATGCGTGCAAGTTCTTTCATAAACACACTTCCATCACGATATACGTTATGCTTGCTGCTGAAGGTAATGTCATCCGCATAACGTGTGTAATTCAGTCCGAACCTTTTGGAAAGACCCATCAGTCTGCGATCGAGATTTTCGCAGACCATATTAGAAAGAATTGGAGAAGTGGGAGACCCTTGGGGAAGTACGTAACGAACGCTTTTATCTTCAGCGATATATTTCATACTGCACAATCCCGCTAGTATATTGGCCATAGGAGCTTGGATATTATAAGGTTCTAATTGAATCCTTCTCCAAACTCTAGCCTGATCAATGCTGGTAAAAAAATCTTTCAAGTCAAGATTCAACACATAATTTTGGTTCAAATGAACAATTGCGTTATTCACTACAGAACGATTTTCTGTGAATCCCATAACACAGTCTTTGGGTTCATAAATAGCTTGGAAGATTCTATTTACGAAATGCAGGATATCGGCAAGACCGTCTGCTGGAGCAGAAATTGTACGAAAATCGCCGTTCTTTTTTGGAATCTTAAACTGAGAATAGCGTTTGGAATATTTAGGGTTTTTGTAATAATTTATTGTCTCCATACTCTTCCTGCTTCAATTCATTAAGCAGATCAAGAAGATCCTCAACAGAGGTCATTTCTTGGACTTTCTTTCTGATTATTGACTTTTCCATTTTTATAATTGTTAAAAAATCTTTGACCTGTAATAAGGACTTGTTTTCTTTGTATATGGAACTTAAAACATAACTTAAAACGAAGGTATCAAGGACTTGATCTAGGACTTAATAACGTCCTAACCTTGTTTTTCCAAATCCTTTCGGAAGAGGAATCTGCCAACACAGCAGACTGAATCAAAAGTTTGTCCCTTTTACAAGTCAAAGATTATATTATGTGTTTTGAAATCACGGTGCAAAGATAGTTATTATTTGCGAAATATTCGTTCGCAAGCAGCAAAAATCTTTGTCCATTTAATTATTTTTATCAATCAATGTTCCAATATGCATCTGGATCGCCATCAAATGCGTCATTGATGTCTTCGTCGCTATAGCCCATCACGTCTTGAGCGTAGGATCCAGCATACTCACCATAGTGATGACGAGATGCGTAATCATAGCTTGAGTGATAACTTGTCTTTCGCCTATAGCTCTTCGGCAAAGACGGATTCAAGTCACAGAAATATACATCTGAATACTCTCCATCCTTCTCAACTCTAACGGAATATCTATTCTTCCCATAAAAATTCCAAACGTCATCATAGATGACTGGGAGAACCTCTTCCCCTTGTTCATTGATGATGCCCCATTTTGCATATTTATTAGGGTTATTGCGTCTATCATTAGTTAAATATTTTTGAATATTATTCTTGCCAATGATAGCTGGCTTATCATTATTAAGACCTAATATAGCCAAAGCATTGCCGGCTCGTCCAGAAGCCTTATCGGTTCTAACTCTTGCTAGACCCGAATCAAATCCGTCTATCCAACCATATTTGCCAAAGGGCACAATAAAGTTACCCTGACTGTCAACGACAGCCCATTGATAACTCTTATTCTCAACAACTCTAACATTGCCATAGGTTGTATCTTTGATGAAAACTACTTTTTCCATATATTTTTCATTTTTACGGTGCAAAGGTAATGTCTCCTTGCGAACTCTACGTTCGCAGAGAAGAATAAATCTCATTCATTTTACTAATTGTTTTGTCGATGTCACTTTGGATTGTACCATCTGATTGCAAAACGATAAGATTTTCGCCGAAAGAACACAGAACATTAATGATTTCATGATTGCAGATGCAATCTAATGTGAAGAACATGCCACCTTTGAGCTGGGGGTATTTCTCTCTTAGCTTTTGTTCTTTCTCACCTGTTTGTGGAGTCTGGCTGCCATGGATAGGTTTGGTTTCGATATATCCCTTGAAGATATCACTTACCCATAACAAGATGTGCTCGATGGGATGGTCTTCATTGAGGGTTACGCCCACGATGTCGTCAAAGCGATCATTTAGTTCGTCGGGACATTCTATGTACTTTTTCTCAGGAAGAGGCTTCACATCATCTATCCTATCGAGTGCAAAAGTGAGAATCTTATTATCACTATCTGCAGCACCAAGGAGATACCAGCGTTCGTTGTACTGCTTGAGCAAATATGGGTGGAAGTCGATTGAGCGTATGTCCGGATTCGGGAAGGTGTGATAGGATAACCGGACAACCACCTCGTTCGAAATCATGTCGAAGAGGGTGCCAAGAAGACTGGAATTCTTCAAGTACGGATTATTGCTGAAGCAGATAATCTGCCTGCGCTGAGCAATTTCAAGACTCGACTTAAGCTTATCCAACCACTCGAAATGTGCAAGTCCTTCGAACTGACCAAGTGTACTCAAGAATTCTCGAAGCAGGTTGCGCTCCTCCTTGCTTATCTTCTTTTGGAAAATGGAGAAACCAGGATCCTCATACTTGAGGCAATGCTTGATGCATGCACGATCTCTTTCCTTATCGTAGGCAGGTACCGGATAAGTTTTGATAAAGACACCAAAGGGACTTTTCTCTTTTAGGTACTTGATATCCTTCTCGATGCAGCGACGGGTTACTGATTCGCAGTCCATATCCTCCAGACGATCGTTAATCTTGTCAACGATGTCGTCCATGGAGTAGTCATGGTATTGATCGGACAGAAGCTCGTCCAAGAGCTTGATTCTGGTTAAAAAGTTCTTTGTATCTTTCATATCGTTTGATTTTTCGCTGCAAAGATATGGCATTAGTGCGAACGCTACGTTCGCAGAAAGATGGAGTGAAGTAATTTATTATAGCCATCCTTAGGTTCTGAAACCGCAGCAAATATACAAATAATTATTATATTACAATCAATTTTGGCAAGGAAAATATTGATTTGGATTTTATTTTCTTCGATTAACCTCCAAAATAAGGCTGATGAATAGCAAAATAGTCAAGAATCAACTATACCAATGTCATGCCTCGACCAGCCTGTCATCCCTCTAAGCAAGTGAATGAGGGGCCCATTTGAGATTTCCTCTATGATTTCTAGCACAGCAAATGGATCCGGATGGCCTTTTCTTCTGCGCTTTTATATTTTGGCTCATCCTAGATAGCGAAAAATCAGATTATCGAACCTCATAAAGTTCCATGATGTCGAGCATCTTGAAGAGGATGGAATCGATGTTGGAGTGCCAGCTCTGGTGGAAATGACCATAGCACCAATGCGTAACCGAAGTGTCCTTAACCCTGGCATAGATCTCATCCATAATGGAACGCTCCCGATCCAAATCGTCAGCCAGGTCGGGATCATACTTTATCCACGAACTGATGCCTGCCTTGCTCTTCATTTCGCAAAAGGAGGGGGCAGTGTGCGTGATGACCGTATCGACCGAATTCTCGGCAAGTATCTGCGTCAATAGTTCCTCATTGAACACAGGCATCTCGTCCTTCCAATAATAATTCGGAGCCAATGGATCTTTATCATTCATTGAGTGTCCAAAATGCAACTGATTCATCACGTTTCTGTTCCATGCAGATATTCGATATTGCCGGTCGATCGAGATGGCACCTCCGACACACAAGGCAGTATGTCCGTTTGCTTTCACCACCGAATAATCCGGGATGGCCATGAATCGCTTGTACGCAATTGTCTTTCCGTCAAAGTAGGCAGGATTGTCATGGTTGCCACGCACAAACACTATCCAATTGTTCGCCTCCTCCATCCGCTTGTTGTTGCGATTGAAGAGACTCTCGTAATACCCTTTCTTTTCAAATCCGAACCCGCAATCACCCGCAACGATTACCACAGCATCCTTCAACTGATACTGGACGCACACCTTGTTCACCAGCATATTGAAGTCACCGTGGATATCTCCGCAAACTACCAGACATTTGCTGTCAGGGAATTCGTATGTCAAAACATTTTGTTTATTCATAGTGCAAAGATAGGAAAATTTTGCTCAATCTCCAAATGGATATTGAAAAAAGTACTATTTTCAATCAATTTATTTGGCGATGTCAACACTATGTTGTATCTTTGCAGCTGAAAAATGGTTCCTAATTTTTCAATATGAAATTTTCTACTTATGAGGCAAGCCCACCTGTGAAGGTCGGCTTGTTTTTTTCGTCCATTTCGAAGAAAATGAGGATTTAATTTGGCAAAGTCGAAGAAATTGACTATATTTGCAGCCGATAAAATGTTATCTTATGGCAAAGAAACAAGCACAAGACAAGACATCGATAGGATTCGAAGACAAGATCTGGAAAGCGGCCGACGTGCTGCGTGGCAACCTGAATGCAGCGGAATATGAGGGCGTGGTGCTGGGTCTCATCTTCCTGAAATATATCTCCGACAAGTTCGACGAGATGTATCAGCAGCTGAAGGCCGACGAATACGCCGACGAGGAGGACAAGGACGAATACACCGCCGAGAACGTGTTCTTCGTGCCCAAGGAGGCACGCTGGCAGGTCATCAGCGAAGCGGCTCACACGCCCGAGGTGGGCGTCGTGATCGACAACTCGATGCTTGCCATCGAATGCGAGAACCAGCGACTGAAAGGCATCCTGCCCAAGAACTTCGCACGTCCCGAGCTCGACAAGCGTCGCCTGGGCGAAGTGGTTGAACTCTTCTCCAACATCCAGATGCACGAGAGCGGCGACGAGAAGGACCTCCTGGGCCGCACCTACGAATACTGCCTTCAGAAGTTCGCCTCGATGGAGGGCAAGAATGCGGGCGAATTCTATACGCCCAGCTGCATCGTGCGCACCATCGTCGAGATCCTCGAACCCTATGAGGGCCGCGTCTATGACCCGTGCTGCGGTTCGGGTGGCATGTTTGTGCAGAGTGCCAAGTTCATCCGTCGTCATAGCCGCGACCTGCAGCGCATCTCGATCTACGGACAGGAAGCCAATCCGAGCACGTGGAAGATGGCGCACATGAACGTCGCCATCCGAGGCCTCGAAGCCAACCTGGGCAAGACCTACGCCGACACGTTCTTCGACGACCAGCATCCCACCCTGCGTGCCGATTTCATCATGGCCAATCCTCCGTTCAACCTCTCCGATTGGGGTCAGAGCAGCCTGCAGGAGGATGTGCGCTGGGCCTACGGCTTGCCGCCATCGGGCAATGCCAACTTCGCCTGGATGCAGCACATGATCCATCACCTCAGTCCCACCGGTCGCATCGGCCTCGTCCTTGCCAATGGCGCCCTTTCCAGCCAATCGGGTGGTGAAGGCGAGATTCGCAAGAACATCATCAACGCCGACCTCGTGGAGGGCATCATCGCCCTGCCCGACAAGCTCTTCTACAGCACGGGCATTCCCGTGTCGCTGTGGTTCCTCTCGCGCAACAAGTCGCAGCGCGGCAAGACGCTCTTCATCGATGCCCGTCAGATGGGCGTGATGGTCACTCGCGCCGTGCGCGAACTCACCGAGGACGAAATCCTCCGTATCGCCAGCACCTTCCATCAGTTCCTGCAGGGCACCCTCACCGATGAGAAGGGCTTCTGCGCCGTGCGCACCACCGCCGACATCGAAGCCCAGGACTTCATCCTCACCCCCGGCCGCTACGTCGGCATCGCCGAAGCTGCCGACGATGGTGAACCCTTCGACGCCAAGATGGAGCGCCTCACCTCCGAGCTCTCCACCCTCTTCACCGAGAGCCATCGCCTCGAAGCCGAAATCGCGAACCAGCTCGCTTCGCTCGGCTATAAGATCTAGACATGGTCGATAAAATGATGCTGAGCTATCAAAAGAAGAAAGAGGAAGAGTTCGTCACCGAAGGTGGCATCCGTGAGCGCATGACCGCCGCCCGTTTAGGCTATCGCACCAATCAGCGTGACACTATCGAACAGCTCACGCGAGAAGTAGAAAGCCTAAAGAAAGAAAATGCAGCATTGAAGAGCAGATTTAATAATAATCTAAAAGGACAATAGAGAAGAGGTAAGGGCAAAAAATGAACATCCTACTCAAACAAGATCTGGCGTACTGTGAAGGCAAAATTGCAAAGAATGAGAATAACGTGCATTTTATACCCGTTAATTGTGTGATAAACCAACGCTTCAAAAATATCGCAGAATCTAAGAAAAGGATTGAATAATGGAAGAGTGGAAAGAATATAAGTTGGGAGAAGTTCTTACCATTAAATATGGTAAAGATCATAAACAACTTAAAGATGGTAGCTTCCCTGTGTATGGCAGTGGTGGCATAATGCGCTATGCTAACAAATATATTTATGAAGGCCCATCTATTCTTATACCAAGAAAAGGTAGTCTAAATAATATTATGTATTCAAATAATCCTTTTTGGACTGTTGATACTATGTTTTGGACTATCATCAAAGATGATATTGTTAATCCACTTTATTTATACTACTCAATTTATAAAAAAGACTTTGCAAGCCTAAATGTGGGATCTGCTGTCCCAAGTTTAACTGTTCCTGTCATAGAAGATATAGATATTTGTCTTCCTCCAAGAAATATCCAAGATAAAATCGTCTCCATTCTCAAATCCCTCGACGACAAAATCGAGAACAACAGGAAGATAAACGAGAACTTAGAGCAACAGGCACAGGCTTTATTCAAGTCTTGGTTTGTTGACTTTGAGCCATTCCGTGACCAGCCTTTCGTTGAGTCGGAACTTGGGATGATTCCGGAGGGGTGGAGAGTTTTCTCATTTTCTGAATTTTTAACTCCTTCCACACAAAAGGTCGGTAAAGATGGTGTTCCAGAGTTCTCTGTCACTAATACTGGCATTCATCCAAGAGATGAAAAGTTTAGTAAAAAACTATCAGCTTCTTCTGCTAATAACAAATTGCTTAGAAAAGACAATTTGGTTTTCGGCATGAGCCGAGAAATCCTCAATTGGGGAATAATGCATGAAAGCGAAGGTGGTGTTAGTTCTGCATATAATATCTATATTGTTGACACTACCAAAGTTGAAATCATCTATCTTGAAAACTATATCAAACATAATATGATTTATTTTCAAGATTTAATAAAACCTGCTTCACGAGAAGGTCAAAGTCTTGATAAAGCAGCCTTATTAAAAAAACAAATATATGTGCCAACTTGTGAAATCTTAGATCGTTTCTACAGCATTTATTATCCTCTCACATCAGCCATAAACAATAACGAAAAGGAATCCCACCGCCTCTCTCAGCTCCGCGACACCCTCCTTCCCAAACTGATGTCGGGCGAGATAAAGCTATAGCAAAAAAAGCATCCCAACGGATGCTTTTTTGTTGCCTCTATAGTAAAGAATTAATTCATTAGAAATTCGTGTCAATTCGTGATAATTCGTGTTCAAAAAGAAAAAATGCAAAATAAAGCCCTCTAAAAACAACATTTCCCTCCAATAATTTTGGAGTTTACTGAAAAACACGCTATCTTTGCATCGAAAAACTATCAATTCAGAATGAAGAGCAATGTTTAATATAGTATAGATTATTATGCCTAATCCCGAGAACATTAATCTGAAGCGTTACGATGACGGCACTCCGAGCATTATGCGGAAAGCAACAGTCTATACTGAACTGCACTTTTACCGGAAGAGTGATGTGCTTGTGCAACTCACCAAGACTTTCTGCGAGCGCTTCCTCCCCAAATATGGTGATCGCACAGTCGATCAGATGGTGCAGGCAGCCCGTTCCATAAAGCAGAATATAGCCGAAGGCTTTACCGACGGACAAACCTCATTCGAAGTTGAGATTAAACTGCTTGGCATCGCCAAAGGCAGTAATCAGGAACTGCTGGAAGATTATCAGGATTACTTGAAGCAGCATGGTCTGAACGATTGGGCGAAAGCTGGCAATGACAAGGGCTCTAATGAGCACTTGCGCCAACGCTTTAACAATTTGCTTAAATTTTGCCGCACGCACAATGACCTGGCAGACTATGAACATTTCTTTGCCAGATGGACCGACGAGGAGATGGCAAATACCGCGATCAGCATTTGTCACATGGTTGACAAAGCTATGTCCAGCTTCTTGGAGAAGCGTGACCGCGAATTTGTGGAAGAAGGCGGCGTGCGTGAACGCATGACTGCCGCTCGCCTCGACATGCGTGGAACACAAAAACAAATCATCGCTCAGCAAGAGCAAGAGATAACTGCGCTGAAAGCCCGCATTGCCTCGCTTGAACGCGAGCTCGCTGTGCTACGTGCCGGACTTGCTGGCAAGGATGGAGAGCCTCTAGAACACCCCAAAAAAAACCACCCATTATGTCAACCTTCACCGAAGACTCCTACGAGCAGACGCTGATAGAACTGTTCCGCGACGAACTGGGCTATCAGTACCAATGCGGATACGACATAGAGCACGACGTGCGCGTGCCCTATCTGCCCGACGTGCTGCGTGCAGCCTTGGTGAAGCTCAATCCGGGACTCCCCACCTCGACCATCGACGATGCCGTGAAGCGCATTACAACGCTCCAGGGCGGCACCCTCGTGCAGAACAACGAGGCCTTCACCGACATGATGCAGGGCGGCGTGCCCGCACAGTTGCCTCCCGTCAAAGGTCAGCCCGAGCGCACCGTGCTGGTCAAGCTCATCGACTACGACCGTCCCGAAGCCAACGACTTCCGCATCGTCAACCAGTGGACCGTCGAGCAGTTCCAGAAGCGGCGCTGCGATATGGTGGTCTTCCTCAACGGCCTGCCCCTCGTCGTCATCGAACTGAAGAGCGCTCTCGCTGAAAATGCCAGCGTCCACGACGCCTACATGCAGATCAAGAACTACCAGGCGGTGGTGTCCGACCTCTTCACCTTCAATGCCTTCAACGTCATCAGCGACCTCACCGACACCCGTGCAGGAACCATCACCGCCAACGAGTCGCGCTACATGGAGTGGAAGGTGCCCCACACCCAGAACCGTGCCGTCGATTACCGAAGTGTTCCGCAAGGACCAGCTGCTCGACATCCTCCGCAACTTCATCTGCTTCGACCGCAACGAAGGACACGTCGGCAAGATCCTCACCGCCTATCACCAGTATTATGCCGTAGGCAAGGCCCTGAAGCGCGCCAAGGAGGCCGTGGCGGGCAATGGCAAGATTGGCGTCTTCTGGCATACGCAGGGCTCAGGCAAGTCGTTGAGCATGGTGTTCTTTGCCCACCTCCTCATCCAGAACCTCGCCGAATGTACGCTCGTCGTGGTCACCGACCGCAAGGACCTCGACAACCAGCTCTTCGGACAATTCAGCCGCTGCAAGAACTTCCTGCGTCAGACGCCACAGAAGGCCGAGAGCCGCAAGGAACTTGCCAAGCTGCTCAAAGGCCGTGTGAGCGGCGGCGTCATCTTCACCACCATCCAGAAGTTCGAGGAAGGCGACGGCGTGCTCAGCGACCGCCGCAACATCATTGTGATGACCGACGAGGCTCACCGCAGCCAGTACGGCGACGAGCATTGGGACAACCGCGACCTCCGCATGAAGAAGGGTTTCAGCCTCAAGATGCGCGAAGCCCTCCCCCACGCCTCGTTCATCGGCTTCACGGGCACTCCGCTTTCCGACCACGACCGCGACACGCAGGAGGTCTTCGGCGACTACATCGACATCTACGACATGACACAAGCCGTCGAGGATGGCGCCACGCGTCCCGTCTATTACGAGAGCCGCGTGCTCAACCTCGAACTCGACGAGAAGGTGCTCGAACTGCTCGACCGCGAGTTTGACGACCTCGCCGACGAAGGTGCCACCGACGAACAGCTCACCAAGACCAAGCATGAGCTGGCACGCCTCGAAGGCATCCTCGGCGACGACAAGACCATCACCTCGCTCGTCAAGGACATCATCCGCCACTACGAGGAGAATCGCGCCCAGGAACTCACGGGCAAGGCGATGATCGTGGCGCTGACACGCGGAATCGCCATCAAGATCTACCGCAAGATACTCGAACTGCGCCCCACGTGGACCGACAAGGTGAAGGTCGTGATGTCGTCGGGCAACAAGGACCCCGAGGACTGGCAGCAGATCATCGGCAACGACCACTACAAGCAGGAGCTGGCAAAGAAGTTCAAGGACGACAACGACCCGATGAAGATTGCCATTGTGCGCGACATGTGGCTCACGGGCTTCGATGTTCCGTCGCTCGCCACCATGTACGTCTATAAGGCCATGCGCGGCCACAACCTCATGCAGGCCATTGCACGCGTCAATCGTGTCTTCCCGGGGAAGGAGGGAGGACTCATCGTCGATTACATCGGCATCGCCCAGGCACTCAAGGCTGCCATGAAGCAATACACGCAGCGCGACCAGGAGCGTTTCGGCAACCCCGACATCGCCAAGACCGCCCTCGTGAAGTGGCAGGAGGAACTCGACATCTGCCGCCAGCTCATCCATGGCTTCGACTACCGCGGCTTCTTCTCCGACCTTAACAAGCCGAAGGCCGATGCCATCACGGGCGGCGCCAACTGGCTCACCGACCCCAGTCGCCAGCAGCAGCGCCACGACATGGTGGAGCACAGCCGTGCCCTCCACAACGCCACCACGCTCTGCCGTTCGCTTCTAACCAGGGAGCAGAAGACCGAAGCCGCCTATTTCGATGCCCTTCGCGTGATGCTCGTACGCCTGGCGCAAAAGGGCCCCATCTCGCGCCACGAAATCAACGAACGCATCTCGAGCCTCCTTAACCAGAGCCTCCACAGCAAGGGCGTCATCAACCTTTTCGACGGCCACAAGCTGGAATTCTCGCTCTTCGACGAAGCCTTCCTCAAGGAGCTTCAGCGGATGAAGACCAAGAACCTCGCCGTCGAGCTGCTCACCAAACTTCTGAAGGAACAGCTGCGCAAGCAGGGCGCCCACAACGTGGTGCAGAGCGACAAGTTCAGCACCATGCTCAGCATGACCCTCTCGAACTACCTGAAGGGCCTGCTCGACAACCAGACCGTCATCGAGGAACTCATCAAGATGGCCGAGCTGATGAAGCAGTCCGAGCAGGAGGGCAACGACCTTGGCCTCACTCCCGACGAAAAGGCTTTCTACGATGCCCTGTCGAAGCCCGAGGGTGTCCGTGCCGCCTACAAGGACGAGGACTTCATCGCCATGACCAAGGAGCTCACCGACATGCTCAACAAGAACCGCACCATCGACTGGAACCACAAGGAAAGCGCCCGCGCCAAGATGAAGGTCCTCGTCAAGCGCCTCCTCAAGAAGTACAAGTATCCTCCCGAGAACTGCGAAGAAGCCCTCGACATCGTCATGCGCCAGTGCGACAACTGGGCCGACAACGCCGACAACTTCGAAGCTCCCTCCCTCGCTCCTATCGTCGGCCTCGGCCATGAAGACGACAGCACCACCCTCATGGCTGCTGATGATGGAGGGGAAGAGTAATAGACCGTTAAAATGAATAAAAATCACTATTTTTGCACATAATAAAAATTACACTATATGACAATCGAAACTGAAGAAATAGATAATCTTCTCGGTTCAGGCAACCAAAAGGACGACATGGACCACTACTCTCCTTTATTTTACATAAATCTTCTCGACGAGGATATTCAAGAGTTGGAGACGAAAGAGATACATTATTTGTCTGCCTATCATGAGCACACCATGCTGGACCGATTCTTAACCATAGGCCGCGAGATAGACGATGTGATCTCCAATGGTGAAATCAATAGCGCAAATATCGTCAATTACCTGACCATCAAGGAAGCATTTGAAAAGTATCAACTTACGTTCAATCGTCTGGAACTGTTATTGGAAAGGATCAAGAGGCAGAACGAGAGAACTACCTACAACTACATCTCAAAGGAAAATGCCGAATTCCTGATAGGCAAAAACTTCACATCAATAGACTCCCCCGACCGCATTCAAGAGATGATTGATGAAGATGGCGAGGAATTCAGAAAATTCATTGGCGAAAGAATTGACAGTGAATTATCATTTCTTAGAGATATATGGCATCATATATTTATCGAAGCTCGTTTCAGACGTGGCGACGAGATGAAGGAGTATGTTATCTCTGAATTCCGACGTTTCGTTAAGATGGACAAATATCATCTTCCTCCGAAACTCAAAACCGCGGCACAACATTTCAAATCCGACAGACTCGAGACGATTTCCAAGCCCCATTGGGCAAAGCTTGCAGAAGCTGACGAGGAGCTTATCAGCAAGATCATCAATGACGAACCCGTCGATGCCGGTGATTGCGCTTATTTGTACGATGCCAGTGAACTGAAGGATTTGAAGAAAAACAAAATGCTGCTCAGCTTGCTGAGGGATGCATCCGACCCGGAGAATCTTTTTGATTGGTCGATCCTGTTCTCCCACGATGAACTGTTCGAACAATACGTGACTTTCGAGAATGTGATGTTCTTCTTCGGCCGCATCCATCGGGAGAACCTAATCAAATGTGAGATGTATGACGGTCTGAAGGAGCAATACCACAAGTTCATCTATGGCTCGGAGGAAAAAAAGAAGGAAGCGAACGTAGAAATTGTGGTTCCAACCGACACCAAAACCCCAATCGCAGCAACCATCGTTCCTGCTCCAGAGATACGTTACATCAACGAAGGCATCGACGAAGCCAAGCTGATCGATTTCATCCGAGACTATACCGATGGGCCGAACAAGTCAAACTATTTCGTGAACAAGAGCCATTGGCTTGCCATCTACACTGTGCTGCATCAAAAGTTAAAGGCGTTGGGCAATGTCCCCATCTTCCTTTTCAACTCCCGACCAAAATTTGCGGAATGGGTGAATCTGAAGATCCAGCCGCAGAGCATCCCCTGTGACAAGAATGCCTTGGACAATGCTCCCAAGTATTTCCGCGAAGAGAATAGCTACCCCTGGAACATCGAAGACTACTATAAATCCGGCGGCACTCAGGATCAGACCTACAACAGCTACTCGATGGTGGCAGATTATTTCCAAAGGAACCTGATCGACCAGCTGAAGGATTTTATTCGTTGAGTTCTTGAGTTTCGAGTCATTGAGTTATTGAGTTTGGCATTGAGTTTTTGCCGAATCAACCCTAAATATTTTATTTTTCTCACTTTTTTTCGTAAATTTGCACTGCAATTCAGTAAAAGGCTGGATTGCAGTGCTTTTAACTTCTAAAACTTGTCAAACAATGAAACATTTTTTTTTTCGTCAAATGCAAAATCAATCTTGGGGCACCCATACCCCCCCAAGTATTTAAATATTCCTCTCCCCCTTTATAGGGGGGGAGTAGAATATTATACTTAGGGAGGGGTTGGGCCCCTAGATTGGCCCGGAAATTGACTGAAATTTTACGAAATTCTTACAACTCGATCAAGCATTGAGTTTTTTGAAAACAACAAAACAATGAAACATATCGTAGAGAGCGTGGAGGAAATGTTCCACGCAATGGTACCCTTTGGGGAAGTAATCATCGATGAGGTCGTGAACACTTTACGCTGCACCAACACCCATCGTTCGGAGGACATCGCCCTGTTGCTCGACGTAGATCAACGTGAATTGTGGCACTCGGTCCACATGCTGACGGGATTGAGGCTGAATGACATCATCCTGCATTGGCGCGTGTTGCAAGCCAAGGAGAAGTGGAATGCCAATGAAGCACTCTTCCAGGACTACAAGGCAAGAATCAAGGTCAAGAAACAGGAGGCCCCGGAAGGCTTCGTGATGAGTAAAAAGATGAAGGATGCTCATCGCTACGACCTCAGCACTGCGAGCCTCGATGAAATTGCCAAACGCTACGGATGGGATTCCTACCGAAGTCTGCAGCGGACCGCCAAACGATACGGCATCACCTTCGAAACGTTGCGTTACGCCGCTCGAAAACGGGGATAGAGCATCTACGTTCGCAGACGTACAATATCCTGCAGCAAATGGTGCATCGATGATCGTAGGCGAACAATAGTCCGCAGCAAATGGTTTGCCGATGTTCACAGACGTACAACATTTTGTAGGAAATGGAGCGTCGATGTTCGCAGACGTACAATATTTTGTAGGAAATGGAGCGTCGATGTTCGCAGACGTACAATATTCCACAGGAAACTGTGCGTCTATGTTCGCAGACGTACAATATTCCACAGTTAATTGTGCGTCAATGTTCGTAGATGAACAATATTCTGCAAGAAATGGTACGCCAATGTTCGTAGGCAAACAACATTCTACCGGAAATGTTTCATCAACGTTCATCGATGTACATTCTTCTTCAGCAGATGGAGCACCTACGTTCGCCGACACACAACACTCTCAAGTAAATGGAGCGCCTATGTTCGTAAACGCTTCATTTCGTTTAGAAGTGCAATACCTTGCAAAAAAACTGCGAAATGTGATTCGACACGACCATCTTCTGTAAAATCGAAGTGCTTCATAACCTGGTGGGTTGGGCGATTGCTAATGCCATCTGGTTGAGCTGCTCGCACTGGATGCGGGTGATGGTGCGCTTCTCGTTGTGGTGTTCCCATGGGGAGAGCATCAAAAGGCGGCCTGCGGAACAGGCGTTGAACTGCTCGCCGTGGGGCTTGGAGAGCTGGGTGAAGCCGTTCTCCAGCAGAACGATGGTGGAAAGGCCAGCGTCGAAGGCTGCGCGCATGACGCGCTTCTCACCGGGTGAGATGGCCGGGGAGACGAGGACGGCACCCTGGCGGGCCTCTGCCAGGTATCGGGCGGTAGCTTCCTCTATCTGCTGGTCGGTGAGGCGGCGCGAGAGCTTTACGGCGATGCGCCGAGGGGCGGTGAGCAGGCTTCGGTTGCCGATGCCGTTGAAGGTGAAGGGGCCGAGCTTGAGGCCGAAGAAGGGGTATAGCCAGTCGGGACGGGCGTGCTTCATCAGGAGGCGACGGGGGTTGTCGAGGAGGTAGTTCTTCCAGACGGCCAGCTCGTCGTAGGTGCGGAGGATCAGGTCGTTGTAGCCGCGGGCGAAGAGGGGGCGGAAGGGGGACTTGGGAAGCGGCGCGGGCTTGGGAAGCGGCAGAGCGGACTTAGGAAGCGGCAGAGCCGCTTCTTGCGGAGAAGGGGGGGACAACTGGACCACGCCGGGCTTCTCCGTAGGGCGCGGCTTTGCTGCGTCGGTCGGCGGCGCGGGGGCGGCGGAGGAGGGCGCGGGGGCAGCGCCGGGCGCGGAGGAGGCGGAGGAGGCGGAGGGGGCGGCTTGGGCCTCGAGGAGGCGCTGGGCCTTGCGGCAGCCGGCCTTGAAGCCGGAGATGACCTGGCCGAGGTGGACGGGGATGGGGGCTTTCACGAAGAGGATGCCGTGGAGGTGGTCGGGCATCATCTGAAGGGCGATCACGTCGATCTGGGGGTAGAAAGCGGGGATGCCGTACCACTCGTCTTGAACGGCCTTGCCGAGTTCGGAGAGGACGATGTGGGGAGCGTCGCTGCTTCCTGCCTCGGCGAAAGGATTGCCGGCAAGATGGCCAAAGAGGGGAAGGCGGCCTTCGGTCTCGAGCGTGATCATGTAGAAGCGCCGTTCGGTGTAGTCGTGACCACTGGCTCGGCGTTTCATCGAAGGCTTCTTTTCGCCTGCATATTTCTTCTTCTCGGCAAGCTCTTCTTCGGTCATAAAGGTGTTGCCTTTGTCTGTATCGGGTGCAAATATAGTCGATTTCCTCGACTTTGCCAAATTAATCCGGTGCTTTTTCCTATTTCCATTTGGAGAATGAGCAAATAATGGCTATATTTGCGGCATCGACAAGGGACATTCGATGAAATTTCACATCTTATACGAACATTATGCAAAATAAAGTCACTGAGGGCTATATGCCTTTCATGGGTTACCAGACCTACTACCGGATCGTGGGCGAAGCAACGGGGAAAGCGCCCCTGCTGTTGCTGCATGGTGGACCGGGAAGTACGCACAACTACTTCGAAGTGCTCGACTGCATCGCTGATACGGGGCGGCAAGTCATCTCCTACGACCAGATAGGCTGCGGCAAGTCGTATCTCGACGGACATCCCGAACTGTGGACGCAGAAGACGTGGATTGACGAACTCATTGTTCCGTCACTCGCGTCACACG
>Ga0310695_10006099_pt1 | contig 20271 bp, 12 predicted proteins | sample RumenRJG_04DNA_FD_203882 | JGI IMG/M metagenome (GOLD analysis project Ga0310695, IMG submission 203882) | Bovine rumen microbial communities from Lethbridge, Alberta, Canada - RJG_04 (v2) (version 2) | ecosystem: Host-associated > Mammals > Digestive system > Stomach > Rumen | place: Canada...
ACCTCTGAGGGCAGCCAGTGGCTGAAATTCCGTCAGAGGTGAGGTCATCTGAAAAGGAGCAAGCTCCACAGTGTGGAGTTGCGACTATTGAAGATGCGGACATTTGCCGTAAGGCAAAAGCGACCTGGAGTCCTGTCGTGCGCGGTGCGCGAGGCGGGAATTCCGCCCGCGGTGCGCGCGCGAATCCTTACCGAAAGGAAGAGCAAAGCCCGCTCCAAGGGGCGAACCTCTCACGACCGCCAGTGGCGGATATATCGTCAGAGGTGAGGTCAACCGAAACAAGCGATCTCCACAGTGTGGAGTCGCGACGATTGAGGTTGCGGACTTGTGCGACCATTGAGGTTGCGGATATCCCTTACTACCGCCGAAGGCGGAATAATTCTTCATTTGTCATCGCTTCTGCGACGACACTGCACATTCGGGAACACAATCGGAACACCTTTTGTAAAGAAACACACTAATCATGAATTATGAATTATTTACTTTTCCCCACCAGCTCCACTCAAAATCTTTACTTTTACCACCACAAATGATAAAATAAGTAAAGATTTGAGGAGGCAATCTGCATGATTTCATATGAAGCCCTGATCCGGGCAATGAAGGAAAAAGGCGTCGGAAAAACAGAGTTGTCCAGGGAACTGGGCCTTTCCTCGCGCACCGTTGCGAAGATTGCCAAGGGCGAGAAACTCTCCGGGCGCAGCATGCAGAAAATCGCGGATTATCTGTCCCTGCCGGCCGAAATCCTCATGCGGGAGGAAAGCAGTAACCGCATTCTGCAGCTTCTCCGGGATGAAAAGAGAATGAATCTTCCCGGCGGACTGTATCATGAACTGCAGGTGAGGATGACCTATAATTCCAATCATATGGAAGGCAGCAAACTATCCGAAGACCAGACCCGATACATATTCGAAACCAGCACCGTGGACGTCGGAGACGGTATTCCCGTGGACGATATTCTGGAAACGGTTCATCACTTCCGGGCCATTGATTATGTGATCGATTCAGCGGAAGAAAAACTGACGGAAGAGATCATCAAGCATCTGCACTATATTCTCAAACATGATACCAGGGACTCCCTGCTATCCTGGTTTGCCGTGGGAGACTACAAGAAAAGAGCAAATGTGATCGGCGGAAGGGAAACTGTCAGACCGTCAGATGTCCATGCGCGGATGAAGGCCTTGCTGGGTTCTTATAATGCGAAAGAATGCGTTACCATTGAGGATATTGTTGAACTGCATGCGGAGTTTGAATATATTCATCCCTTCCAGGACGGAAACGGCCGGGTCGGCCGGCTGGTGGCGCTTAAGGAATGCCTGCGTCATAACATTATTCCCTTTATCATTGAGGACAGCAAAAAGAATTTCTATTACAGGGGACTGAACGAATGGCGGAATGAGAAAGGATGGCTGACAGATACCTGCCTGGACGGCCAGGATACCTTCATACGCCTTCTGGATATGCTGGATATCCCGCATGAATGAAAAAGGAAAAACAAACGGCCGGGGGAAAATCCCCGGCCGCTTTACGTCTGCGGAAAAACCATTGAAAAGCTGACAAAACCCGTCTTTGTGTCAACTATGGGTCCCGTTTTCCGGATCCGTATCTGTCTCCGGATCAGGCCACTTAAGCGTATGATAATGCTCTATACAATACCCGTTGCCTTTGTACTGCAGGGTATAGAAGGAAGTATCAGACCGGCTGAGCGCCTGACAGGTATGTTTTTCCGATTCTTTATCTGTTTTGTTCTCTGTATCAACCACAATCATGGCCGTATCACGCAGGGGAGTGATATCCCGCGGCATTTCTCCGGGCAGGTAATCATCTGCATGGATCAGTTCGCGCGCGGCGTTATACTGGCACAGGGTAATTTTGACAGGCTCGCGGACAAGCTGGATCTTGGCTTTAATGGAGCGGCCTTCAACGATTTTTTCTCCGTTTTCTGTATGGCTGTGAGAGTCGGATTTTGAAAGGGTTGCTGATCCTGAATAGTCCATCTGGTCTTTGCTGAATCCCATACCGCCGCCGCTGTCCCCAAGGTAAATTCCGCCGTCTGCTTTCCGGTAGATAGGTGCGGAGAAGAAAGTGACTTCCTCATCCTGCAGGACGTAGTACAGCGTTCCGTTAATCCCGTTAATCGTTTCTGTGATTTTCTGGCCGTTCTCTGTATTGTCGTTATGACTGAATTCGATGCCCTTCCGGCTGAATTCCTCATCTGCCGCGCTGATGTCGACCTGTGTGTGCCCATCGGCAAAGGGAGGGGTATCCACATTGAACAGGCGTACGCCTTCCACCCCGGGGAAAACATAGTCGTATTCTTCGGGGATGGAGCGGCTGGAGGAAGTATTATCTTTCTTTTCCGCCGGCACGCCTGTAGGGGGCACGATTTCAGCCTTCCCGGATGAGAAAGTGAACTGTCCCCACACGGGCGATGTCGTCACAATCATACCGATCATTCGGTCTTCAGGCTTCATTTCCGGTTCATAGGCCAGATCGATAGTCCCTATGGCACCCAGTAAAAACGCCGCCGCCAGCATGCAGCAGATGACTATAATCCATTTCTTACTCATCGTCTTCTTCCTCCAGTATGCCGTCAAATTTGAGAATGTCTCCCACATCGCACTGCAGGTAGTAGCATATTCTGTTGATCGTGCCGAACCGGATGCCCTTGGCCTTTCCGCTGCGCAGGATGGAAAGGTTGGCTTCCGTAATGCCGACAAGCCCGCACAGTTCTTTGGAGGTCATGCCGCGCTCCTTCAGCACGTCTTCCAGATAGACGCGAATTGCCATTGAATCCCTCCTCCCGGTCAGATAAACAAACTGTTGTCATCCCGCAGCTCCTTGTTTTCGGACAGCAGCCGGGACAGGAGCAGGACCATCAGGAGAAAGAGAACCTGGGTGATCGGGGGCTCAACCCTGAACTGATTGTCCGTCAGGGAAGAAATCAGCAGGATCTGGAGGATATGCAGCGCCGCCGTGAACCAGACCGTGCAGGCCAGGGTGATGCAGCTGATCCGGCTGACCTTTCTCGCGGCCTCTTTCAGGGCCTCCTGCTCTTCTGACGCGGCAGCATCCAGCAGGTCGAACATCCGGAAGGATACCGCCACGTCCAGGATCACCGCGGCCGCGGTTGTCAGCGTTTTCGCAATCAGCAGCGTTGTGTCCGCCGCCGTCGGCAGGCCGTCGATCACCGTAAGCACGCAGTCTGTCACCGTATAGGCCAGTCCGGCTGCGGAGAGGAAGCACAGGACGTACAGGATCCTGCGGAGGTAAAGCAGCAGCTGTTCCTTATGTCCGTCGCGGAACAGGCGGATCAGCCGCAGAACGATGAACAGGATGAGCATGGACCAGATGCTGAGGGAGAAAATCATCCGCAGTGCGCTTTCCATTTCCGGCCCGCCGCCGGCAATCTCGTGGCGGAACGCGTCCGGATTCCAGCATCCATAAAGCCCCAGCCCGATCGCGCCGGCCAGCAGGCAAAGGGCAATGCATTCCGGTACAATGCCTTCGCCTTTGGTGCGCATGGCAAAGAATACCGGCAGCAGGATCAGCGCGGCGGAGATCATCACGGCAAACCCGTTTCCGATGGGACCTGCCTTCGCCGCAGCCTTCAGTCCCCGGAACACGGGCTCCAGCGGGAAGGAAAGGATGGATAAATTCAGGTTCGCCACCGTCTTGCTCAGCACTGTCAGGACGCAGACTAGCACCGCTTCCACCGCCAGGATCAGGATCAGCTTTTTACGCTTCACAGGATCACCTCATTCCACAAATTATCGATTTACGATAATCATAAAAGCAAAATTATCGTTTGTCAATAATTAAAATGCAAAAATCGAACGAATTTACAGTATTGTTACATAAAAAATAAATGTACGAACCGATACGCAAAACAAAAGGCCCCGAAAGCATAATAACCGAAGCGCATGACGGAATGTGACAACAGGGACAGACCAACTGTGCACAGCCTTTGGCCGTGACAGTTGGTCTGTCCCTTTGTCACGTTCCGTTCAGGAACGCAATAGGGAACCCCATCACAGTACGCTTAGAAAAATAGCGTGCTGTATTTCGCGGACTTCAACCTTTATCCCCATTACATCGCAATTTATACTTATCTCATCAAGAGAGGAGTGTAAACCATGTTTTTCCCCGGTGTACGTTACTTCCTGTTGCTCTGCTTGTCAGATGATCCCCGTGCGGAAGAGCTTTTCCATCAGGCCTGCTTGGTTATGCTGGGCCTGGTTGCCCTGACGGTCCTTTTCATCCTCTTTCTCAAATACCGTCAGAGGAAGTCTGATGAGGTTGCAAAAGAGATCATGGCCAACTGCAAAAGGACCGAGGACTACAAAGACAGGTTCGACAGCATCATCGAATAACGTAAGAAGTAATATAGAAGCAAACACCCATAACAAAGGAGCGGCATCTGCCGCTCCTGTTGTGTCCCAGTGCGTAAGGCTGCAAAAGCATAATAACCGTAGCGCATGACGGGAAGTTGACAAGGGGGACGGGGTTAATGTCATGCGAAGTTTGACCTTAACCCCGTCCCGTCTGTCATCTTCCTGTTGATCGCTGCCCCCACGCGTCATTTTCTACACATTCGGTAACCACATCGGAACACCTTTTGTACAGAAACCATACCAATTGTGCATTATTAATTGTTAATTGTTCATTTGGCGTCGCATGCGATGCCACTGTCGCCCGCTCACGTTGGGGAACGTAATAAGGAACATCAGAAAAGTCTGGATGAGCGGTAAACACTCTATAATTCTTCATTTTTCATTTTTCATTCTTCATTCCCTCATACTCGTACCCGTTTTCCTTGCAGTACTGCTCCGCCCAGGAACCTTCCGGCGCTTTGATGACCAGATGCTTTGAATAGATGAAGACGTCAAAACCGATCTCTTTCATGCTGGCGGGAAGGGTGATTTTTTTCAGCTTGAAACAGCCGCTGAATGCGCTCGAACCAATACTTGTGACACCTTCCGGAATAACCAGCTCCGTCAGGTTTCCGCTTCCCTGGAAGGCCAGTGAGCCGATTTCCTTGATGCCTTCCGGAATTTCAAATTTGGCGGGCGTATCGTTCAGGGCCATAACCAGCTTTTTGCTCCGCTTTTCAACCAGCAGATGATCGATCATCTCATAGGCGGGATGATCCGGAGAAATCTGCACGGTTTTCAGTTTCGGGTTGGATCCGAAAATCCCTTCCTCAATATAGATCACACTGTCCGGGATATTGATAGTTTCAAGCAGAGGACAGTCATAGAACGCCTGGCTGCCGATATTGGTCACGCCTTCCGGAAGCACAAGCTCCTTCAGGCTGGCGCAGCTGATAAACGCATGACTGCCGATCTTCTTCAGGCCGTCGGGAAGAATAATAGCGGAATACTTGCTGTCTTCAAACACACCGTCATCAAGTATGCGGACTTCCGGTGGCACGGTATAGGTGCCGGTGCTTTCGCGGTCCAGGAGGCAAAGCATTGATCCGGTCCTGGTGTTGATCAGCGCGTTGCTCTCAATCTTTAAAACCGGATGATCCGGAGATATTTCAATGTTCTTCACATTGGGACAGTAAGAGATAAACTGTCCGTTTATACTGTTGAGGCTGTCCGGAATGCGGATGGTTTCCAGCTGGTTGCAGGACTCAAAAACACAATCTCCAATGCTTGTTACGCCTTCCGGAATGACAACCTCTTTCAGCCCTTCGCAGGAAAAAAAGGCCATGTTGTCAATGGTGGTCACCTTGTGCCCGTCCAGTTCCGCCGGAATATTGCCGTCCTTAATGAATTCGTTCACATAGGTGATTGTGGCGGTGCCGTCGCTGTTTACGCTGTAACGGTAAGGACCGGAAACATGGCTTCCGTTCGTTTCTCTCCAGTTGTCCCAGGTCCACGGTGATTTGTATTCTGTCTTTCCCTCCAGCTCTTTGACCGCTTCCGCAAATTCTTCCTTTGTCATTTCCGTGAACCTGTACCGCTCATTAAATTTGCAGTACTCCTGCGCGGGGGAGTTTTTACAGGTTTTGATCACCGTATCCACGCTGAAAGCGTACGGCCCGATGTCCTTTACCCGGTTCGGGATATACAGTTCTTTCAGGTATCTGCATCCCTGGAACGCGCCTGCCCCGATGGCCGTGACGCCCTCCGGAATCACATATTTACCCTCGATCGCGCCGGACGCGGAGAGGATCTCTTTCCTGTCTTTGTCCACCAGGCACAGATCCAGGCATTCATATTTCGGATGATCCGGGGAAATCTCAATGGTGCTCAGTGCGTCGCAGTCGTCAAAAATACATCCCCCCATGGTGAGCACGCTGTCCGGGATATTGACGGACTGCAGGTTGTCGCTGTCCGTGAACGCACGGCTCTGGATGGCAACCACGCTGTCCGGAATCACAATGGCGGAAACACGGCTGAATTCAAAGGCGCAGCTTGCAATGTCCCGGATGCCCTGCGCGATTTCGTATGTTCCGGTCTCCTCCGGCGCCAGGAAACGGACCAGCTTCATTTCCTTCCGGTTGATCAGCGCTTCGTTTTCCACCGCGAACACCGGATGATCCGGGGAGACAACCACCTCTGTCAGCCTTTTGCTGCGCAGCGTGCCGTCCTTAATGGCAATCAGGCTGTCCGGTATGGTCACGGACTCCAGCCGGAAACAGTTGGCGAACACTTCGCCCTGCAGGGACTTTACGCCTTCCGGAATGGTGACCGACACAAGACTCGTGCAGTCCGCCAGGGAAAAGAAACCGATGGTTGACACCGGATACCCGTCAATTTCCGCCGGGATGTCCAGGTGAACCATGCTTGTATCGTTGATTCCCGTGATCTCCGCGGTTCCGTCCTTAAGCACCTTATACGTGAACAGGCTTTTCGTCTCCTTTGCAAAAGCGCCGGGAACAAACACTCCGCATATCAGCATACAGGCCAGCACCAGACTCAGCAGTTTCTTCATAATGATTCTCCTTTCTGCGTCGTAAGCAGCATAATTGTGCATTATTAATTGTTCATTGTTCATTTGGCATCGCATGCGATGCCACTGTCTCCCAGCCCGCTCACGTTCGGGAACGTAATAAGGCACATCATAACGCTGAAAAACAGTATCATTCCGAGTGTGTCGAGGGGAGCGAAGGAAGCGGTGACCCAGTGGGTCATTTGCCGTAAGGCAAAAGCGACCTGAACGAGTCAACCGAAAGGAAGAGCAAAGCCCGCTCCAAGGGCTTTGAGCGACCTTTGAGGTTGCGGATATCCCTAACTACTCCGAAGGGGAGCGAAGGAAGTGGTGACCCAGTGGGGCGAACCTCTGAGGGCAGCCAGTGGCTGAAATTCCGTCAGAGGTGAGGTCATCTGAAAAGGAGCAAGCTCCACAGTGTGGAGTTGCGACTATTGAAGATGCGGACATTTGCCGTAAGGCAAAAGCGACCTGAACGAGTCACCCGAAACGAGCATCGAGTCCGCTCCAAGGACGAGAGGCGACGATTGAGGGTGCAGACGATAATTCAGAATTTGCCATCGCCTGCGATGCCACTCGCTTCCTCCTTTAAATAATACGCCCCACAGAAGAAAAGCCTTCCCCGGAAAGAAGATTGTTTACACTGTTGTTACAAGAATAACAATTGTCTGAACAAAATGGGAATCAGGAACCACACCCCTTCTTAAACCGTCTGTATAGAATAGGAAAGAATGCACAAACAGAAAGGAAGTGTCCCATGAAACAGATCAGACATTTTCGGAGGATCCCTCTGCTGCTGGCCCTGGTGCTGCTTTTTTCCGTATGCCTTACGGCCTGCGCAGAGGAGGCGGAGAGTGAGTTCACCATCGAAGGAACAACTTTGGTCAGCTATAACGGTCCCGGCGGGGAAGTGACTGTGCCGGAGGGAATTGAGAAGATCGGTACGTGGGCATTTAAAAACAGCAGGGTCACAAAGGTTAACCTGCCGGAAACCCTGAAGGAACTGGACAGCTTCTGTTTCTTTTCCTGCAGTTTATTGACAGATATCACCCTGCCGGCATCCCTGCAGTATCTGGAATACGATCCGGACGGAATGGTAAAGTCACAGGTATTTGCTTTCAATTCAAGCCTGCGGGAGATCAAGGTCGCGGAAGGCAATCCCTGGTATCAATCCGTGGACGGCGTGCTGTTCACCGCGGACGGGAAAACCCTGCTTTACTATCCGTCCGGAAAAGACCAGTATGAGGATTACACCATTCCGGAGGGAACAGAGCGGCTTGGATATTCCCCTTTTTCCAGGGCGTATTTTGGGTCTTTAACCATTCCGTCAACCCTGGCCAATATGGATATATTTGATAATGATTTTGCCGGGGCTACGGTGGCAGAATTCATTGTTTCGCCCGACAATCTGACGTTCTATGCCGAAAACGGAATCCTCTGCTCAGGAGATACCCTGATTGCCTATCCAAGCGGTAAACACGAGGAAGAACTGACGATAGACGGTTTTCCGGAAAAGGTCACTCAAATCGGAAGCAGCGCTTTTGTGAATAATCTGTATCTGAAAACACTGGAATTTCCGGACCGGATCAAAACCCTTGGCTGGACGGCCTGTTCCTGTATGAAATCCCTGGAGAGCGTGACGGTTCCTTCTTCCGTGGAATTTATCTCCGCTTACTGCTTCCGAGCCTGCCGTAAACTCAAGCAGGTGACCATTCTGAATCCGGATGTTGAACTGATGACCAATGATATCCTGGAAGAACAGTACCGGGAACATAACAGTTATGAGATCTTCAGGGACGACGAACAGGTTGTGCTTTACGGATACGACGGCAGCACCACCCAGCAGTATGCGGAAAGATATACTCTGCCCTTTGAATCCCTGGGCCCGATCCCTAAGAAGTAAAAAAAGCATAACCAATAAGGAGTGGCAAATGCCACTCCTTGTTCATACCCAAGTGAAACTATAGCAAAAGTCCAATCAAACGTTATTCGGAACATCTTTTGTAAAGAAACATACTAATTGTGCATTGTTAATTGTTAATTGTTAATTTGGCATCGCATGCGATGCCACTGTCTCCTTGGTAGTCCAAGTTTTCTCGAACGTTATTCGGAACATCTTTTGTAAAGAAACATTCTAATTGTGCATTGTTAATTGTTAATTGTTAATTTGGCATCGCATGCGATGCCACTGTCTCCTCATCCGTTCACGTTCTGGAACGAAATAGGGAACACCAAAGCATTGAGAGCAGAATAATTATGAATCATGAATTATGAATTATGAATTGTATTCTGCCCATTGGCAGAATACTTCTCTTCTTCCTCTACCTCTATCACCGGCACATCCGCCGCTGCCTTGTCCTTCTCCAACTCCTTCAGCAGCCTCCGCAGCACTTCTGCGTTACTCTTGTTGGCATTCCGGATCTTTTTCCGTACCTGATGCCGGGAAGGACCGGTAACCGGTTTATCTTCTACACTAAACTCTTCTTTGAACCAACGTTTGATCCCTTTCCAGACAGAACCGTAACCATGTTCTTCGGAATACACCACAGCACACAGATAGGGAACCACAATCAGCAGAATGATAAGTACAGGAACAACAATCACGAATCCGGGCCCTCCATACAATCCTGGTCAGAAGCCAATTGCTTCCTTGATACATATCATATACAAAGCAAATCAAAAAATACATCACTATAAATGAGGAATAACTCAGATTATTCTTTCGGAAAGGGAAGAAATGCAAGGCCAAAGCCACAAAACAACCGCAGAGCCTGGCGGGAATGTGACAATAGGGACAGACGAACTGTCATGGCCAAAGGCTGTGCACACTTGGGGAGTGAAGGAAGCGGTGACCCAGTGGGGCGAACCTCTGAGGGCAGCCAGTGGCTGAAATTCCGTCAGAGGTGAGGTCATCTGAAAAGGAGCAAGCACCACAGTGTGGAGTTGCGACTATTGAAGATGCGGACATTTGCCGAAGGCAAAAGCGACCTGGAGTCCTGTCGTGCGCGGTGCGCGAGGCGGGAATTCCGCCCGCGGTGCGCGCGCGAATCCTTACCGAAAGGAAGAGCATAGCCCGTTCCAAGGGCTTTGCTCGACCTTTGAGGTTGCGGAACTGTCCCTTCTGTCACGTTCCCGCTCTCCATAACCTCAATGTAAGTCAACACAGCGCAATTTGTAACTTTTCCGCAAATTCCACCCCAAACCTCCCTCCAAAACCTTCCTTCCTGGCAGAAAGGCAAACGTTTGCACTCTGACAACCAAAGACTTTTTACAAAATGTAGCGGACAAAAGATGCTGTAAAATTCTAAATTTAGAATTTTTGGAGATGTACGTACAAAGAAAATGCAATCGTTTGTACAAACTGCATGGAATATTTGCATAAACTTCTTTATACGTTGTAATAAGTGCATCTGGCAGTAAAAAAGTATTGAAAATATGTGCAAAAAACATTGAAAAAACCTCTGCAAAACACTGCCAACATAGTTTACAGTACGTATAATCATATGGTAAGATAACATAGATGTACGATGTAACAAATATAACCCGGTTACATAAACCGACAAAAAGCGGGGGTAAGGGTATGAATAGACAGGGCGGTAGCATTGATCTGGCAAGACTGGCGGTGTTTATCCTCAAACGCTGCTGGCTTGTAATTCTTTGCGCAGCCATTGGATTTGGATTTATGTTCTGGCGTGCTTCCAAAGCGCCGGATACCTATACCGCGTCCGGTACCATGTTTGTGACAAACAGCAACCCGAACCTTGTGAATTATGGATATGCTAATGTGACGGATATCTCCAGTGCTGTTCAGTTGGTGAATATCTACAGTGAAGTTGTAAAAAGTGAAACTGTTATGCAGCGCGTATTGGAATACGCGATTGATCCAGCAGGAGAGAATAGCAATGCTGTAGACGTACTGTTGAGTCAGAAATACCCTGGCCTGACAACAAGTTTTATACGCGGAGCAATCAATATGAAATCCATACATGAAACTCCCATGGTACAGGTTTCATGTACAACAATAAATCCTAACCTTTCAGCAGATATATGCAACAGTGTATTACAGGTAGCGCCTGCTGCGATAAAGGACGTAGTTGCTGCTGGTGAAGCTAAAGCACAGGATTATGCAATAGTTCCAACGTTTGCAAATGGACGTAATGATAAAAGGCAGGGGCTTTTTGGTGGACTTGCGGGAGCGGTTATTGCTTGTGCGATATTGACACTTTTGTTTCTGATGAACCATCAGGTGGAAAAGCCGGGTGAGATCACAGATCATTACACTCCGCCAATTCTCTCTTATATCAGAAGAGCTAAAGGATCCGAAAAAGATGCAGGAGCTTTTCTGATAAATGAAAAGAGTGATATGGATCTGGTTGAGGGCTATGCCAAACTCCGAATGAATCTGCTCTATACCTTGTCTGAAAAGATGCATCGGACTGTGCTTGTCACCAGCGCCATCTCCGGAGAAGGAAAAAGTACCATCGCTGCGAATTTGGCCGTTTCGATGGCAATGAGCGGAAAGAAAATCCTATTGGTAGACGCGGATATGCGTCGGGCCTGCCAGAGTGAGATCTTCTATTATGACCCGAATGCTTCCGGTCTGGCAGATATCCTGACCGGAGGCACAACACCGAAGAAGTCGATCGTTTCCACAGTATGGGAAAACCTGGATATCCTGCCAGCTGGTTCCATGCCGAGCAATCCTTGCGAATTGTTGGAAAGCCCGGCGATGGAGAAGCTGATCCAAGATCTGGAAGAACAGTATGACCTGATCCTGATGGATGTGCCGCCGATCAATATAGTATCTGATCCATTGGCGTTATCCAGCAAATGCGCAGGAACCCTATTTGTGGTAAGGCAGGAATTCTCGGATCATCGGGAAATCCGTCGGGCATTGGTTTCCTGTGAGATGACAGGCCTGGAAGTTCTGGGATTTGTCTTCTATGGAGAGAAACTGCACCAGGGCAAGTATTACAGCAAACGCTCCCAAAGGGGATATGAATACTATAACAAATACGATACCAGATCAAAAGTGACCGGAGGAGATCCGGATAACCCGAAGAAGAAACACACAACGAATAAAGAAGCCTGACGAACGATATATTAATGGGAACATGAGAGGGGAAAGAGCATGAGAAAGCTCATCAGGGTGATTCCGGTACTTCTGATTCTGACGCTGTTACTTAGTACTGTTTCCGGAGCGTCCGCCGCGGTAACGCCTCAGAGTTTGCGTATGCCCAAATATAACCTCACAGATTGTGAGTGGAATGAAGCGGGTCTGTTGATCAGCGAAACAGCCCATGACGCCGATGGCAATCCTGTTGTTAATAGCCGGGGATTCTATAAGGCTGAATATACCTGGGACGCAAAGGGAAATCCCCTGACTGAAACATATACCGGATTGAATGGTGAACCCGTTGTTGCGGATGGCGGCTATGCCAAGTCAGTTTACACCTATGAAAACGACTCCAAGGGTGTTCCGCATATCGTGGGAGAGGACCGCTATGCTGCTGACGGCAGTCGTGCTGATATTACTGGTAGCTATAGCTATCGTCGTGATATCTGGGATGGAGACCAGATCTTTTCCACCTCTTATTATGATGCTACTGGAAACTTGACCCAGCCCACCGGCGGCTATGCTCGGATCCTCTACAGCCTGGAGGAGGATGAAAATGCTGTTGTAATCACCAAGCGTTATGAAGATGCAAACGGCAATGCCTTACTTGGTTCAGAAGGCGGAGCAAAAGTCGTTTCTACCTACGCCAAAGGCCTGACCGCCGCGGCTAATGCTCGGGTGGATAACATGGGTCTTGGAATGATGCTTGTCAATATGTCTATTGGTAATCGTGAAGGCGTTCCGAATTCTATGCCGGAAAGCGCACGTGGTGAACTGATCAATACTGTAGTTCTGGATGACAACGATCGCAAACCTATGCTCGTTTCCACGGAAATCTATGGCACGGACGGCAGTAAGACGCTGGGTGCACAGCGTTGGCAGCGGGAAGTGCGCAGTTATGATGAACGGGGCAATCTGACCCGCACGGATTATTATGGCGCTGACGGAGAACTGATTATCTCATCTACCGGTACCGCATCCACAGTGAATACCTATGATGCACTGAACCGGGTGATTCAGATCGATTACCTGGATCGTGACGGTCAGCTGCTAAAAATGCTGAATGGCTATGCTCGGGTAACCTATGAATACTATGGCAGCAGTAACCGTGTGCACTATATCCGCTACTTTGGCGCGGATGGTAACCGTACCATGATTTCATCCGGCGTATCCATGATCGAGTTTGAATATGACGATAACAACGAATTCGATTGGGATAAGCGTGAAACCTATTATGATATTCTGGACGAATATACCCAATCCAACGGTGGCTTTGCCAGAATTGAATGGAAGCTTTTCGATGATGATAACTACAAACTGGATGACAACAAACTCTGGGTGCTGAATTCTCCTTATGCCGAATGGGAGAAGTATTACGGCACGGACATGAAGCTCGTCGAGCGGAAGGCAGGCCATGCCGGTATCGAAAACTTCAAGAATGAAAGCAACCAGATCATCAAGACTGTTTATATGGATGACCAGTGGCTGCCTACTCGGTATGATGAAGGTCAGTATGCCTGGATTGAATTCCAGTATGAAACCAATGATCCTACAGAACCTGCCTGTTACGAAGCATACTATGATAAAGACGGCAATCCGGTAGAAAGCATCACCGGTGCTTATGCTCGGAGCATGGTTTACGGTGGACCGAAGAAGAATCTGCTCCTGGAAGAAGCTTTCTTCGATGCGGAAGGCAACCCGGATACCAGTGTCGTAACTGGTGCTCATAAAGCCACTTATACATACGACCGGAATATGCTGCAGACGTCGGTCCACTATTACAACGCGGATGGAACTCTTTCAGCTACCCGGAACGGGGAAGCGGCGATGCTGCGGGAGTATAACAGCAAAGGAAGTCTGCTCTGGGAAGTCACCTTCGGGGATGACAATAAGCCTTTGGCTGTGAACGGCACTAATGCTGCTCAGGTTCATAGCTATGACTATGCCGGACATCACACCGGTGAAAAGTTCTTCGATGAGAACGGCACCCCGGTTACCAACAGCAATGGTTATGCCAGCGCCATCTATGAATATGACGCTAAGGGTAATATCATTTCTATTTCCTATTACAATGCGGAGAATATGCCCACCTTGGTCAGCGGACGTGCAAAATTGGAGCGTGAATACGACAACGCCCACCACATGACCTATGAACTGAACATCGGCACCAACGGCCGCCCGGTTCTGCAGAGCGACGGTTTCGCTGCCCGGAAACTGACCTATGATCCGGAAACAGGCCTGACCACCAAGGTAGAATACCTGGACGCTCAGGGTGAACCGGTTGTGATTTCCCAGGGCTATGCTTCTTATGAAGTGAAGTATGACCATGCCGGAAATCTGACCCTGCGGGCCTATTATGATGAAAAGGGCGAACTTATCGCGCCTGCTAACCCCGGCTATGCTAAACTGGAACGTCAGATTGACGCTCAGGGCAGGGTTACTGAAGAAGCACGTTACAATGCGGACGGTTCCCTGCAGGAAAATCGCGATGGATACGCTGTTACTGAAACTACCTATGATATCAATAAGACAACAGTTTCTTATCTGAACGCTAATCGTGAACTTGCAGATACTTCCTTCGGCTATGCCTCGAAGGTTACTGAAACCGATTATATGGGCAATACTCTGAGCATTGCTTACTTTGGTGCTCAGAATGAGCCTGTCAAAATCGCCGATGGATATCATATCCAGAAGAACACCTGGGATATGGCAGGCCACCAGCTGAGTGAGCAGTACTTCGATGAGAATGGCAAACCGGTCGCTTGCCCGAAAGGATATGCTTCCTTCATCTGCGAGTATGATAAGAACGGCAATACGACCCGTGAAGTGCACTTCGGTGTGAATGGTGAGGTTGCAAAGGTCATTGCCGGTGCTCCGGAAGTCCTGCGGGAGTATGATGATGAAAACCGGCTCTTGAGCGAGAAGTACCTGGATGAAACCGGTATGCCCTATATGCTGCGCGGTGACTATGCAGCCACTGAATGCGAGTATGACGCCAGGGGTAATTTGCTGACGGAGAAATTTTTCGGTACAGAAGGACAGCCCGTGATCTCCACCAAGGGTTATGCGCAGAAGACGGATACCTATGATATCCGCGGCCACCTCTTGTCAGAAGAATATACAGACGGTAAGGGCAATCTTCTGATGCAGCAGGTAGGCTATGCGAAGAAGCTGCAGACCTGGGACAGTCACGGCAATCTGCTGAGCGAAGCCTGGTTTAACGAAAACAATGAACCCGCTCTGCAGGAAAACACCTACGGATATAAGACTTATAAGTACGATAACCACAACAACCTGACAGAAGAAGCTTGGTATCACCATGAAGGTGCTCCGACTGTGTTGGCAGATGGCTACAACCGTGTTGTTCATGTTTACAATGCCTTTGATCGCCGGGTGCGCAGCGTCTGGTATTACAACATGGATATCGTGTCTCTGCCGGAAGGCTATGCTGCCAAGACCTTTGAATATGATGCTCGGGGCCGGATCACCAAGACCTCCTGCCTGGATGATAAGATGCAGCGCGTGATGACCAAGAAGGGTTATTCCGCTGAACAGAAGGTATATGACAACGCGAATAACGTGCTTCAGGTTCGCTATCTGGATGAGTCGGATAAGCTGACCCGCCTGCCGGAAGGCTTCAGTGTCTGGCAGCGTGAATACGATAAGAACAATCACGTAATCCTGGAGCAGTTCCTGGATGAGAACGAACGGATTGCTTCCCTGACGGAACGTCAGCCTGCTTCCAGAAATGTTTATGATGCTCGCGGTCGGTTAATTCGTATCGAGTATCTGAATACCGGATTACAGGCTTCAGAAACCCAGTTTGGTTACAGTACAATCCAGTATGCTTACGATGATCAGGATCGCCGTATCGGCATCAGCTATCTCGATGCCAACGGACTGAACAAGATGATTTCTGCCGGCTATGCTGGAATCCGCTACGAATACAGCGATCAGGGGAAAATCTGGCGCACCACTTATCTGGATGTGTCCGGACAGCCGACACTGTTTAAGGATGGATATGCTGCCAGTGAGTTCATCTATGATAACGATCTGAACCAGGTTGGTACCATTTATCTGGATGATAAGTATAACCGGACTTATATCAGTGCCGGGTATTCTGGGATCCGCCGCACGGTGGATAAGAACGGGGACATCCTGACAGAAACCTATCTGGATAATGATGACCTGCCGGTGGCTGGCGCGGGCGGATATGCTACGCTGCGCAACACTTGGGATAATCTCCGTCGGGTGATCCGTAGAGACTATCTGGATAAGGATGGCCAGCCGGCGAAGCTCTCCAGCGGTTACTGTTCCGTTGCTTACCAGTATGATAATAACAGCAATAAGATCCGTGAGTCTTATTACAACAAGGACAATGAACTGATCTGGAACAATGACGGATACTGTGAAATCCTGCTGACTTATGACGAGCGGAACCATTGCGTAGAAGAACGTCTTTTGACCAGGGGTGGAAAGCCTGCCGTTCACAACTACGGACGCTATTCTTCCATGACCCGCAAAGTGGATGAGGATGGTCGGGTACTGGAAGTACATTTCTACGACGAGCAGGGAAGACCCACTTTCTATGCCAGCGATTATGCAGAAGCTCGGTATGTCTATGACCTGGCCGGACGGCAGACGGAAGTCAGTTATTACGACAACGAGGGCAAGCCTAATGCAGTTCGCCGTGGTTATGCTAAGACAACGACGGAGTATAACACGCTGGGGCTGAAGACCGAAGAAGATTACTATGATGTAGATGGCAATCTGGTAGATACCCAGATGGGTTATGCCAAGGCTGTCTTCACCTATGATGACCTTGGCAACCGGACCAATGTGCGCTATCTGAATACAGCACAGCTGCAGGTAATTCCTGAAGGATCCGCCTATGCCTATTATCTGATGGATTATGACGAATCTGGCAGGGTACTGAGCGAGGAATACTACGATGAAATGGACAAGCCGACTCTGTGCAGGGATGGCTATTATGCCCATTACGCTGAATATACCGAAACCGGACGTCTGAAGGAAGAAACATACTTTGATGCTGAGAACAAGCCAGTTGCATATAATGGCTACAGCAAGCGTGAACTGGTGGATGAGGACCAGGAGAATCGTACCTACACCCTGCGTGTCATCAATGAGACCATGGACGACGAGTCCTACATTGAAAGTCGCCAGACCTTCGACAAGTATGACCGGATGATCCGGATCAGCTACTTTGACAAGGCTGGTAATCCTGCTGTCGGTGCTGAAGGCGCCAGTACGGTAGAGAAGGAATACACCGGACGCGGCCAGATCGCGCTGGAGAAGTATTTCGATGCTTCCAACAATGCAGCCATGGTAAATGGTGCTTACGGTGTAGCAACAACCTATACGCCCTTCGGTAGGATTGATAAGCAGACTTGGCTGGATGAAAACGGCAATCCCGCTGCAAACGCGGACGGATACGCTGCCAGAAGCTATGAGTACGACCTGACCAATGCTTCCAAGGTGGAGAAGTATATTCAGCGCTATTTTGATGCGAATGATGAACCTACCGCGGATATCTTGGGAGCTTATGGTGTCAGCATCCTCTATTATCCGAATACACGGGTCCATGAGGTAACCTACCTGGATGACGAAGGTAAGCCCATCAATACGACCAAGGGCTATGCCCAGCTTCAGTACGAAGAAGATGAAAACGGGAACCGCACATGGGAAGGCTACTTTGATAAGTACGGCGGACAGGCCAACTGCGACGAAGGATATTCAAGTAAGGAATGCGATTATGACAGTGCCGGACGCCTGATCGGGGAACGCTACCAGGATCGCTACAATAAATTGACAAACAACGCGGAAGGCGTTGCAGGCTGGAACGGATACTATGACGCGGAAGGAAACCTGATCATCACCAGTAAGTACAATCAGGACAAGGAAGCACTTCCGACTCAGAATCCTTAAAGGAGGGAAGCAAAATGAAAAAGACAATAAGCATTCTTACTAAACTGACCGCTCTGCTTCTCCTCCTGTGCCTTCTTCCTCTGGCAGCGACAGCGGAAGAAGCGAAGGATGATAAGTGGGAATCTTTCCTGCTCATCTGCAATGAGGGTATGAACAACGATAAAGGCAATGCCGGTAATACCCTGATGGTGGCCGCCATGGAACCGGACCAGGGCCGAATTCACCTCATGATGTTCACCTGGGATACCTTCATTGATTATGAAGGCTATGATGTCCCACAGAAGCTGGATATGCCTTACCGGAACAACGGACCGGAAGAAGCAGTCAAGGTTTTTAATGACAACTTTGGCCTGAATATCAAACATTATCTGAGTCTTAATTACCTGAATCTAGCTTCACTGATCGATGAATATGGTGGAATCAATGTGGATATCACCCGTGCGGAGCGGAATGCCCTCAACGGTATGGTGGCGTCCAAGAAGATCCGTCTGCAGGAACAGGTGGCAGCAGGAGAACTGGGACAGACGGTCATTGATATGCTGGCCCAGGAATACTATCTGAATGACTTCGGCACCAATACCCACCTGAATGGCTTGCAGGCCGTGGGCTACGGCTGGTTGCAGTATGACAGCGTTTATAACTGCTGCCAAAGGGACGCGAATGTTGTCGCGGGTCTTTTCCACAGTGCCGGAAGTTTCATTGCGGACAAAGTGGCTCTGTACACAAATGAAACAGGAGTACCTGCAGATACATATGCAAGGAGGCCCATTAATCTGGATGAAATCACGGAAGAAGATTATCAGTTCCTTCGTGATCAGATCGCTCCCATCTTCCAGATGTCCGTGAACAACATGAGTGAAGACGAGATCCGGAGCATTACCCTGGCACTTGCCAAGATTGCTTATCAGGCAGAGCGGGAAGGCGCGAGTATCTTTGACTTGATCAAATCCACTGTTCTTCCCCTGGAAGCAACCCAGCCTTATGACATAGTAGCTGGTGCTCAGGGACATCTGATTGATAAGGAAGCCAATATCGCTGCGGTAAAGGAGTTCCTGTATACCGAAGACTAAGCAAGAAAGGGCAACCAAGTACTGACCGGACTGGCAGGCTGACGAACCCCTGGAACATATCGAAGCCTGCCCGCGGAAATGACATTCCGCGGGCAGCACTATATCCCGGCATAAAACCGGGACGGCGGAGCCTACCCATTTTTAAGCTAGGCCCTCCGCAAAGATAATTGTTATGATTTCATATAGTCATTCGGAACACATAAACAACAAGATTTTGAAAATAATTCTGAATTCTTAATTCTGAATTGTAAAGATCGGGGGTGAGGGCGATCTACGCTTATTGTTATTTCTGCGAAACCCAGAAGTGTTCCACCATTGCTGCTCTCATCAGCCGTACCTTGAACGAAACCTGCTTTTCTCCGGAAATCATCCAGCGTAAATGGACTAAAGGTGTATGCGAAGAAGTCCGTCATCCATGGCTTCCGGGATATATCTTTCACTATACGGAAGAACCACAGGATCATCCGGTTCATATGCCCGGTATTATCCGTCGCCTGGGAGACGGCGAACTTAAGAACGAAGATCTGGCCTTTGCCAATATGCTCTATGAACGCAAAGGCGTCATGGGAACAATTCACCTTGCTGAAAAAGGTCAGTATTGCACTGTATCTGATCCTCTCTGGCAGAAGATGGAGGGCAAGGTGATTAAAATCGATCGCGGAAGGAAACGATGTTGCGTGGAATTCACTTTCGATCAGGTTAAACGCACAGTCTGGCTTGGATATGAAATGATAGAACTTGCAAAAGGAGAACCAGCAGAGATATAATAAAAAAACTCATATAGATTTCATTCATAATCATATGAAATTGTGATGATAAAAGTGCCCAGTGGAGGGAATGTCTATGGATCAGATGAAAAAAGGAAACCGCGTATTCAAGTTCTTGAAAGCAAAAGGATTTATTTTGCTGTTGGATATTATCGCGGTAAACCTGGCCTATATTGTTGCGCTCCTTTTGCGCTTTTTTGTGCACGGTGAGTTTAAGGTCAGTGTTTCATATCTGGACTATTTCTGGAAGATTGCTCCTTTCTATACTGTGGCTGCTATTGTTGTGTTTTTCATTTTCCGTCTTTATGGTGGATTAACGCAGTATGCAGGATTGAATGACCTGAATAGGATCATCAAAGCGCATATTGTGACTACGATCCTTCATGTTATTATATCAATCATTGTTTTGGCTGTGATAAAAAAGGAGCATAAC
>Ga0310695_10006100_pt1 | contig 20267 bp, 10 predicted proteins | sample RumenRJG_04DNA_FD_203882 | JGI IMG/M metagenome (GOLD analysis project Ga0310695, IMG submission 203882) | Bovine rumen microbial communities from Lethbridge, Alberta, Canada - RJG_04 (v2) (version 2) | ecosystem: Host-associated > Mammals > Digestive system > Stomach > Rumen | place: Canada...
GCTGGGCATCCTTACCGTGGGTATCGTCACCATTCCCTTCAAGTTTGAGGGAACCAAGAAAATAGACCAGGCCCTCGACGGTGTGGAGGAGATGGCCAAGCATGTTGACGCGCTGCTTGTGATCAACAATGAGCGCCTGCGTGAGATCTATTCCGACTGCTCGGTGCTCAACGCCTTCAAAAAAGCCGACGACACCTTGAGTATCGCCGCCAAGAGTATCTCTGAAATCATCACCGTGCACGGACTCATCAACCTCGACTTCAACGATGTGAAGACAGTGTTGAAAGACGGTGGCGTGGCCATCATGAGCACCGGCTACGGCGAAGGTGAGGGACGTGTGAAGAAGGCCATTGAAGATGCCCTCAACTCACCGCTGCTCAACGACAACAATGTGTTCAACTCCAAAAAGATTCTGCTCAACATCTCCTTCGCCAGCGACAACCCCGACAGCGGACTGATGATGGACGAGATGAACGACGTGAACGACTTCATGGAGAAGTTCGACAACGATTTCGAGATCAAATGGGGTCTGGCCCTCGACCCCGAACTCGGTGAGAAAATCAAGGTCACCATCCTGGCCACCGGTTTCGGCATCGACAGCGTACATGGTCCCATGACCGAGCGCATCAAGAAGCGCACTATCGAGGAGCAGGCTGCCTATGAGGAGAAACAGGAGATGAACGACACCCGCCGCTTCCACTACTATGGCTCCAGCGGGGAGAGCACCCAGAAAAAGGAGCCCAAAATCTACCTTTTCCGCCCGGAAGACCTCGACAACGAGGAACTCATCATCCAGGTGGAGAACATCCCCACCTACAAGCGCACCCGTGCCCAGAAGGATGAGATCCAAAAACTGTCGGCCGGTGTTCGTCAGGAGAAGGAAAACGATGAGAAGAACAATATGGGCGGAACCATCAATTTCGGCTAACAACACAACACGCATATGGCATTGTTCGAACAGATAAGCGAGGATATAAAGGCCGCGATGAAAGCTCGCGACAAGGTACGGCTCGAGACACTGCGCAACATCAAGAAAGTCTTTCTTGAGGCCAAGACCGCACCAGGTGCCAACGACACGCTGACCGATGCCGACGCCCTGAAGATTATCCAGAAACTGGCCAAGCAAGGCAAGGAGTCGGCCGCCACGTTCGCCCAGCAGAACCGGCAAGACCTTGCCGACGCCGAGCTGGCGCAAGTGGCCGTCATCGAGGAGTATCTGCCCAAAGCCCTCACGGAAGAAGAGATCGAGGCTAAGGTCAAGGAGATCATAGCCGAGACAGGCGCTACCACGATGAAAGACATGGGAAAGGTGATGGGACTGGCCTCAAAGGCCATGGCCGGCTGCGCCGACGGACGCGCCATTTCCACCATCGTGAAGAAGCTGCTCGCCTAAGCACTCAGACAAACAAGTCCTGCACCACAGCAAGCGACTTCATCTCAGCAAACCCCGGCACATGAAGCCGGTAGAACGACACAATCACCTCTGTGCATCGATTGCGCTCCCGGCGCGACATGGCACAGAGGTGCATTGTTTCATAGCGCAGACGCATAAGCAGGGCTATGCGGGCCGCCTCAGTAGGCTCTAGATAATTGCCGTGGTAGGGTGCGGCATGACAAAAGCTGCCCTCCTCCAGGTCGAAGCAGTCGCCCTCGGTATAATTGTCAAGATTGGGCAGGAAGCCCACATACCGTGACAACTGCATCATAAAAACCAGATGAAAATTGGAGAAAGAGCGGTCCACACTGTCCAACCATGCCAAGCTGCTCACTATATACTCAAAGAGCGGTACATTCACCTGCTCGTCGCGGGTGACATAATAGAGAAATTCTGAAAGAAAAAATACCAGCGACATCTTGTAAGAGTCGAAATGGAGCGAAACCGACGGCCACCAGATACGAGCTTCGCCCAGACGCTGCACCTGTTGCGACTGGCGGTAGTCGAAAACCACCTCAAGGATAGACAGCGGCTGAAACAACAACTTCTTCTGACGCGAACGTGCCGACGAGCCGATGGTCGTGGAAAACGAAAGTCTGCCATACTGCTCGGTGAGCATATCCACCATCATCCGCTTGTCGCCATAGCGCACAGTGCGCAGCACGATTGCCCTACTTTTAGTCAACATGCTGCAAACTTACAAAATAATAATGAAATAAGCTATCGGCTACGAGAGAAAACGTGCTCAAAAAACACCTCATCCAGTGAATAATAGGCAAAAAGCGCACATTTCAGACCTTTAGGTGAAGAAAACATGCACTAAAATGAAAAAATAACTAAAAATATTTGGCCAGAATTGTAAAAAGCATTACCTTTGCATCCGCAAATTAAGTCGATGGTCCCTTCGTCTATCGGTTAGGACGAGAGATTTTCATTCTCTAAAGAGCAGTTCGACTCTGCTAGGGACTACAAGAAATACAAAGATAAGAAATAAGATGGCAAATCACAAATCATCACTTAAGAGAATCCGTCAGGACAAGAAGAAGACCCTGCACAACAGATATTACGCCAAGACCATGCGTAATGCCGTTCGTAAACTGCGCGCTATCACCGACAAAGAGGAAGCGCTGAAGATGTACCCCACCGTACAGAAGATGCTCGACAAGTTGGCCAAGACCAAAATCATCCACAAGAACAAGGCCTCCAACCTGAAATCGGGTCTGTGCAAGCACATTGCCAAGCTGGCATAAGAACCAACCATACAACTATCATAAGATTGAGGGCTGCGACATTTGTCGTGGCCCTTATTGTTTTTACCCCCGCCAATCACGCCGGAGCCACTTAGGCACAGGCACTCTTCGCCATAAGGAAAAACGCGCAAGACAACATGTGAAAACACCCTAAAATATTTCGGCATTTGCGTTTTTTTTAGTAATTTTGCACGTTAATATACGACTACACCAAAATGCAAGATTCATACCAGAACGAAAGCAATTATTCAGCCAACAACATACAGGTGCTCGAAGGTCTCGAGGCCGTGCGCAAACGTCCCGCCATGTATATTGGCGACATCAGTGAGAAAGGTCTCCATCACCTTGTAAACGAGACTGTCGACAACTCTATCGATGAGGCCATGGCAGGCTTCTGTACCCATATAGAGGTGACCATCAACAAGGACAACTCCATCACGGTGCTCGACAACGGGCGAGGCATCCCCGTCGACGAGCACAAGAAATTGCACAAATCAGCACTGGAGGTAGTCATGACCGTGCTGCACGCAGGCGGAAAATTCGACAAAGGCTCCTACAAAGTGAGCGGCGGACTGCACGGTGTGGGTGTGAGCTGTGTCAATGCTCTCTCCGCCCACATGCTCTCACAAGTGTTCCGCGACGGCAAGATTTACCAGCAGGAATACGAGAAAGGCAAACCCCTCTATCCTGTCAAGGTAGTGGGCGAGACCGACAAGCGGGGAACCCGTCAGCAATTTTGGCCCGACCCCACTATTTTCACCACCACTGTCTATCAGTGGGACATCATCGCCCGCAGAATGCGCGAGCTGGCCTATCTGAACGCCGGCATCACCATCACGCTTCGCGACGAGCGCCCCGATGAGGACGGCAAGCTGAAAGAAGAGGTGTTCCACGCCAAAGAAGGTCTGAAAGAGTTTGTAAGATACATAGACCGCCACCGCTCACACCTCTTCGACGATGTGATCTACCTGAAAACAGAAAAGCAGGGCGTTCCTATTGAAGTGGCCGTGATGTACAACACCGACTACTCTGAGAACATTCACTCCTATGTGAACAACATCAACACCATAGAAGGCGGCACCCACCTGATGGGTTTCCGCATGGCTCTGACCCGTACACTCAAGAAGTATGCCGACAACGACCCCGCCATCTCCAAGCAGATAGAGAAGGCAAAGGTAGAGATAGCCAGCGAAGACTTCAGAGAAGGTCTCACGGCTGTCATATCCATCAAAGTGGCCGAGCCCCAGTTTGAAGGCCAGACCAAGACCAAGCTAGGCAACAGCGAAGTGTCGGGAGCCGTGCAGCAGGCTGTGGGTGAAGCACTGAGCAACTATCTGGAAGAGCACCCCAAGGAGGCGCGCCAGATATGCGACAAGGTAGTGCTGGCCGCCACAGCACGCATAGCAGCCCGCAAGGCCCGCGAGAGCGTACAGCGCAAGAGTGTGATGTCGGGTGGCGGACTGCCCGGAAAGTTGGCCGACTGTTCCAACAAAGACCCCAAAGACTGTGAGATATTCCTTGTGGAGGGCGACTCTGCAGGCGGTTCTGCCAAGCAAGGCCGCGACCGCTACACACAGGCCATTCTGCCGTTGAGGGGCAAGATTCTGAATGTGGAAAAAGTGATGTGGCACAAGGTGTTCGAGAGCGAGTCGGTCATGAACATCATCCAGAGCATCGGTGTAAGGTTCGGTGTGGAAGGCGAAGACGACAAAGAGGCCAACATCGACAAGCTGCGCTACGACAAGATTATCATCATGACCGATGCCGATGTCGATGGTTCGCACATCGACACCCTCATCATGACGCTTTTCTACCGTTTCATGCCACGTGTTATACAGGAAGGTCATCTCTACATTGCCACGCCCCCGCTCTATCTCTGCACATACAAGAACAAGGTGAAAGAGTATTGCTACACCGACCAGCAAAGGCAGGCTTTCCTCGACAAATACGGCGACGGTGTGGAAGGAAACACCATTCAGACACAGCGTTACAAAGGTCTGGGCGAGATGAATCCCGAACAGTTGTGGGACACCACCATGAACCCGCAGACACGTCTTTTGAAACAAGTGACCATCGAAAATGCGGCGGAGGCCGATGAAATATTCTCCATGCTCATGGGCGACAACGTAGAGCCCAGGCGCGAGTTTATTGAACGGAATGCCACCTACGCCAATATCGACGCATAAAGTGAAAGGCCGGCAAAGATATTTTGCCGGCCTTTCATCGTTATCCCACTTATTAAAACTACCACATGGCAAGACTTCTTCTATCATTATTGCTTTTCTCTACGTCGTGCATCGCCATAGCGCAAGACAGCATCCGCCTGCTCTATGACCGATATGCTTCAGCAAAGGGACAGGAAAAAGCCAAGTTGGCCAATCAATTGTGCCAACAAATGAAAGAAAAAGACGAGACCGACAGCCTCTACCGCTTCGACAAAAGCGATAAGACCATGGATTTCATCATACTCAAATCCATGGCCAATCACTATATGGTGTGCAACAACAACGATTCGGCGCTCTCTTTCTGCAAGAGAGCCATCTCCATATACAAGCCAGGACTTTGCGAGGAAGAGTATGCCGACGTGCTCAATATATCCAGTGTGCTGTGCCAGCGCCTTGGCAGATTCTATGAAGCGCTCTCCGCCCAAAAGGAGTGTTATGAATATGACATGAAGAGCGGCAATCCTGAAAACATCAGTTCTTCGACCAACAATCTGGCTTGTCTCTATCTGGCCACACGCCAATATGAAGCCGCAGAGCATTTCATCACCAAATCCATCGAAATAGAGCAGACGCTGAACCGTGAAGACCGTCTGGCCATCCGTTACGGAACAGCATCAGAGATATACCTTAATCTTGACCGACTGACCGAGGCGCTCAAATATGCGAAAATGGCCTACCAGCTCGATGAGAAAGGACACAGAGACGAGAAGATGGCCATAAGGCAGTCGCAAATGGCCAGCGTGCTCATCAAAATGGACAAAATAAGTGAAGCCCGGGATTCCATTGAAAAAGCTCTGCCCGTACTGAAACGGCACGGCAACCTCTACTCTCAAACCGTCTGCCACAACCAGCTTGGAGATATTTTCCTCAGCCAGGGTAAAAAAGAACTTGCCACAGCAGAATTTAGAGAGGCCATCAGCCTGTCGCAGCAATCTGATTTCCCGCTTCAGGAAAAGAATGCGCAGAAAGGGCTCTCCCAGGCACTGGCGGGGACAAACCCTTCCGAAGCCCTCAGCAGTCTTCAGCGCTACACCGAACTGTCTGACTCTCTCTACAAGGAAGAGTCGGCCTCGCAGCTCAACCAGTTCCACTCCATCTTCATGGCCCAGGAACTGAATGAGAAAAACGCCCTGCTCAACCATAAAAATACGGCACAACGACGCCGCCTCATCTATTTAAGCGTTTCTTTCGCCCTCATTGTACTTTTCCTCAGCGTTCTGGCATTCATTTTATACCGTCTGCTGCTCGCCCGCAATCACGCCAACAGCCTTATGAAGGAAATAGAGGAGATGCGGCTCGACTTCTTCTCGAAAATCACCCATGAATTCCGCGCTCCACTCACTATCATCAACGGGCTGAGCGAGCACATAGCACAGGGAAAGACCGCATCGGAGGATGAGACACGGCATGCCGCTGAAATGATACTACGCAACGGGATGCAACTGCAGCAACTGACCAACCAGCTGCTCGACATATCGCGGCTTAGAGCATCCGACGACCACCCCCGATGGCGCAACGGAGACATCGTGGCCTACACCAAACTTATCGCCGAGACTTTTTCCCAACTTGCCTTCAAGAGAGGAATCTCCCTTCAATACCAACATCTCAGCCACGACCGAAGCACCATCGATTTTGTTCCAGACTTCTACAACAAAATCATGTATAATCTGCTTTCGAACGCGATGAAATTCACTCCCTCCGGAGGCAGCGTGAGCATCACCACAGCAGTGGATGATGACAAGATAACACTTACAGTGGCCGACACGGGAATAGGAATTCCCCAAAAAGACATGCCCCACATCTTTGAAGAATATTATATCGGCGACGTGGACGGCTCAACGTTCAGCACAGGAGTGGGGCTTGCGCTCGTGAAAGAAATTTGCGACACCTTGCACGGAACCATACAAGTGGAAAGCGAGGAGGGCAAAGGCACCACCTTCACCCTTACAATGCCGGCAAAAAGTCCACAAGGCGACGCCACTCCTCTATTCGAGACCGAAACAAGCCAGTCGCCCTACCCCCTATACGCTCTATGCGCCAACAGTGTTGACACAGGAAACAGAAACAGTGCAGAAAAGCCCAAGATCCTGATTGTGGAAGACAATGAAGACGTGAGCCGCTTCATCGCATTGCTGGAAAGCGAGGATTTCCAAATCATCTACGCCGACAATGGTGCCGACGGACTGGAAAAAGCCCAGGATTCGGTTCCCGACCTGATTGTAAGCGACCTGATGATGCCCAAGATGAACGGCATAGAGCTCTGCCGGAAAATCAGAAGCGACGAAATGCTCTCACACATTCCCTTCATCATCATCACCGCCAACTCCGACGAAAAAGAACGCATGAAAGGTCTCGACAGCGGAGCCGACTCTTACCTGCTCAAGCCCTTCAACGTGGAAGAGCTCAACATTCTCATCCACCGGCTCATCGAGCAGCGCGAGAACATGCGCAGGCGCTTTTCTGCCGCCCTGCAGCAAGGCGACGAAGAGAAAGAAGAGATGTTGATGCCGAAGAAGGATGCCGAATTCCTCCAAAAACTAGACCAAAGCATCTACCGGCAAATGGGCTCCGGCAATACGGATGTGGAGACCATCGCCTCCATTCTTTGTGTAAGCAGCAAACAGCTACGACGCAAAATATATGCCATGACCGGCATGACCTCTGTGGCCTACATCCTGCATGTAAGGCTCTCCAAGGCCAAAGACATACTCCAGACAGAGCCTCAGATGCCCATTGCCGAAATATCCCTCAAATGCGGTTTCGAAGACAGCGGCTATTTCACCAAAGTCTTCAAGCAACATTACGGCATGACCCCGTCGGCCTACCGAAAAGAGGGAAAAGCATCAGAATAGTCTGCAAAAAAAAAGTCATTTTCAGTCTATTTGTCCGAAAAATCCGATTTTTTGTCCAAAAAAACCGCATACAATAATCCAGCAAGTATTATTTTTGCAAATGATAATACCAAACATTTCTTAGTACTTGCTGGAACATCAATATATTATTATCGCTGAGGTTCAAGAACCGATGCACAACCGAATTTAGCGTAAAGTTTTGTTATCTTTTACGGCACAGCTATCGAGATGATACCTGTGCTGTTTTCATATTATAGCAACAATTTGACACACCTTCATACCTTAGTTGTGTTTTTTTTCCTATATTTGCATTATGAAGACAGTGAGTTTACTTTTATGCCTGTATTGTGCCGTAAGCACAAAGGCTCAGCCTCTTCCCATGAGACTGCACTACGATAAACCGGCCGCATTCTTTGAGGAGTCATTGCCTATCGGCAATGGAAAAATGGGAGCACTCGTCTATGGAGGTGCCGATGTGAACACCATCTACCTCAACGACATAACCCTCTGGACCGGCACGCCCGTCGACCAAGAGGAAGACAAGGGGGCCTCACGATGGATACCGGAAATCCGAAAAGCGTTGTTTCAAGAGAACTATGCCCTGGCCGACAGTCTGCAACGGAATGTGCAAGGACACAACTCCTCATTCTATCAACCGTTGGCCACCCTGCTCATCTACGACCACAATATCGGTGATGCAACCCGCTACCAAAGAACACTCGATTTGGACAGCGCCATCTGCCACGACCAGTACACCCGCGACGGCATAACCATAAGACGCGAATATTTCGCCTCTTACCCCGACAAGATGATAGCCGTGCATCTCACTGCCGACACCAAGGGAGGCATCAACAACACCATCACCCTCACCTCGCAAATTCCCCACAAGACGAAGACCAACGGCAAGGGCCAGATTATCATGACGGGGCATGCCACCGGCGACGAGGAGCAGACCATACACTTCTGCTCTATCCTCACCGCTTCGTGCACAGACGGTGAAATCAGCGCAAGCGACAGCTGCATTCAAGTGTGCAACGCCACAGAGCTCACCCTCTACTTCCTGAACGAGACATCTTACAATGGTGCCAGGAAACACCCTGTAAAGGAAGGGGCTCCTTATATCGAATCAGTCAACGACGGGATGTGGCACTTGGCCAACTACACCTATTCCGACCTGCGTCAACGCCATACCGTCGACTACCAAAAACTGTTCGGACGCTTCAAGCTCCACATCGACGGTTCTATCCCCGACTGGAGCCAAAGCACCGACAGGCAGTTGCTCAACTATACCGACCAAGGAGGACACAACCCCTATCTCGAGACACTTTATGTGCAATACGGACGGTACCTGCTCATCAGTGCTTCAAGGACGCCTGGCGTGCCCGCCAATCTTCAAGGCTTATGGAGTCCACACCTCTGGTCGCCCTGGCGTGGCAACTATACGATGAACATCAATCTCGAGGAAAACTATTGGCCGGCAGAAGTGTCCCACCTGGAGGAAATGGTAATGCCTTTGGAGCAATTCGTACGAAATCTGGCAGAAAACGGCAAGCATACAGCCCACCATTACTATGGTATAGACCGCGGTTGGTGCGCCAGCCACAATTCTGACATCTGGGCCATGACGAATCCTGTGGGAGAGAAGCGCGAAATGCCCGAATGGGCCAACTGGAACATGGGCGGTGCCTGGCTTGTAAACAGTCTGTGGGAGCACTACCTCTTCGGGGCCGACAAAGAATACCTGCGTCAGACGGCCTACCCCCTAATGAAGGGAGCGGCCGAGTTCTGCCTCGAATGGCTCATTCCCAACCCGCTGAAAAGAGGAGAACTGTTCACCGCCCCCAGCACATCGCCCGAAAATGAATACATCACCTCTGAGGGATACCATGGCATGACCTGCTATGGAGGAACCGCCGACCTGGCCATCATACGCGAGTTGCTCCAAAACACCCTACAGGCCGCCAGAACACTGAAATGCGACAAAGCCCTGCAAGCCGAAATCAAGCGCACTCTGCGGAAGCTGCATCCCTACACCATCGGCAAGGACGGACATCTGCAGGAATGGTACTATGACTGGCGCGACTTCGACCCCCAGCACCGCCATCAGTCGCATCTTATCGGACTCTATCCCGGCACCCACATCACACCCCACCACACTCCCCTTTTGGCCGACGCCTGCGGCAAGGCACTGGAGATAAAAGGCGACAACAGCACTGGATGGAGCACTGGATGGAGAATCAGCCTGTGGGCCAGACTCCACAAACCGGACCAAGCATATCATTTCTTCCAAAAGCTGCTCACCTATGTATCGCCCGACGGATACCAGGGTACCGACAAACGGCGTTCGGGAGGCACCTACCCCAATCTGTTCGACGCACACCCACCTTTTCAGATAGACGGCAACTTCGGCGGTACGGCCGGTGTATGCGAAATGCTGATACAGAGCCACGCGGGCAGTGTGGAATTGCTCCCTGCTCTTCCGAAGGCATGGCCATCGGGTAAGGTAAGCGGACTACGCGCACGCGGCGGCCTCACGGTCTCTATGAGTTGGAAAGACGGGAAAGTGATTGAGGCTACCATAGAGGGACAGCCCCGCTCCACTGCCGTGGTAACGGCCAACGGTATAAAGAAAAAAGTGAGATTCAGCCAAGACAAGTCCACCGTTCATCTGACATATTAATCAGAACCATCCAACACGACACAACCCACTATATCCGCCATGACCGACATCACCATTCCTCATGCCAAGAGCATATACAAATGTCCGAGTTTCATCAACGACGACCTGGTCTTGTTCGACCGTTTTGAGGACGTTCCGCTCGCTACTGAGCCCCGACGCATGAGTTGCCTTTTTGTTGCGCTCTGCCTGGAGGGTAGCGCACAATACAGTGTGAACACCAAGGAGTACAGGGTTCACAGCAACGATTTGATTATCATCAACGACAGCCATGTGATCGGCGACTATATGCTGAGTCCCGACTGTCATGGTGTCGCCATCATGTGTTCGAACGACTTCTATGCGGAAATCATTAAGGAGGTGCACGACATCTCCAGTCTTTTCCTCTTCGCCTATTCTTTTCCTGTGTTCAAACTCTCTGAAGAGAAAGCAAAGACTTTTATGGACTATTTCAACCTTATCAAAGGAAAAGTGGATGAGAGCAACCATCTTTTCCGCAGTCAGTTGGTCATGTCGCTGCTCAAAGCCATGATCTACGACATCGGCAACGAAATCTACCACTTCCAGACCAACACACCCAAACGGACCCGTGCAGATGCCATTTTCAACGACTTTATTATTCTGGTGAAAGAGAATTTCAGAAAAGAGCGCCGAGTAAGCTGGTACGCCAAGCAGTTGTGCATCACGCCCAAGTATCTTTCAGAAACCATCAAGTTTGTGAGCAAGCAATCGCCCAACGAATGGATAGACCATTATGTTTCGATGGAAATGAGGGTGCTGCTGAAAAATTCCACATTAAGCATCAAGGAGATAGCCCAGCAACTGCACTTTCCCAACCAATCCTTTCTGGGTAAATATTTCAAAGAGCATGTAGGCATGTCGCCCTCCCAGTACAGGAAGAGTTGAAAGGCTTCTTCGCAAAGGGGCCGGATGCGGCTTAACCTATTCCTTGAGCAGTTCCTCGGCCACTGTTTCCAGTTCCTTATACCATTCTTCACCAAATCGGCGTATAAGAGGCTCTTTCAAGAATCGGTACAGCGGAAGCGACAATTTCTTTCCCAGTCTTACCGCATCCTGGCACACGCTCCATCTGTTATAGTTAAGACCGACCAGTCCGCCCGACAAAGTTTTTTCCCTTATAGGATACAAGGCGCAACTGATTGGTTTGCAAAACTTGGTTTTCTGCTGGCGGTAAGCTTTTTCCAGCGCACACAGGCAACAGCCTTTGTCATAGCAGGTAAAGACACAGTCCTTCCCGTTTACAATGCTTGTCACCAAATCTCCCTCCGAATCTGTGTAGACAACGCCCTGTTTGTCGATAACCCTTTGCGCAGAAGCCGACAGAGAGGACCATACCACATCCAAGGCTTCCTCTATTTCCGCCACCTCATCCATGGTGACAGGCGCCCCGGCATCGCCCTCCACACAGCATATGCCACGGCAGTTGTCTATGTCACAGCAAAACTCCTCATACAGAATTTCGGGCGATAGCAAGACGTCGCCCACCTGCACTATCGGTATCTTATCAAACCTATTATTCATAATCATTTACTGTCCATCAGCCGCTACAAAACAGTTTCACCACTGTATCGGTGCCAAACCATTTTGCATCAGATAACTATTGGTCTGGGAAAAATGGTGATTGCCGAACCAGCCTCCCCTATTGGCCGACAAGGGAGAAGGATGGACCGACTCCAGCACCAGATGCCTGCTTCTGTCTATCAGCTGGACTTTGCTTCTGGCATAGCCACCCCATAACAGGAAAACCAGGTGTTCTTTTCCGTCGTTCAGCCGTTTTATCACCGCATCGGTGAAAGTCTCCCAACCTCTGTGCTGATGGCTACCGGCCTGATGGGCCCGCACGGTGAGAGTGGCATTAAGCAGCAGCACACCCTGCTGGGCCCATCGGGTCAGATTGCCGGATGCCGGCAGAGGGGCACCGACATCCGATGAGACTTCTTTAATAATATTTTGGAGCGATGGAGGAAAGGGCACCCCATCATTGACAGAAAAGCTAAGCCCATGTGCCTGTCCCGGTTCATGATAGGGATCCTGCCCTATAATCACCACTTTCACCGCTGTCCAGGGACATTGTGCGAAAGCGTTGAAAATCAATCTTCCCGGCGGATAGCAAGTACCCTGGCTATACTCCTGCTTTACGAAATTGGCAAGTGCTGAAAAATAAGGCTTGTCAAATTCCTCTTGAAGGATTTCGCGCCAACTTTCCTCAATCCTCACATTCATTTCGTCTAATCTTTATCAATAATCAGGTTTTCTCCCGTCATGTCGGCAGGTTGCTCCAAACCAAGAATATGGAGTATGGAAGGAGCCACATCGGCCAATCGGCCATTCTTCACCCGGGCACTGTTGTTGTCGGTCACATAGATAAACGGAACCGGATTCAGTGAGTGGGCCGTATTGGGTGTGCCGTCCTCATTGATGGCATTGTCGGCATTGCCATGGTCTGCAATGATAATCACCTCATATCCGTTGGCCTTGGCAGCCTCCACCACGTCTTTCACGCAATGGTCTACAGCCCACACAGCCTTGGCTATGGCATGATAAACGCCCGTGTGTCCTACCATGTCACCATTGGCGAAATTCACTACGATGAAGTCATACCGCTGGGTTTGAATGGCACCCACCAGTTTGGTTCTCACCTCATAGGCACTCATTTCGGGCTTCAGATCGTAGGTGGGCACTTTGGGCGACGGTACCAAGATACGGTCCTCCCCCTCGAAAGGCTTCTCGCGTCCGCCATTGAAGAAGAAAGTGACATGAGCATACTTCTCCGTCTCAGCGGTATGCAGCTGCGTGAGTCCGTTCTTGCTCAGATACTCGGCCAGTGTATCCTCCACATTCTCTTTGGGATAAAGTATATGCACGCCCTTGAAACTGGCATCATAGGGTGTCATGCAATAATACTGCAGCCCGGGTATGGTTTTCATGCCAGCCTCCGGCATATCCTGCTGGGTGAGCACGATAGTGAGTTCCTTGGCACGGTCGTTGCGGAAATTGAAGAAGATGATGACATCGCCCTCACCTATTCTTCCATCGACAGCAGCATTATGGATAGGCTTGATGAACTCATCGGTCACCCCCTCCTCGTAGCTTTCCTCCATTGCTTTCACCATATCGTCGGTCTGTTTTCCTTTACCCTCCACAAGCAGGTCGTAGGCTTCCTTGATACGTTCCCATCGCTTGTCGCGGTCCATGGCATAAAAACGGCCCACGATGTTGGCGATATGTGCACCGTTCTGAGCACACACATCGGATAGTTCGCGAATGAACCCCACACCGCTCTTCGGGTCAGTGTCACGGCCGTCCATAAAGCAGTGCACATACACATCTTTCAGGCCATATTCTTTACCTATCTCCACCAACTTGAACAAGTGGGCAAGAGAGGAATGTACACCACCGTCGGAGGTGAGTCCCATCAGATGGAGTTTTTTACCGGTTCGCTGGGCATAGCTGTAGGCAGAAACGATTTCCGGGTTCTTCATGATGCTGTTGTCCTTGCAGGCCCTATTTATTTTCACGAGGTCCTGATACACCACTCTACCGGCACCGATATTGAGGTGTCCCACTTCCGAGTTGCCCATCTGTCCATCGGGCAGTCCCACATCCTCTCCCGAGGCTTGCAGCTGTGAGTGAGGGCTCACTGCGTTGAGATAATCAAGATAAGGTGTCGGTGTATTAAAGATTACATCACCTTCACCATGTTTGCCGATACCCCATCCGTCGAGTATCATTAAAAGTGCTTTTTTTGCCATAATTGTTTATATAAGTCTATTTCTAAGTCTTTTTTTCTTATTATTGTTCCTGGTTCTGATTCTTTTTGCAAAGGTAGTGAAAAAAAATGAATTCCATTTTCATTGCTTAGGTGCATCTTTCACCAAACTCAAATCTACCATTTTTCCGAAATACAAGTCGGCAGGAGGAAGTCGGTTTGCATCATACCCACTTCCCGGATAGAAGGTAAACTCTCCGAAATAGATTTTCCCTTCCACATCGAAAAGATCCATCCTCACGATAGGAAGGCCTTTCGACAGTTCTGCCGCCACCTCTATCATTTTCTCATAGTTCACAGGTTTGGGCAGTGTGAAATCTTCGGGCACTGTCAGGCTCGATTTGTTGTACTTCTTTCTCACCCAATCTTTGTCGAAGAAATAAAATTTGGTTTTCCCTTCCTGCCGGCCCACACATACCAGACAGCAGTCCACATAGCCGTTGAAGCAGTAGAATTTATAATCTGAAAGATTGTCGCCAAGATATTTCTCTGCGAAGACCTTTTTTTTGACATTCTTATAGGGCCACTCCCTGAATCGTTTGTACAAGTCGAGTTTCCACGAACTGCTCAGTTTTTGTTTGGCGTCATCGATTGAGAAGTTGTTTTTGTCTTTACAAATCACAACTCCTGTGTTACCGCCACTGTGATTGGTCTTCAACACAAATTGGTTGGGCAAGTTGGTTATGTCGACCTCTTCCACAGAGTCCCATACTTGCAGTACTGGTGCCACAAATTCAGGTCCAAGTCTCTTGGACACAATATCCTTGACTCTCAGTTTGTCTACCATGTCCGTCAGTTCCGGATTATGGTTGTTCAGTTTCAGCCATTGCAGTTTTTCGTTCATCGTCTGGGGATTGTCAAGATTCAGTTTCTTGTTCATCTCCAGATAATAGCTCCACTCAAGAAATTTCCTGTCGGGAATGACATCGGCGAGGCCATGCACCACCTTCAGCAAATACTTTCTCACTTCTTTATCCATAAAAACAATTACTTTTATTCGCCATAAAAGTGTCAACTGTACTGTTAGAGATTTTCCACAGTGCAGTTGGCACTTTTAAAAGGCGTTATTAACTATTTACTCTTATTTCACCGATACTTTCTTTCCATTATGAATATAGACACCTCTTTGCACAGGCCGTCCATTGAGTTTCGTACCAGTCAAGGTATACCACTCATCATTGCTGTCGCTGTCCAACTCACCGATAGAGGAGGCTATGCCGCGGTGTTGTTTTGCCCTGATTACCGGGTCATCGATATCAGGCAGCAACGACATCAGCACATGGTCCACATCCGTCACATCCGACGCGGGCAGAGGCAGATAAGCATGGGTTCCTGCAAGAGTTGTCTCCGCATCAAGAGGATAGAAGGCGAATCCATGACTACCGTTAGCCAGGCAGAACACCTTGCTATCGCCCATGACAGGAGTCAGTTGGGTATCATTGAGTACACCGACAAAGAGATTGTCGAGCGTGGCGGCAGTACCTGCCGTCATCACATACTGTTCACCCACTGCACCATGGAGGAGCACGCCTGTATTGGCAGGCACATTGTTCTGCCGGCTCATCTTGATTCTACCGTCCTTGTAGAGCGGTGTGGTGAAGGCCTGCAGGCCTGCACCGTTTACAAGATTGAGATTATAGCCCGAGCAGAGTGTCTCATATTCTTCCTCAAGTGTAATCGTGTAGTAATAAGTCGTCACCGTTGTGGGGAAGCTGTTCACATACAGGCGGGCAGGCACCGTGACGGTAGCCAGCTTGCTGCATCTCTGGAAGGCATTGTCGCCCACGGATTTGACGGTCTCGGGTATTACGATACTTTCCAGCAAGGAGCAGCTACTGAAACAACTGCTTCCGATGGAAGTAAGATTCTCCGGCACATTGATAGTCGACAGATTGCGGCAATTCTTGAAGGCATTGTTGCCGAAGGAGGTCACATTCTCAGGAACAACAATACTCTTCAATGCAGAACAGCCAGAGAAAGCGTTGTTGCCGATACTGGTCAGCCCTGTGAAATACTTGAGTTCCTCAAACGTCTTGATGGTGGTTTTGCTTGTGAACACCGATTCCAGCGACGTAACAGCTGCGGCCTCAGCCATGCTGAGTTCTCCGTCACCGTTGGTATCCCAGTTGCTTACACACAATGCCTTCACGTTGTCATCAGCAAAGACGATGATGTCGCCGAGGGAGATATGAAGCATATCGATATCTACTCTCTCGGGCAGAGCCAGGTAGGCGGTGTAAGCCTCAAAGATGACATCTTCGGGAATAGGATAGAATCCAAGTCCCATCAGATTGTCAGAATCCAGCTTGAGATGAGTGTTATAGGGGGTAGTCGGTGCCACATAGGTGGGTTTGAGCAGACCCTTCAGCAGATTCTCCGGAGCCACGTCTGTACCCTTGGAGAAGATTACCTCCTCGCCGGGTGTGCTGCAATGCAGCACGATTCCGGTGTTGGCAGGTACGGCATCCACGCGCTGCAAGAGTGCAGTACCATCCTCATAGGAAGGAACCACATAGGCTTCCGCATTCTCCGTAGTGCTGAATCCAAGTGCATTCGGACTGCAGAAGGTAGACCATTCGGAGGATGGGGTATAGAAATAATAGAATCTTTCCACTGTTGCAGGAAGGCTTGTCACCACAAGGTTTACAGGCATCCTCACAGCTCTCAGCGACGAGCAGTTGGAGAAAGCATAGGTGCCGACACTCTGCACAGAAGCGGGGATAGAGATGCTGTCCAGACTGGTGCAATAACGCAACATGTGTGCCGGAATTGTCTTCAAATCCTTAGGCAGGTTGATGGATTGAAGTTTTGTGCAGTAGTAGAAGCAACGGCTTTCCAGATTGACAGCCGTCTCCGGCAATTCAAGGGTGGTAAGTCCTGTACATGCGTTGAAAGCGGCATCGGAAATCGTTGTCAATCCGTCCGGCAACTTGATTGATTTCATATAATAGCATGCGGCGAAGGCAGCCTTGTTGATCTTTTTCACTGTCTGCGGAAGGATGATGGACTTAAGGCTTGAATTAGCAAAGGCACTGTCGCTTATTTCGGTCAATCCGGTGAAGTACTGCAGTTCCGGGAAGTCGCCGATACGCTGTTTCTTGAACAATTTGTCCAGCGTCGTTACGGCAGCAGCCTCCTCGAAGTTCAGCTCTCCATCTCCGTCGGTGTCCCAAGCCGACACACAGATGGCCTTCACGTTTGCATCAACAAAGATAATATTTTCCGATGGCAGCTCACTGACAATGCTCAATGCGACGGAGTTGTTTCCACCCAACCGGTTTTCTGCTACCTGCAGGTATGCCTCATGAGCTTTCACCTCGGTGGGAGCAGAAACGACATCAAAGGTGGCGTTCTCCTCCGACTCGGTAAGGACGAGGTTGCGGTTGTCGCCGACAGCCGATTCAACAGTGGTGTTTTCCTGTACGCCAACGAGCATATTGTTCTGATCCACAACGCTGTTGGAACCAGGATTAACCACATACACCTCTCCAGGTGTTCCGACCAGCACCACACCCATACCGGCAGGTACATCGGTTATCTCGAGCAGGTATGCTTCATCGTTTTGCACGCTCGACACCGTATAAGCTTTGAGGCCCTCGGCACCACTGAAGTCAATGGCATTGGCACTTGCGAAGGTACTGTAAGCCGATGTGGGTTCAACAATGAGGTGGACAGTCGAGACAGAAGAGGGAACGAAGGTGGTGGGCAATGTAGCAGCCACTGTCATTTCACTCAATACGTGGCATGAAGCAAAGGCATTGTCTGCCACAACGGCATTGGGCGAGTGGATGGTGGCATTGGTCAACTTGGTATTATAGAAGAATGCCTTGGGACCCACATTCACCACCGATTTAGGAAGGTCGATGCTGGTGAGACGGGTACATGCATAGAAAGCGCTGGCACTGATGTTCTCTACGCCCTCAAAGTCGAATGCAGTAAGACCATAGCAGGTGTAGAAGGCCGATGCGCCAATGCTCTTCACCGACGGGGGAAGTGTGACTGAGGTCAGGCTCTTACAGGCCTTGAAGGCCTCGGCGGGTATCTCCGTCAGCGAGGTGAAGTACTGCAGTTCGTTGAAGCTCTTGATAGTGGTGCCGGCGAACGATGTGCCGAGGTCGGTCACAGCGGCGGCCTCGTCGTAGCTCAGCTCGCCGTCGCCGTCGGTATCCCAGGCGGCCACGCAGAGCGATTTTACAGTAGCGTCGGCGAAGTCGATCACCTTCACAGGAACACGGTCGGACACTATCGTGGGATAGGTCTCACCGGCGGTTATGGTCTCATCCGCGATACTGATGTAGGCCTCGTGGGCACCGATTTCCACATCCTCGGTGAGAGCCGTGAAGGCGGCTGCATCGGCCGGCTGGGCCAGCACCAGGTGGGTGTTGCCGTCGGCGGAGGCAGGAATCGTGGTGGCATTCTCCACACCCACCAGATAGTTGGGCGTTGTAAGGGCAGCGCCGCTGCCAAGGTGCAGCTCATAGCGCTCGCCTGGAGTAGCCTGTATCAGAAGGCCCGTACCGGCGGGAACGTCAGCGGTTTCCATCAGGTAGACAGAGCCGTCCAGGTAGCCCGAAACCGTATAGGCCGTCACACCTTCCGTCTGACTGAAGTCGAGGGCATTCGGGCTGCAGAACGTATTGTAGGTTGCCTCGGGCTCATACATCAGATGGAGCGATGTCACCATAGCAGGAACGAAAGTAGAGGCCAGAACAGCGGGTATTGTCATTTCTACAAGATTCCGGCATGAGGCGAAGGCGTCAGCGGCTATCTCAGCCTGCGGCGAAGCCACTGAGGCGTTGGTCATGGCAATGTTATAGTAGAAGGCCTTCGACCCCACGCTCACCACCGACTCAGGGAGGTCGGCTGCTGTGAGAACTATACAGGAATAGAAAGCACCTGCGCCGATGGTCTCAACTTCCTTGAAGTCGAAGGTTGTCAGTTTGTAGCAGGTATGGAAGGCCGATGCGCCAATGCTCTTCACCGACGGGGGAAGTGTGACTGAGGTCAGGCTCTTACAGGCCTTGAAGGCCTCGGCGGGTATCTCCGTCAGCGAGGTGAAGTACTGCAGTTCGTTGAAGCTCTTGATAGTGGTGCCGGCGAACGATGTGCCGAGGTCGGTCACAGCGGCGGCCTCGTCGTAGCTCAGCTCGCCGTCGCCGTCGGTATCCCAGGCGGCCACGCAGAGCGATTTTACAGTAGCGTCGGCGAAGTCGATCACCTTCACAGGAACACGGTCGGACACTATCGTGGGATAGGTCTCACCGGCGGTTATGGTCTCATCCGCGATACTGATGTAGGCCTCGTGGGCACCGATTTCCATATCCTCGGTGAGAGCCGTGAAGGCGGCTGCATCGGCCGGCTGGGCCAGCACCAGGTGGGTGTTGCCGTCGGCGGAGGCAGGAATCGTGGTGGTGTTCTCCACACCCACCAGATAGTTGGGTATCGTAAGGGCGGCACCGCTGCCAAGGTGCAGCTCATAACGCTCACCCGGCGTAGCTTGTATCAGAAGGCCCGTACCGGCGGGAACGTCGGCGGTCTCCATCAGATAGACAGAGCCGTCCAGGTAGCCCGAAACCGTATAGGCCGTCACACCCTCCGTCTGACTGAAGTCGAGAGCATTCGGACTACAGAACGTGCTGTAAGCCGTTTCTGGTTCGAACACCAGCTGGAGCGAGGTCACCGTGGCGGGAACAAAGGTAGTGGCCATAACAGCGGGTATCGTCATCTCAGCAAGGGATGCACATTGGCCAAAAGCATCGTCAGCCACTACCGTGTTGGGCGAGTGGACCGTCACAGAAGTCAGGGCCGTGCAGTTCTGGAAAGCCTGTGTGCCCACAGTCGAGACCACTTCCGGCAAGTCGAGCGTGACAAGGCCGGTGCAGCCGTTGAAGGCATTGGAACCAATGGTCTCTATGCTGCTGAAATCGAAAGCGGTGAGCGCACTGCCCTGGAAGGCAGTTTCGCCTATTGCATTGACAGAAGCGGTAAGGGTGACGGTAGCAAGATCAGAGCAGCCGGAGAAAGCTCCTGCAGGTATT
>Ga0310695_10006102_pt1 | contig 20267 bp, 18 predicted proteins | sample RumenRJG_04DNA_FD_203882 | JGI IMG/M metagenome (GOLD analysis project Ga0310695, IMG submission 203882) | Bovine rumen microbial communities from Lethbridge, Alberta, Canada - RJG_04 (v2) (version 2) | ecosystem: Host-associated > Mammals > Digestive system > Stomach > Rumen | place: Canada...
AGGGACACTCCAACGAGAGCACGAGGCGCATGAAGGAGTGGCTCGAGGCGGGCGCAATCGGCGACGTGTCGGAAGTGACGATCTGGACGAACCGTCCCGTGTGGCCGCAGGACAAGCAGCTGCCTGGCGCGCAGCTTCGTCAAGAAGGACGACGGCGTGTACGTTTCCAGTGGCTTGACGGTCATCATACGCTAGCATCGAGATTGGGTAGGCGGACTCATAGACCGCAGCGGGCTTGCGATTATTCTCAGGTGTTCACTGCCGCTCGACGACGAGCCTCGTAGGCCCGAAAAGTCCTGACGGGACGAGCGGGTGGTTGGCCTTGTACCCGCCCACTGAGATCCAAGTGGGGCGCTTCTCCGCCGGAAGCGCGGCGTCACCAACGAGCCGGTTCACCCAGCTCGTGTACACCTCCACTTCGAGATCGTTTTCGCCGTCCCTGAGCTGATCCGTCACCTGCACCTCGTAGGGCGCGGTCCAGATGCCGCCGGCCTCGCGTCCGTTCACCTTCACGCGCGCGATCTCGCGTGCGCCGCCGAACGACAGCCGCGCGATTTCGCCGGAGGAAGGCTTCGACGCCGTGAACTTGGTACGGTACACCACCTTCCCCGAATAGTGCCGGATCGCCGGATCCGCGCTCTTCGAGAGGTCGGAGAGCGCATCGAGGCGGATCTTCCCGGCGGGGCCACGGTGTAGCGGATCGCTCTGGAACTCCAGCTCCCATGCGCACGCGAGCTCCCGCGCCGTCCGCTTGACCGGCGCATGGCGTTCCGTGCGTTCCCCGCCTGGACGCGCGAAAACCACGAACACGCTTTCCATCGGCTTGAGCTCCAAGCGCACCTCGGTTCTGCCGTCTGCGGTGGCGCGCCACTCTGGCGCCTCGCGCATTTCGCCCGTCACGGGACGCCACAGTTCGGGAGTGCGCGCGCCAACTCTTCGCGCGGCGGGTTGAGCGGCTGTTCGTTCGTCCAGGCCGGCATCTTGTGCGTGAAGCGCGCGCTGGGCGCTTCCGCCGCGCATGGGAGCGCCACGAGCCCGGCGAGACACGCCGCCGCAGGTAGAAAAACGGGAACCGCCTTCTTCATTGCATCTTCTCCTTTGTCTTTTCGCGCTATATTGCGATATTGGGCGCACCCTTGCCTTGTTCGCTCCATGCCGCCGCGATAAAGCGGCGGCGGAGTGGGCTCTCACTTGAGCGGGGCGCAGTTGACGTGTGCGGCTATGAGCCTGCGGCGGCACTCCTCGGCACGCGCCGAGAAGCCGGCGAAGTCGCGCTTCCTGGGGTCCGGATACGTCCAAAGCACCTCGGCGACCGCGAATCCTCGCGGCCAGAGCTTCCATTCGAGATCGTAGCGGTAGAACGTGTGCGACGTCCAGTTGCAGCACTGGCCGCCCACGATGTGCTGGCGCGCCTCTTCGTCCACTCCGGCGAGCGGGTCGAACTGATAGACGCGCGCGAGCGGTAGCCAGCCGCCGAAATACATGAACGGATCCTCGGCAAGTCCCTGGCGATAGTCGAAGTACGTGTACGTATGAGGCGTCATCACGACGTCATATCCCTGCCTTGCGGCGGCGGCGCCGGCGCCCTGCACGCGATAGCACATTCCCATCGTGGACTTCGGCAGCAGCGACGTGATCTTCGCCTTGCCTGCGGTGACGTGGCGGTTCTTGGACTCGATGAAGATCTCGTCCCACCCGATGGCGCGTTTTCCCTTCTTGGCAAGATATTCGGTGAAGTGCCGCGTCACCCAGGGCTGGATCTGCTCGATGCCCGTCAATCCCTCGCGTTTGACGAACGCCTGGCATTTCGGGCACTTCTCCCAGAACGTGCGCGGGCACTCGTCGCCGCCGATGTGTATGACCTCGGACGGGAATATCTCGCACACGTGGTCGAGCACCTTCTCGAGGAAGCGTATCGATTCCGGGTTGCCTATGCAGAACACGCCGTCTCCTCCTCCGCCGAAGTTGGACGGGTCGCGCCCGCGCTTGAGGATGTACTGCGGATCGCAGCAGAGCTGCGGATATGCGCAAAGCGCGCACACGGAATGGCCCGGGAACTCGACCTCGGGCACCACGGTGATGTGGCGCGCCTTCGCGTACTCCACGATCTCCTTCACGTCGTTTGCCGTGTAGATGCCGGGCGACACCTTCTCGCCATGGTACTTGCGGGACTGGCCGGCGACAAGACACTCGCCGCCATATTGCTGCAGTTCGGGATAGCCCGGAATCTCAAGCGTCCAATACTGGTCGTCTATGAGGTGCCAGTGGAGAACGTTGAACTTGAACCACGACATCTGCTCGATTATGTGCATGACGACGTCCTTGCCGAGGAAGTGCCGCGAGTCGTCGATGTGGACGCCGCGCCACCTGAACTTCGGCGAATCCTTGATTTCCAGGCCTGGATAGACCTTGCACTTCTTCTTCGCGTCCCAGCGGCCCATCTGGGAGAGCGTCATGTTCGCGTAGTACGCGCCCGCATCGTCCGAATGGCGTATCGTTATGCCGTCAGGCGTGATGGAGATCTCGTATCCCTCCGGCGGGATGCCTGCGGCATTCACCGTCTTCGGCGGCTTCCGCGCCCAGTGGACGCCGCCCGTCAGCCTCATCTCGCGCGGAGCGGGGATGACGGCCGTGCTTTTAGCGATGTCGTCGTCGAAGAAGGCGCCCGCCTTCGGCGCTTCATCGACAGGAACCTTGTCTATCAGGACGCTGCTGCCGTCCGCAGTCGCGAACCGCAGCGAACCGGACGAGACGAACGTCGTGTTGAACAGGTACGCCGCATGGCCGCGCACGCAGTTGACCGTGAGCCGATGGCCGTTCAGGCCGATTCTGCATCTGCCGTAGCCGCTTCCTATGAAGCCGGAGTCGCACACCTCCATCGAGGAGTCGGCGAGGAGCTTCAGGTTCTGCACCTGAGCGTCGCTGGCGGGATTCGGCCGCGAGTCCCGCAGCAGAAGCCGCCCGCCGTCGAGCACGATGTTCCAGTAGCAGTTGTTGCAGGAGTCCCGCAGGTCGAGCGTCGCGCCGCGTTCGATCAGTATCTCGGTTCCGGGGCGGCCCCAGTTCAGCCGTCTGGCGGGCTCGGAGTTTAGGTCGCCCGCCTTGCATCGGAGCGCGCCCGCCGCCACGAGGGTGCCGCCTCCGTAGCTGTGGCCCATGCACGCCTGGCGGAAGTCGCCCGCGCCCGCCTTGACGAAGCGCAGGGAGCCTGCGAACGACACGTTGGTGTTTACGGCCGAGACGCCCTCCGGCACGTCCACGTACAGCACGCCGCCGCCGGCCGTGTCGGTGATCGTGCCAGCGCCAGCGATGCCGGAAAGCGAGAGGCGGCGTCCCGCCAGGTCGAGCGTCGCGCCGGCCGAGACGGTCACCACGCCCTTGCCGCGCCAGTCGGCATCGGCCTCGAGCTTCGTCGAGGTTGAAACGGAGAATCCGCCTGCGTGCGCCGCAAACACGAAAGCCGCGCCGGCGGCGTGCAGAAACAGTGTTGTTTTCACTTGTCGGTACCTTTAGTGTTCGTCAAAGATGGACGAGATGGATGGTTTTCGCCCCGAAGGGCTCGCCTCAAATTATACCATAAATCCATGTCCCCAGCGAATGAATGCGGAGAGGCACTAGGCACTAGGCGCTCTTTATGCTATACTATCCGCCATGGCAGCAGAATTCAGAAAAAATGGCGGCAGGGGTTTTCGCGGAGGCAAGCCTCCGTTCTTCAACAGGCACAAAAAGCGGCGGCATGGCGGCCGTCCTAATCCGCATTTCGGCCTTGCGGAGAAGGACGACGCGCCAAAGGTGCCACCGCTTCCAACGGATCCTCCGCCCGCCGCATACGAGGCGAATGTATTTGGCAGGCTCGACGCGCGCCTGCAGTATGCAATCGCGGATGCAGGCTACACCGTTCCCACGCCGATTCAGGAGCAGGCGATACCGCACCTTCTCGAGGGGCGCGACCTGATCGGCTGCGCGCAGACGGGAACTGGCAAGACCGCGGCCTTCATGCTGCCGATACTCAACCGCCTCCTGCTGAGCGGCGGCGAATGTGCGCCCGGCCATCCGCGCGCGCTCGTTCTCTCGCCCACGCGCGAGCTCGCCGCGCAGACGGCCGAGAACGTGGCCAAGTATTCGAAATACGCCGGGCTGCCGTTCGCGGTGGTTTTCGGCGGCGTGTCGCAGGTGCCGCAGGTGAAGGCGCTGAAGAAGGGCGCCGAGACGGTTATCGCCACGCCGGGGCGGCTCATGGACCTCATGACGCAGGGCCACGTGTTCCTCGACAAGGTTGAGCTCTTCGTGCTGGACGAGGCCGACCGCATGCTCGACATGGGCTTTCTTCCGGATATCAAGCGCATCATCTCCCAGCTGCCGCCGAACAAGGTGGCCGAAGGCGCCACGGCAAACGGCGTGGAGGGCAAGATGCGCCAGTCGCTCTTCTTCTCGGCTACGCTGTCGCCCGAGATACGCGAGCTTGCCGGCGAGCTTGTGCACGATCCTGTGCAGATCATGATCAGCCCCGAGGCGCCCACGGTAGACAAGATCGACCAGAAGTGCATGCTCGTTGAGAAGGGCAGCAAGGACAGCCTTCTCGTGCATCTTCTCGAATCTCATCCGCAATGGTACCGCGTGATCGTCTTCGCCCGCACTCGCCATGGCGCCGACCGCGTGGAGCGCAAGCTCGGCAAGGCCAACATCGTCGCCGCGGCCATTCACTCCGACAAGACTCAGAACCAGCGCACTCGCGCCCTCAAGAGCTTCAAGGACGGCCGCACACGCGTTCTGGTGGCCACCGACATCGCAAGCCGCGGCATCGACGTGCCAGACATCGACGTGGTGGTGAACATGGAGCTGCCCATCGAGACGGAGAGCTATGTGCACCGCATCGGACGCACCGCGCGAGCGGGCGGCAGCGGTACGGCGATCTCGTTCGTCGCGGCCGAGGAGGTGAACCTCCTTCGCGCCGTTGAGCGCTTCATCAAGAAGTCCATTCCAATCGACCGCGAGCAGCCGTTCCACTCCGAGCTCGCAGAGGAGAAGATCGCCGCGCGCAATGCAGGCGGCGGCAAGGGCGGGAAGGTCAGGAAAGGTCCATACGGCCGGCCGGCCGCGCGTGACGACCGCGGCGGCGATGGCGACGGCCAGCCTCCTCCGCCTTGGATTCGCGGCGGGGCGCGCAACAAGAAGGGACAGGCCCGACATCCGGGCTCTCACTTCTGGGGGCGTCCGAAGCAGGGTGGCGGCAAGAAGTTCGTGCATCCCGCGAACGCCAAGCGCCACAAGCGCCCGCGCACCAACTTCGAGGGTCGCAACCAGCCAGACTTCGGCCGAGGCTAGCCATTGATCACATTCGATTCACCGTCGCTACCCGACAACGCGGTGTAGGGAATCTATGAGGACAGTCCCCGCACATCCCGAAGCTTTCACTTCGCGGGCGTGCCGTCGATGTTGCGGACGTAGTTGCGGTTTACCCTGCCGTATTTGCCGTAGCTGTCGTACTTGCCGTCGGCGCGTGGCTTGACAGTCTCGCCGTTGAAGCTGCCTTCGGCGCCTACCGTCCAGATTATGCCGCGCGAGACGTCGTACTTCAGCTCCTTGCCCTTCGCATAGGGATCTTCAGGAACGGCTGGCATGAACTCAGGCAGGAGCTCGGCAAGGACCTTCGGATACGCGCCTGTCTTGCGCTTGAACCGCGCCGCCGCCACGATCGTCTCCACGGCTGAATGCTGGAAGCTGCTTTTCGCGATGGAATTGGCAATGTCATGCCATGCCGGCACGATCGCGCCCAGACTCTTCTTGCCGGCGAAGTTCGGCCCGTAGCGCCAGCTGTTTTTAGTGTCGCATGCAACTTGCAGTTCTTCATCAAGTTTTTCCCATTCCGCCTTGTCATAGCCGAGACGGTAGCGTTCCTTTATTTTGTCAAGCAGGTTGGCGTATGTCGCCCATGTGCGGTTGCGATGGAAGGCGTAGCCCTTGATCAGCGGAACGATTCGCGCCACACATGCATCCAGTGTGGTAGAGTTGTCCATGTTCTTCAAGAAGTCCGCGATTTCCGAGGTGTCCACCTTCTCTGCCATCTGCACGAAGTACACCGTAAAATCGTTGTTTAGCATCCTCTGCGCGCGTTCGAGCCTGTTTGGCAGCTCGAACTGCCGCAGGGCGTCCTGAAGGCGGACAAGGTCCCCGTCGGTCGCCTTGCCCGACCGCACGATCTTCGTGGCAATGTTGTCTGCAAGTCCCAAAAAACCTCCATTCGCCACCAGCCACCTGACGCCAGACTCCGAATCGTTCTCCATCTTGCGCGCGAGCAGAAGCATGTCGCGGACGTTCTCTATCGCCGCGCCCGTCTCTCCGCGCTCCAGATGACGCATGGCCTCAAGTTCCGCGAGCCTGCACAGTTGAAAGAGTCTGTTGATGGTGGGGAAAAACAGGCGTTTCCCAGAAGCATGGTCAAATGCATACCATGTCCTGCGCTGCACCGCCTCGTGGAACAGGGCGAGCGGCTTCGCGGCTTCGGCGAGAATCTGATCCATCTCCTCCGCCGTCATGCCTTTCTGGGATTCGTTGGCCTTGTGCTGACTATATCTGTCAAACGCCTTCTTGTGTTTTTCGAATATGTCATCAAGTACGAGCTTGCCGCTCTTTTCGCTTATCACGTTCGTAGCGGCCACAAGCGCGCAGTACACGTTGTCCGCCTCGGCGGGCACATCCAGCTTGTTGACAAACCTCGAGACATCCGGCGCTTCGCTGTCGATTGAGTTGACGGCGACGTACGCTACAACCGCCAGCAAAACCGCGCCTGCGGCAATTGCGGTCCACTTGAGCATCTTTAGCATCTTCTTCATGATGGCCTCCTTGCTTTGTGCTGTTTGACTTGAAATTCTCTCTGTTTGGCTGCAGACGGCGTCAGATGCCGTCTGTAGAGCATACGTTTGCCAGGAACGTAATTGCCGCCTTGCGCGACACTTCCTTCTCCAGAAGCCTTGCCGTGTATTCGCATTTGCTGCCCATGTCGGTCCTGGCGCTGAGCGCGCACATCGCCGCGTCGTACTGTTCCGTCTTCTGCGGGGCGAGGTCGATGACCGCGTTGAACACGACTGACGAGAAGGCCAGCATTGCCACGAACACGGCCGCGATCTTGAGTAGCGTCCATCTGCCGAGCGGCCACAGCGCGCGCTGCGCCTCGGACTTCCTGATGATTTCCTCGATTCGCGCCACGCACCTATCCTCGAAGCCGGCGCTGGGAGCAGGCCATGCGGAATCGTCGGCCAGCGCAGCCGCGATGGCCGCGTCGAGCTCGTCGAACTCCGTGTCTTTCTGCTTGTTGTCGTTCATGGCTTTTCTCCCTGTCATTTGGTTTGATGTGAGAAGTGCTGATTTCCTTGGCGCTTTTCTGATATTTTCTCGCGGATTGTCTTTTTCGCCTCGTGAAGCCAATAATATACGGTTCCCTCGGGCTCGCCCATCGACTTCGCAATCGCGGGAACGGACATGCCGGAGAAGTAGAACATCACCACTGCGGCGCGTAGCCTTTCGGGAAGGGACGCAACGGCCGCGCGCACCTCGCGCGCGTCGTCCGCTCGCGCGGCGGCTTCGGCGGGCGATGGCCTCTCGTCCGCCCGTTCAGGCAGCTCATCGGGGAACACGAGGGCGTTGGCGGCCTTTCTGCGGATGTCCATCTTGAAGAAGTTCGCCATTATCGAGCACTGCCAGGTGAAGAAGCTCGAATCGCCCTTGAAGGAGCCGATGCTTTGGACAACGCGCGCGAGAGTGCGCGAGACGAGGTCCTCCGCGTCCGTCTCGTTGTGGCAGAGGCGCATCGCCGCCGCGTAGAGGCGGCGTCCGTACGCGCCAACGAGAAGGCGCGCCCCGTCTTCGGGACGCGTCCTCAGCCTCTCAAGTATTTCGTCGTCGTCACTCATCGCTTTGCCGTTGTCCTTACAACAGCTATGATGCGCCCAGCGTTGATTCCCTTGGAAAAGAAACCTAAATTACAGGCATTTCTCAACGCAGAGGCGCAGAGGCGCGGAGAAAGAGAGAAGGTGAAAGAATCGCATGTGTTCATATTCCTTATGGTTTCGATGCTCATTCTTCAGGCTTATGGGATTCTCTGCGCCTTTGCTTCTCAGCATCTCTGCGTTAAAAATTTGGGCACTAGGCACTAGGCACTTATCTCCCTGTATAACGCTATTGTAAGCGAACACATCTTGGCGGTGGAGAAGTTGTCGCGCACCGATTTGACGGCGGCGGCGCGCACTTCGGCCTTGCGCTCTTCGGGAAGGTCGAGGATTTCGTCGAGCTTTGCGGCGAGAGCGGCGGCGTCGCCTGGAGGGACGAGCCAGCCGGTGCGGCCGTCGTCGATCGTCTCGCATGCGCCGCCATGCGCGGTGCCAACTACTAGGCGGCCCATGGCCTGCGCCTCGGGGATGGTGCGTCCGAAGGCCTCGGGCTGGGCGGAGGACGCGTTGACCACGATGTCGCTGAGGGCGTAGACCTTCTGGATCTCGGAGGTGTGGTCCTTGAACACGACTTCGGTCTCGTTGGGAAGGCGCGAGGCGAGGGCGCGCAGATGGTCGGAGTATTCCGTGCGGCCCTGGTCGGAGCCGATGAAGACGACGCCGAGGCGCTTGTGGCGCATCTTGGTGAGGGCGTCGAGGAACACTTCCTGTCCTTTCCAGCGGGTGAGGCGTCCGGGAAGGGTGATCACGGGGATGTCTGCAGTGAGGCGGTAGTGGGCGGTCTTCTTCTCCATCGCCTCGTCGCGGGTGACGGCGTCTGGACGGAACACGGACGTGTCGGCGCCGCGGTGTATGCGAACGAGCTTCGCGGGGTCGGCGTGGTACGTCTCGATCACGTGGCGCATCACGTAGTCTGAGACGCATATCGTGCGCAGCCCCTTGAGCATGATGCGGTTGTACGGAATCTTCAGGAACGCGGGCGAGGTGCCGTACACGCCGTGGTACGTGGCGATCCATGGCACGCCGCACTGCTTCGAGGCCCACATCGTGGACCAAGCGGGCGCGCGCGAGCGAACGTGCATCAGCGTCACGCCTTCCTCCTTCGCGAGCTGGGCGAGGCGCGCCGCGTTCGCGCGCATGGTGAAGGGGTTCTTGCTCGCGAGCGGCAAGGTGAAGTGCTTCACGCCCAGCGCATCTAGCGTCTCCACTAGCGGACCTCCCTGCGAGGCGACGGCGTTGGGGATGCCGGCCGCGTGAAGGGCGTGCGCGATCTCGATGGTGCCGCGCTCCACGCCGCCCATCTGTAGCGAAGGTAGAATCTGAAGTATTTTCATGACGCGAGAAGTATACCAATTATTTGCCGCTGATACAACACCCGAGGTGGGAGTTTGAAAGTTTGAAGGTTTGAAAGTTTCTAGTTTTGGGTTGGGTTGATGGGTGACTCTGTAAATCGGCTTGGAATTTGCTTTATGGCTTGATTTTGAGGGGGTGGTAGTATACAATAATGTTGAGTTTTGGAAAGTTCCATAGGCATGTCAATTGACTCGAGCGAGATGTTGATAGAATGAGGAAGAAAGACAGCATGCGTCATAGGATGCTCATTATTCTGCCTGACGGTAGGATACATAGGCTTGTGCTGCCTTTCCTTCGCATATCCTTCCGCGAGGCGCCGCTCACCGCCACGCTCCTTGCCGCTTTGACGCCTCCGGAACTCGGCTTCGACATCCGCATCTGCGACGCAAGCGTCTCTGATGTGCCGATGGACGGAACCTTTGACCTTGTGGCCATCAGCATCATCACGGGAACGGCCATCGAAGGCTACAGGTTTGCCGACCATTTCCGCGCGAAGGGCGCGACCGTCGTCATTGGCGGTGTCCACGCCACCTTGCTGCCAGAGGAAGCATCCGCCCATGCTGATTCCCTGATGACGGGATTCGCCGAGGGAACTTGGCCCGAGATGTGCCGTGATTTCTGCAACGGCGCGCTGAAGCCGCGCTACGACGGCGGTTCGCCCGACCTCGTCGGGATTCCCTGGCCGCGCCGCGATCTCCAGAAACGCTTCGGCTACATGATGCCGCAAACCGTCTTCGCCACGCGGGGTTGTCGAAACACGTGCGATTTCTGCGCCGTCGTGGGCGCGAAGTTCGGCTGGCACACGCGTCCTGTTGAAGAGGTGGCCGCAGAAATAGCGTCCCTCCCCGGAAAGCGCTTTGCGTTCAACGACGTGAGCCTCTGCGAAGACCGTGAATACGCCCTTGCGCTGTGCCGGGCGATCAAGCCGCTGCGCAAGAAGTGGGGTGGACTCATGACGCTCAAGGCCGCGTCGGACGAGTCGATGCTCGATGCGCTCGCCGATGCCGGCTGCTGTTACATGCTGCTCGGATTCGAGTCCGCCTCCGGGCGTTCATTGACCGGAATCCGCAAGGCGTTCAATGCGCCGGACGAATACAAGCGGATCATCTCGAACATGCATGCGCGCGGGATGATGATCCAGGGCTGCTTCATCTTCGGGCTCGACGACGACACGGCGGACGTGTTCGACGCAACGGCGGACATGATTGACGAGCTTGAGATCGACATCCCGCGCTATGCGGTCTACACGCCGTTTCCCGGCACGGACTGCTACCGTCGCATGGCAGCGGAGAACCGACTCCTCCCGGGCGTGAACTGGTCCTGGTACGACACGCAGCACGTCGTCATCCGCCCGAAACAAATGACGCCCGAGGAGCTGGATGCGGGATTCATCCGCGCCTGGCAGCGCACGTTCTCGATGAAGTCCATCCTGCGCCGCCTCTCGCTGCGGCGGAGTCAGTTCCCCGTGGCGTTCATCGGCAACCTCGCCTACCGGCTCTATCGCCGCAAGCTCGCCCGCGACAATCACCGCTTCGCGCTTTCCGAGGAGGATGTCCTGCGATGACCGTTGAACGTTACGACTCAATCCGGGGTGCGGAAAAGTCCCTGCGCGAGACGCAAGGAAACGGATCGTCATCGCAGACCTTTAGCGTGTTACGGGCGGTGGAGCGTTGCTTTTGGCGGTGCCTTCCTTACACCGCGATACGTCATCCGCGTTATGCGGTGACATGTATATTTACCAGACGCAGACCCTTTCGCGTCTATGTGGTACGCGACGAGAAGGGCGTGGTCCTGTGCGCGCCGCTTCACAGGGATTCAGACGGGGAGTGGTCTGTCGTGGCGGGTGAAATCGTGGAGTTGGACTTTGTGGATTTCCTTTATGCCAGGCGACCTCTGTCCGAATTAGCCGTGGCGTTTCGCGCCGTCATGTACAAGATGTCGGAGGATGGCGTCAGGCGTATCGGCTGGCGGTATCTTGAATCGGACGGCATTACGGCTTCGCTCCTTCGCGACTGGCCGCATTCCGTGAACGAGGTATTTCAGAATGTCCGCATAGTGTTTCCAGATGGTCTGGACGGTTACATGCGTGCGTTGAGCGTGAATGCCCGCGCGAACATGAGCAAGGTGAGGAACCGCCTTCGCCGTGACGGGAAGAATGTTTCCTTTTCTTTTCGCTCGCCGGTCGGCATTGGCGACGGGATGGACGGACGAGAGGTGCGTGCGCAGATGCGCAGATGCCGTTCGGTCTACGTAGAAAGGCAGAAGTCTCGCTACCGGAACCGGGGACTTCTGGCAAGGCTCTATTTCTTGCATGGGAGTTACGTCGCGCTTTCCGTTCCAGGCGAAGGCACGTTTGTCGCCACGCTGGAAATCGATGGTAGCGTGGCCGCGTACATGGAAGGCTACGTGAACACGGCCCGTAAGGCGCTTGAGGTCCCGCGAATCGCCATGAATGCCGAATTCGGGCGCTACAGTCCGGGACGGCTTCTGATCGTTGAGGCCGTCGCGTGGCTCAGCACGAACTCCGATGTTCGGACAATCGACCTCTGTCGTGGCGATGAACGATACAAGTTGGACCTTGGAGGAATCCTCTACGCGACAGAATCTGTACAAGCCTGTACGGAGGTGCCGGCATGAAACCGTTGCGACTGCCGTGGAGGGGCCGGGACGTCCCCTACGCCATGCTGGACGTGATCAGGGGCTGCAACTGCGTCTGCAAGACGTGCTACAACCGCACCGTTCGGGAACCGAAGCCTCTTGAACAGATTGAGCGCGACCTGGACTTCATTTTTTCGCAGCGGCGCGTCGAGTTCGTCGGCATTCTCGGTGGCGAGCCGCTTTTGCATCCGGAGATCGTGGAGATTGTCCGGCGTATCAAGGCTCGCGGTGTTGGCGCGGTCATGCTGACGAACGGCGTTCTCTGGACGGCAACGGTCGCCGCGGAGTTGGCGGCGGCCGGACTTCGGATGGTCTACTTCCACATCCAGACCGGGCAACAGCGTCCGGATCTTCACGATCCAGAGTCGCAGGAAGAAGTAGCGCGGCTCGCCGAAGAGAAGTGTGCCACTGCTCGGTCTGCGGGGATTGACACCGCCGTTTCCACAACAGTGCGTGCCGACCGGCCAGAAACACTTCAGCCGGTGATGGCGTCTTTCCGCCGCAATCCTGATTGCAGCTACGCCTTTCTGACGCTTGAGCGCAGTATGCAGACAATCGACGCCGGAGAGGAGTTCTTCGCATCGACAAACGGGATCACGCGGTGTGTTGAGGAACTTCGGACGCTTGGATGGCGGCCGTTCGCCGGAATCGGCGGGCGGGTTGACCCGGTGAAGTTTCGCTGGCTTCTGTTCCATGCATATCAGTCGCGCGATGCAGAGGGCCGGGAGACGGGTTTCGCATCGGTTCCACCATCCTGTCTCGAGCGACTTGTGTTTGCGCTCTACCGCCTTTTCGGGAAACGATTGCCGCTTCGGACTGACCCGCCGCGGTGGGTGGTTCTCGCCCGCCTCATGCTTAATGCGTTGACGGGCGGGAGGATTCGCAATTTCGCCTTCGCGCTCCGTGTTCGTTTCCGAGGAGAGCGTCTTGTGGTCAAGAGTGTATTCCTTGAGGCATTCCCTGACCTTTTGCCAGATGGGCGCGTGGAGTACTGCAATCCGTGCCTCGATGCAGTAGTAAAAGACGGGAGATTCGTCCCCGCATGTCTGTCGGACACCGATTTCGCGAAGGAGGTGTTGCCGTGCGGTTGATTTTCATCCAGCCGGCGGTCGGCCGCAAGGGTGGCGGTGCCGTGTATCCAAAGACCTGGATCATGGAGCCCCTGTGGGCCGCCACGATTGCGGCGTTGCTGCCGAAGGACTGCGAGCGGTTGCTGATGGACGATCGGCTCGGCGAGGTCGACTGCCTGGCCGACGCCGACGCTGTGTTCATCTCGACCGAATGTTATACGGCGAAGCGGTCCTACGAGATTGCGGACCGTTTCCGCGCGCGCGGCGTAAAAGTCTTGCTCGGCGGTTTCCACGCGACGCTCAACCCAGAGGAGGCGGAGGAGCATGCGGACGCGCTGATGATGGGGGCCTGCGAGAACTACTGGCCGGCGTTCTGGTCCGATCTCGTCGCCGGGACGCTCAAGCCGCGCTACTGGAGCGACAGCCCGCCGACATTCGGCCCGATGCCCGACAGAAGCATCTTCGGAACTCGCGACTACGGTCCGCTCTGTCTCGTTGAGACGGCGCGCGGATGTCGGCTCCGTTGCGATTTCTGTTCAATCTGCAAGTTCTTCCGTCGTTCGTACACGCCGCGGTCGATTGAGGACGTCGTCGCCGAAATACGGACGCTGAAGCGCAGGTACTTCTTCTTCGTTGACGACAACCTTGCCATGGACGTTACGCGGCTGAAGGCGCTTTGCCGGGCCGTGGCGCCATTGAAGCGGCGGTGGGTCGCGCAGCTCGGGCTTAACGTGGCGGACGACGAAGAGACGCTTGACTTGCTCAACCGGAGCGGGTGCGAGGGCGTTCTCATCGGCTTCGAGTCGCTTTCGCCTGAAACGCTCCGGAAGATGGGCAAGGACGTCAACCGCGTCCGCACCGACTATGCGCGCGCCGTTGCCAACCTGCGCCGTCACCACATCTCCGTTTATGCAACGTTCGTGTTCGGCTATGACGACGATACGCCGGAGACGTTCCGGGTCGTCTACGAGTTCGCGTTGCGCAACAAGTTCTTTTTCGCTGCCTTCAACCATCTTGTGCCGTTCCCGGGAACGGACGTCTACGACCGGCTCAAGACGGAGGGGCGCTTGCTGTCCGAAAAGTGGTGGCTTGACCCTGCCTACACCTTCGGTGACGTCGTGTTCCGACCGAAGAGAATGTCGCCAGGTGAACTCGCTGAGCTGTGTCAAGAACATCGGCTCAAGTTCTATTCGGTACGATCCATCTTGCGGCGTTTCCTCGATTTCGGGTGCAACGCGCATGGATTCACCAAGGCCATGGTGTTCCTTGCAAGTAACTTTGGACAGGAGCGCGAGGTTGTCCGCCGACGTGGGTTGCCATGGGGCGGCGATCCACAGAAATGAAAGGAGAAACCATGGCACGCAAGCCCACGACACTTCAGACCCTTGTGATGATTGTTTGCAACTACTTCCCGTTGGCCCACGTGGTGGGCTGCTGTTGCTGCGTTGCCTTCGCGCCAGGCTGGGCGTGGAAGGTGGGCTCGTTCCTCGCCTGTCTCTATCTCCTGCCGGTCCTCCTCACGCGTCTCGTGTTTTTGGTCCATCCGATCCGGCGGACGCGGATGCCGATGTACTCCGTCGACCATTGCGTCTGGTGGTTCACGTTCTGCACGCAGACTCTTTTCCTGCGGTTCCCGTTTCTGGAGGAGGTACTTCGCACCGTTCCGGCGCTCTACAGCCTCTGGTTGCGCCTCTGGGGAAGCAAGATCGGCAAGCTCGTTTACTGGACGCCGGGAACGACTGTGCTGGATCGCTCGTTCCTCCGTCTCGGGGACCATGTCAGTCTGGGCCTCGGAACTGTTCTTGGAACGCATCTTCATGTCGGTGACGAATTCCTCATTGCACACATCTCGCTGGAGGATGGCGTGGCCGTCGGCGCGCACGCGATGATCGGTCCCGGCGTGACGGTGAAGGCCGGTGAGGCGACCAAGGCGCTGTTCCTCGCCCCACCGTTCAGTGTCTGGAAAGGCGGCAGGCGGATAGAGAAGTGATGATCGACCTCCATACGCATCTTGTCGCGTCCTCGGCGGATTCCGCACGGGCGAAGCTCAACGTCTGGAATCGGGTGCTTATACGCATCGCGCGTTTCGGTTCGGCATCCGATTGCCGCGAACGGTTCGTCCGCGAACTCCGCGAGGGTCCCGTTGAGAAGGCTGTCGTCTGCGCCATTGAGGGTTCGCCGCTCGCTGCGGGAAACCGCGAGGTTTTGGCGTTCTGCCGGGCGACCCCAGGATTTCTCTATGGAGCCAATCTCAACCCGCTCTCCCCCACGATCGAGGAGGAGATGGATGTTGCAGTATCGGATGGGGCCGTACTCCTGAAGCTGATGCCGTCTTTCCAGGGAATCGACCCCGCCTCGCCTCAATGTGACCGATACTGGGCTGCCGCAGCAGCGCGGAACCTGCCGGTGATCGTGCATACCGGTCCCGAGCACATGCTCGCGCATGGCGATAACGGGCTCAACTCCCCGACGCGCCTCGCGCGTGCCGCGGCAATCGGCACGACGCTCATCTGCGCGCATTGCGGTTGCCAACTGGCTTCGTTCGTCGAGCGTAGCCATTTTGGGGCGTGGAAACGGCTCGTGCGCCAGTTCCCGAACGTTTACGGTGATGTCAGCGGATTCAGCGGATGTGTTCGCCGCTTCTGGCTTGGACGGATTGTCCGTGATCCGCTCCTACGCTCGCGGATCGTGTTCGGAACAGATTTTCCGGCGTTCGTCCACGTTTTTCGTCCAAACCGTGGCAACACGTTTGCGGCGTGGATGGAGCTGTTCAGGAGATTTGGACTTGACGAGGGGTTCTTCGCGCGCGGGGCGGAACTGATTGGACAGGGGGTGCCTAAATGATGCGCTTGCCTTGGTACGGAAAGACGGTCCCGCACGGCGTCTTGGACATCCTGCGCGGCTGTAACTGCCGATGCGCGGCCTGTTACAACGCCGACCGCGCGGTCATCTGCAAGACGATCGACCAGCTGAAGGGCGAACTCGCGGTTCTTCGTCGACACCGCAACCTGAAGGCCGTTTCGCTTAGCGGTGGCGAGCCGCTGATGCATCCGCAAGTCCTTGAAATCGTCCGCTGGTTGACGGCGGAAGGCCTTGTCGCGGCTTCGTTGACGAACGGAATTCTCTTCACGGAAGAAATGGCGGCGAAGTTGGCGGATGCGGGGCTTCGGATGATTTCGTTCCACATCCAGAAGGGCCAGGTGCGTCCTGATCTCGTGGGTGGTGACGCCCGCTCGCTCCTCCGCAGTAAGGGTGAACTCGCCCGGCGGCACGGGATATTTCCCGCGATGGTCGAGACGATTGCGGCAGAGGATTACGCGGGTTTCGTTGAGATGGCCCGTTTCTTCCGCGCGACGCCGGCGTTCGAGTACGCGCTCATTACCATCGCTGGTGATTTCGGGAAAATCCGGTCGGATGTCGCGTGTCCGGACGTGTCCGTCGCGACGATGCTCAAGGCGTTTGACGCCGAGGGCTTCTCGCCTGCTGTGTTCGTTGGTGGAAAGTACAGACGCGATGTGCCGCGGTGGTATGTCCTGCAGAGCGTAAAGGCGACAGACCGGGACGGACGTGAGATGGCGTGGAACCGGACACGGCCCGGGCTCGTCGAACGAGGTTTCCTCTGGGGATATGCGCTGTTCTGCCGCAAATCATTGCACTGGGTTCCGACCACGTCTGCCAAGCTCAAAGTGCGGCTCCTGGTGAATGGACTGACCGGTGGGCGTTTCTCGACATTCCTTTTTGCACTTCGGGCGATTGTCCACAGGTGGACCGTCAGCGAGAAACACATCATCGTCCAGCTCCCGCCACACGGGTTGGGAGACGGACGCATCGAGTGTTGCGACAACTGTCCGGACGCGACGGTGCGGAACGGGCGCCTCCATCCGGTTTGCCTCGGCGACATCGGCGAGGAGGTGCAGCTGTGAATCTCGAGCGGACGAGAATCCACTGCCCCACGTGTGGGACCTTCCATCCTGCGGACTACGTGGAGGTTGACGGCGTGGCCTTTTGGCGCGTACATTGTCCCCACGGCGATCGTGACGTCGGGCTTAGTTCAGACGCCCGGCTCTTCCGCAAGTTCCGCGATCAGGCCCGGCCGTTGCCCAACTGGTATCGGAGGTCGTTCACCAACTGCCTCGTCCATGTCAACGACGATTGTTCGCTCCAGTGTCCGGTGTGTTTCGAGAACGCACCGCGACACGGGTGGCGGATGTCTCTGGAAGAGCTTCGCAAGACGATGCATCGTCTGCGGGCGGAGGTGAAACCGGTGAACATCATGATCACCGGCGGTGAACCGACGGAACATCCCCAGATACTGGATATCGTGCGGATCATTGCGCGGAAGTATGGATTCCATTGCTCCGTCCTGACGAACGGCGTCAAGATCGGCCGGGAGCCAAGTTTCGCGGCGAGTCTCAAGGAGGCCGGCCTTTCGCGGGTGACGCTTTCGTTCGACACATTCAAGCCGGAGATCAGTGAAATTATCCGCGGGCGGGGCGATCTTGTTGACCTGAAGTTGCGCGCGGTCGAGAACTGCGATGCTGCAGAGTTGAACTGCGGTCTTGAGACGACGGCGTGTCAGCTCAATCTGCAGGAGATTCCGAAGATGGCCGCGTTTTCGATTGCGCGTGCCGGTCGAATGTCGTTGTACGATGTCCAGTGCTATCAGCCGTCGGGACGTGTTGCCCCGGGTCTTGAGAGCGTAGACCGCGAGGCGATCGTGAAAACGATGGTCGCCTCGGGCGTCGTTCCAGGATTGACCGAGGATGAGTTTCGTACATCTCCGTGCATACCCGCCATGGGCTATTGTCTCAATCCGGATTGTGCGGCCTATGTGCTGTGGACGGTCAAGAATGGCGTTGCCGAGCCGATAGGCAGGACATGCGATTATGACGGTCTGCTCTCCGACCTCTATCGGATGCCGCCGGGTTCGCGCATGCGTAAGCGTTTGGGCTTTGGACTTGCATTTCTTCGTCGGCTCGGTCTCAGGCGCCTTCTGATGTTGCGCAAATCGCTTCGCTATTCATCCGATGACGGGGAACATCTCCAGATGTTCTCCATCTCCAGCCTGATGACGCCGGATCGACTCGATTCCCATCGGTTCGGACGTTGTTTTAGCGGTGTCGTCACGCCGAGTGGCGCAATCTGTCCGCCGTGTTACTACTACGGCATGCGCTTCCCGCACATTCTGAAAGCCCGTAGTGGGTCACGACAGGGAAAGGAGGGTACATGACGCATGCACGTCTTTACCGTCCGTCAGACGAGCCGGAACTCGTCCGGCTCGCCGCTGCGCCGATGCCGGGGTGGGTGCGGCTCAAGTACGACTACGCTTCGGGATATGCCGCTGCTGAGGCGCTAAAAGGCGACAGCGAAATCGTCGTCGTGGAGGATGCTGACGGGCATATCGCAGGGTGTGGAACGCGCTCGACAAGGCGTCTTTATCTTGACGGCGAACCGTCTAAGGTTGGTTACCTAAGCGGACTTCGAAGTTTTGCAGCAGGGCGACGGGGCTGGGGTTTGTTCCGGGGGTTCCAGATGATCGCCGATCTGGAGGCGGCGTCTCCGAACGTACTGACGTTTACGACTATACTTGACGACAATCCTGAAGGACGTTCACTCCTCACGTCTGGACGAGTAGGATTGCCGAAGTATAGTCCCTGCGGCAAGGTCGTGACTTATGCGCTATCCGGACGGTGTGGCGCCATGCCGGAACGTGTTTCATTCGACGATCTTGCTGCGTTCTACGCACGCGAGTCGCCGCGGCGGCAGCTCTTTCCAGTGTTCGGCGTAAAGTTGCCACTGGGATTGGCGCTGGATGATTTCTTTGTCATCCGTCGTGGGGGCCGCATTGTAGCTGCTGCGGCCGTGTGGAACCACGGTGCTCGGAGGCGTATCCTCGTCGATGGATACGGGAACTTCGTACTCCGCGCGCTCCGTCCCGCCTTGAACGCGTTTTCACGCTGGCCGCGTCTCCCTGCGCCTGGCGGGGAATTTGCGTGTTCGTATCTCGCGTACGCGCTTGCAGAGAATGATGACCCATTTCTCTTTTCGGGGCTCGTTGAGTTGGCGCGACGGACGTGCTGTGGTCGGAATATCGTCCTCTCACTCCATGCCAGCGATCCGTTGTGCAATGTTGTCAAGTCGCTCGGGGGATTCAATTACGGCAGCGAGTTCTTGACTGTCACATTTGATAGGCGTAGCCATGAACTTCACGGCGTGCCGTACATTGAAGCGGGGGCGTTATGACCGATGGCGTGGAGGTTGAGATTTGGAGCCGAAGCCTGCTCCGCGAAGCGGATGTCATCGCGATGGAACACCTCTATCGGGAGTTCTACGTCGGTGCGGACGAGGCGGACTTCCGTCGCGATCTTGCGGAAAAGGATTACGCGATTCTTCTGCGCGGAACGGGCGTATGCGGATTCTCCACGATGAAGCTTGTCGAGGTTGCGGGGATGCGCGTTCTCTTCAGCGGGGACACGGTGGTCGAGACGTCCCAGCGCGGACAATGGGGCCTCGCGGGCGGATTCGGCCACATGATCAAGTTTGTGGAGGGCATGTTCCCTGACGAGACGGCGTACTGGTTTCTCATCAGCAAGGGCGCGCGTACGTACCGTTTTCTCCCGACCTTCTTCAGACGTTACGTACCGGGACCTGTTGCGGATGCCGACCTTTCAGCTCGGCTCGCACGCGTCGCGTCCGCGCTATACCCCTGCGAATACAATCCAGCGACTGGAGTGCTGCATTTTGTGGGAAAGAAAGATCGTCTCCGTGGCGACCTTCTGCGCATGGACATGGAGTCCGTCCGTTTCCGCGCGTTGAATCCGGGATGGATGAACGGTGACGAGCTGTGTTGCCTTGCGCCGCTTGAGACGGACAACCTCAACCGGCTGGGTTTGCGCGTGATCGAGGCGACGGATCCGGAATGGCATCTGGAACGTACACAATGAAAGTTTTCCTCTCCAACTTGCTCTGGTTCGCCTCGACCTTGCCGGACACCATCCGTTTTGCGCTGGCGCTGCGCAACCCGACTCATGCGCAGGCGGTCGTGGCGCGGCGGCGGCGTCCGACACGGGAAGAAGATGTCATCCTCTACGAACCTACCAGCGGGTCGACCGGTGCGAACAAGTTGATACCGTACACCGAGCAGCTCCGTCGCGAGTTCATGCGCGCGGTGAATCCGTGGATGGCTTCGCTCTATCTCCGCCATCCCGGGCTTTTCCTCTGCACGCATTATTGGGCGATT
>Ga0310695_10006103_pt1 | contig 20263 bp, 17 predicted proteins | sample RumenRJG_04DNA_FD_203882 | JGI IMG/M metagenome (GOLD analysis project Ga0310695, IMG submission 203882) | Bovine rumen microbial communities from Lethbridge, Alberta, Canada - RJG_04 (v2) (version 2) | ecosystem: Host-associated > Mammals > Digestive system > Stomach > Rumen | place: Canada...
AAAACGGCGAGTTCTTCTTCCTGCCGGACAGCATCCGCATGAACCTCGCCCTGCCGAAGTCCAGATTGGTCGAGGCCATGGACAGGCTGAAAAAATACGTCTTTCTATAAACGGCAAAGAGCCCGGATCGTGCGATCCGGGCTCTTTGCCGTATTGGCTTTTATAAAACCAATTACTTGATGCCGTACTTCTTGTTGAACTTGTCAACGCGGCCGCTGGTGTCGACCAGCTTCTGCTTGCCGGTGTAGAAGGGGTGGCACTTGGAGCAGATTTCAACCGTGATGTCCTTCTTGGTGGAGCCGGTCTCGATGACGGCGCCGCAGGCGCAGCGGATGGTGGTCTGCTGGTAATTGGGGTGGATGCCAGACTTCATTTCAAATTTCTCCTCAATCTCAGGCTGTCTTGATTGTGTCGGAAAACATAGTTACAAGACGCGACAAGTATAATAACACAGCCGTTCCCGCTTTGCAAGGGCTTTATCAAGAAAAATAATTTTCAATAAACATATTGACATACCGGATTTATGGGTGTATATTCAACCCAGCTAATAAATAGCTTTTATATGTTGAAAGGAACCGAACGATATGACCATATACGCAGACAACGCGGCAACCACGAAGATGAGCCGCGCCGCCATTGACGCCATGCTCCCCTGTATGGAGGCAGACTTCGGCAACCCCTCCAGCCTCTATTCCCTCGGGCAGCGGGCGAAGGAGATTCTCGAGCAGGCCCGCGCCGATGTCGCTGCCGTGATAAACGCCGAAGCGCGCGAGATCTTCTTTACCTCCGGCGGGAGCGAGGCCGACAACCAGGCTATCCGCTCCGCTGCCGAGCTTGGGCGCAGGACAGGCAAGACGCATATCATCTCTACCGCCTTTGAGCACCATGCCGTACTGCATACGCTCAAGAAGCTCGAGAAGGAGGGCTTCACGGTCACGCTGCTGGACGTGCATGAGGACGGCCTTGTGCGTGTTGAAGAGATGGAAGCCGCCATCCGGGACGACACCTGTCTTGTGACGGTGATGTTTGCCAACAATGAGATCGGCACCATCCAGCCCATACGCGAGATCGGCAGGATCTGCCGCGCGCACGGCATCCTCTTCCACACGGACGCGGTGCAGGCCATGGGACATCTGCCCATCGATGTGCAGGCGGACAACATCGACCTGCTCTCCGCCTCGGCTCACAAGTTCCACGGGCCGAAGGGTACGGGCTTCCTGTACGCCCGAAAGGGCATCCGCCTGACGAACCTCATCGAGGGCGGCGCGCAGGAGCGCGGCAGGCGGGCCGGCACGGAGAACGTCCCCGCGATCGTCGGCATGGCGGCGGCGCTCAAGGAGTCGGCGGCAAACATGGAGAAAAACGCCGCGCATATGAGCGCCCTGCGCGACAGACTCATACAGGGCATCGGCGCGATCCCGCACTCGGCGCTGAACGGCGATGCGGTAAAGCGGCTGCCCGGCAACGTGAACTTCTGTTTTGAGGGCATCGAGGGCGAGTCCCTCCTCCTGCTGCTGGACGACCGGGGCATTTCCGCCTCCTCCGGCAGCGCCTGTACCTCCGGCTCCCTGGATCCGAGCCATGTGCTGCTGGCCATCGGGCGCGTGCACGATGTGGCCCACGGCTCCCTGCGCCTGAGTATCGGGGAGGACACGACGGAGGAAGAGGCCGATTATATCATTCAGAACGTGAAGGAAGTTGTGGAATACCTGCGCGGCTTCTCGCCGGTGTGGCGGGATCTCATGAGCGGCAAAAGCAGCTTCATACTCTAAGGAGGACAGGACAATGGCACTTTACAGCGAAAAGGTGATGGATCACTTCCGCAATCCCCGCAACGTCGGCGTCATTGAGAACGCGGACGGCGTCGGAGAGGTTGGCAACGCCAAGTGCGGCGATATCATGAAGATGTACCTGAAAATTGACGACGACTGTATCAGCGATGTGAAATTTGAGACCTTCGGCTGCGGCAGCGCCATCGCGTCAAGCTCCATGGCAACAGAACTCATCAAGGGCAAGCCCGTGTCTGATGCCATGCAGCTCACCAACAAGGCCGTGGCCGAGGCGCTGGACGGTCTGCCCGATTATAAAATGCACTGCAGCGTCCTGGCTGAGGAGGCCATTCAGTCGGCGCTGGAGGACTACTATCAGAAGCATCCGGAGAAACGCCCGGAGGCATAAGCGGCTTCATGAATGGGGGCAACCCCTCAGTCGCTTCGCGACAGCAAGCTCGGTTCGTCGCACGCTTCCCGCGCGTCGATATGCTCCCCTTGCAGGGGAGCCAATAAGGAAAGGAAGTATTAAAATGTCCAATATCTATAAAGGAACGCTTGGTCTCATCGGCAACACCCCGCTGGTGGAGGTCGCGAATCTGGAAAAGGAGCTCGGTCTGGAAGCAAGACTGCTCGTCAAGCTGGAATACTTTAACCCCGCCGGCAGCGTCAAGGACAGGATCGCCAAGGCGATGATCGAGGACGCAGAGGAAAAGGGACTTCTGAAGGCGGGCTCCGTCATCATTGAGCCGACCTCCGGCAACACCGGCATCGGCCTTGCCGCCATCGCGGCGGCCAAGGGTTACCGCATCATCCTCACCATGCCCGAGACCATGAGCGTCGAGCGCCGCAACATCCTCAAGGCCTACGGGGCCGAACTGGTGCTGACCGAGGGCGCGAAGGGCATGAAGGGCGCCATCGCCAAAGCCGAGGAACTGGCGGCGGAGCTGCCGGACAGCTTCATCCCCGGCCAGTTTGTAAACCCGGCAAACCCGGCGATCCACAAGGCCACCACCGGCCCGGAGATCTGGCGCGACACAGATGGTGCAGTGGACATCTTCATCGCAGGCGTCGGCACCGGCGGTACCGTCACCGGTACGGGCGAATACCTCAAGGAGCAGAAACCCGATGTGGAGGTTGTGGCGGTGGAGCCCGCCGATTCCCCCGTCCTCTCCGAGGGGCGCGCGGGCGGACACAAGATCCAGGGCATCGGCGCGGGCTTTGTGCCGCAGGTGCTGAACACTGCCGTGTACGACAAGGTGTTCCCTGTGCGCAATGAGGACGCTTTTGCCGCCGCGAAGCTCCTGGCCAAAAAGGAGGGGATCTCTGTCGGCATTTCCTCCGGCGCTGCCCTGCATGCGGGCATTGAACTGGCAAAGAAACCGGAGAACAAGGGCAAGACCATCGTGGCGCTGCTCCCCGACAGCGGCGACCGCTACTACTCCACGGCTCTTTTCCAGGATTGATTGAAGAAAAAACAAATCTCAGGGGCAGGGGCGGCGCGGCTCCTGCCCCTGAGATTTTCTGCCGTCACCATATACCCTCCCGCGAGCGGATTGACGTTGACAAGAAGCCGGAAGCTGTAATACAATACGGACAGTGCATTTTTGCAAATTCAGCTTTACAGCGAAAGCTACTGTAACAATCATAGACTGGGAGGAAAAGCACATGAAAAAATTCAAACGCATCGGCGTGCTGACCAGCGGCGGCGACGCCCCCGGCATGAACGCCGCAGTGCGCGCCGTTACCAGGACGGCCCTCGCCAACGGCATCGAGTGCATCGGTATCCGCAGAGGCTGGCAGGGCCTCATCAACAGCGACTTTGTCCCCCTCACCCGCGAGAGCGTGGGCCACATCCTCTCCCGCGGCGGGACGATCCTCTTCACCGCGCGCAGCGAGGACTTCATGAACGCCAAGGGCAGACAGCGGGCCGTGAACACCTGCAAAATGCTGGGGCTTGACGGCATCGTTGCCATCGGCGGGGACGGCACCTTCTGCGGCGCGCTGGAGCTTTCGCGCCTCGGCGTCCCCGTGGTCGGCATTCCCGCCACCATCGACAACGACGTCGGCTGCACCAACTACACCATCGGCTTTGACACCGCCTGCAACACCGCCATCGAGTGTATCGACCGCCTGCGCGACACCATGCAGTCGCATGAGCGCTGCTCCGTCGTGGAGGTCATGGGCCGCAACGCGGGCTTCCTGGCCCTCTATGTCGGCATCGCTGTCGGCGCCACGGCGGTTCTCGTGCCCGAGCATGAGATAGACTTCCAGCGCGACGTGGTGGAGCGCATCCAGGGCTCCCGCCTTGCCGGCAACACCCACTTCATGATCGTCGTGGCCGAGGGCGCGGGCAGCGCTGTCGAACTCGGCAAAAAGATCAAGGAGGCTGTCGGCATGGAACCGCGCGTCACGGTTCTCGGCCACATCCAGCGCGGCGGCTCCCCCACCGCCCGTGACCGCGAGACCGCGACCCGCATGGGCTACTATGCGGTCAAGTCTTTTGTGGAAGGCCGGGGCAACTGCATCATCGGCACCAAAGAGGGCAGCATCGTGGAGATCCCCATCGAGGAAGCCCTTACCATGAAGAAGCATCTGCAGATGGATCGCTATGAGATCATGGAGGCCATGCAGTTCGGCAGCACCATCAACAAGATAAACTGACAGGTATCACAAAATATTCGACGGCCCGAAGGAAAATACACCCTTCGGGCCGTTTGCGCTGTCAATACTTTTTGCTGAGGATCAGGTACGAAAAATAATAGGCCGCAATCAGAAGACACACGGAATAGGCGAGCACGAGCTGCACGGTCTCCTGCTTCATGACCATGGCGACAACGCTGCCGATCCCTTCCACCAGGACGGTGATGTATCCGGCCCAGGACCAGCTTTTCATGCGCAGAAAGCGGTTGCGCTCGTCGCCGACCTCCGTGTCGATCTTCTCGCGGTAGGCGAGATCGTGCCTGTATTTCAGATTCCGCGCGATTTGCAGCACGCCCACGGCGATGAGCGCACCGCCCATCCCGGCATACCGTGCGGAGTCCAGCACCTCCGTCACGGACAGCACCAGCAGCACCGCCCCCAGAATGACCCAGAACACACTCAGAAACAGTCTCTTGTTGTCGTACATGTTCATTCCTCCTCAAAGATAAAAACCTCTTCGATCGTCATGCCGAAATACTTTGCAATTTTATAGGCCAGCAGGATCGAGGGATTGTAGCGTCCGTTTTCAAGCGAGCTGATCGTCTGCCGCGACACGCCCATCAGCCTTGCAAAATCCTCCTGCCGGATGCCGCGCGCGTTTCGTATCTCTTCTATGCGGTTTTTCAATCCATCACCTCCGCGTAAAGTTTCCTTTACAATCAAAGCTTAACACAGAAGCTTCAAAATGTCAAGCACACTTTACATCGCACACGCCTTGACACGCATCGGGGCGCATGATAGCATAGGACGAAAACACCACAGCGAAAGAGAAGAGGGGGAGCAAATGCACTTTGTTGAAGCAAAAACGCTGTTGTCCGGCCGCAACGGCATGAATCTGTATCGCGGCTGTGCCCATGGCTGCGTCTACTGCGACAGCCGCAGCGCCTGCTATCGCTTCACCCATCCCTTTGAGGATATCGAGGTCAAACAGAATGCGCCCGCGCTTCTGGAGAGCGCGCTTCGCAGCCGGCGAAAAAAGGTTGTGATCTCCACCGGCTCCATGAGCGATCCCTACCAGCCCTGCGAGCGGGAGCTTCGCCTCACGCGCCGCTGCCTGGAGCTCATCGAGCGCCACGGCTTCGGGGCCTCGGTCATCACCAAATCCGATCTGGTGCTGCGGGATCTGGAGCTCTTCGACCGCATCAACCGGAATACGAAGAGCGTTCTGCAGATGACCCTCACGATTGCCGACGATACCCTCAGCCGGGTGCTGGAGCCGAACGTCTGCCCTACGACGCGGCGCTATGAAGTCCTGAAAGAATTTCAGCGGCAAAGGATCCCGACCGTTGTGTGGATGACGCCGCTGCTGCCCTTTCTCACCGATACGCGGGAGAATGTCCGCCGGATCCTGGACTGGTGCTTCGACGCGGGGGTGAAGGGGATCGTCTGCTTCAACGCAGGCGTGACGCTCCGGGAGGGCGACCGGGAGTATTTTTACCGCGCGCTCGACCGCCATTTCCCCGGCCTGAGCGATCAGTATCGGAAAACCTACGGCAGCGCCTACGAGGTCAACAGCCCCGATCAGGAAGCGCTCATGCGGCTTTTCCACACCGAATGCGAAAAGCGCGGCGTACTCCACGATCCGGACGCCTGCTTTCGCTATATTGCCGCCATACCCGAGCGGGAAGAGCAGCTGTCGCTCTTCGGCTGAGCCGCCGGGGAGAAAAAAAGCGCAGGGCCGTCTTAAAAGGAGACGGCCCTGCGCATTTTTATTGCAACTACGCCGAGCGTTATTCTCTTGTCGTGCCGCCGGGAGCGTACTCCACCGGCAGGCACACATTCACCGGCGAGGAGGCTCCGCGCCCTTCCAGCAGCAGCTTGACGGCGGTCTCCGCGATCTGCGGGATCGGCTGCACGATGGTGGAGCAGTCATAGCGCCCGGTGGCGTAATTGCGGATGCCGTCATAGCCGATGAGCTGCACGTCCTCCGGAATACGCACGCCGCACGCCGTGAGAAAGTCCCGCACACGGCAGGCCAGCCTGTCCGTATTGCAGAAGATCCCGTCAAAGTCCAGCCGCCCGTCACGGATATGCTCCCGCAGATAAGCGTAGAAGGGCGCTTCGGTGTCCGCGTCGTGTAGGATGATCTGCTCAAAATCGGCGCCGAGCCGGCGGCACGCGGCTTCAAAGCCTTTGCCGCGCTTGTCGACTTCGCCGGGAATATCGGATGCGACAGACATGAAAAGCAGCCGCCCGCATCCGAACTCTGCCAGCTTTTCCGCCGCCATCTCTCCGCCGCGATAGTTATCGGAGGAGACACAGGGGATCCTGTCCCCGCAGTGGCGGTCGATCGTCACCATGGGGGTGGCGTCATCCGGCCGCAGATCCGGGCTGTAGGTCAGGGCGATCACCCCGTCCACCTTGTTCTCATGCCCGAGGATCAGGCACTTTTCCTCCGCCTCCGGGTCGGAATTGGTGATCATCAGGGTACTCCGATAGCCGTACCGCATGAGGCAGGCGATCAGCTCGTCCGCCAGCATGGCGAAAAAGGGGTGATACAGTGACGGCATCAGCAGCGCCACACAGTAGGTGCGGTTCGTCTTCAGTCCGCGGGCATAGCTGTTGACGCGATAACCGAGCTTTTCGATCGCCGCCTCCACGCGCGCGCGATAGCTCTCGCCGACCGGGATGCCGTTGATGACCTTGGAAACGGTGCCGAGGGCGACGCCCGCCTCCCTGGCCACATCCTTCATGGTGGGATTGTCGTTTTTCTTCAAGTGGCACACAACCTTTTGCTTTTCTTTCTCATGTGGAATTATACCAATGAAGCTTTCAAAAGAAAAGCCCATTTGCCGCATCTGCCGGGGCGGCGGGATGCTTTCGTCAATTTGCAAAATTTGAAGCGGTACAATTGATGCAGGTTACCGAAAAAACAGACTGAAGAGCAAAATGCTTTGACATGCGCTTTGCGCTATGTTATCTTTTTATCGAGAAGATGTGTAACGTTTCACGAATCGCTGTTTTTTTCCACGTGCAGTGAAGCGCGGCACAAAATCGACATATTTCATTTCAGAAAGGAAGCAGAAAATGAAAAGAGTTATCGCAATGATCCTCATGCTTGCCATGGTTACTGCCATCGCCCTGTCCGGCGGCAGCGCCTACGCGGCAAACAAAGTCACCCTCACGATCTTCAACTCCAAGATGGAAATCCAGAGCCAGATGGAAGAAATGGCAGAAGAGTACATGGACACCCACCCCGACGTTGAGGTAGAGGTTTACTACTCCAGCGACACCGTCGCAGCCCACATGTCCACCAAGTACGCCTCCAAGGATCCCTATGTCCTGTCCATGGTTGACGCGAAGGACATCTTCTCCCTCGGCCCCGACCACGCCCTCGACCAGACCGGCGAGCCCTGGGTCGCTGAGACCACCCAGGCCATCTCCGTTGACGGCAAGGTCCTCGGCTTCCCCTTCTGCGTGGAAGCCCGCGGCATCCTCTACAATGCTGACGCCATCGAGAAGATCACCGGCGAAGCCTTCGACCCCGCAGCCTACAAGACCACCGCTGATTTCCAGGCCCTCTGCGACAAGCTCGTTGCGGGCGGCATGACCGGCCCCACCGGCCTGCAGAAGGAAGACTGGTCCCTCGGCGCCCACTTCATGCAGGAAATCTACGAGATGCAGGATGATCCCGACGCTTTCATCGCCGGAATCAAGGACGGCTCCGTCAAGCTTGGCGAGGATCCCGTCTTCAACGCCATGATGGACACCTTCGACGTTCTGAAGGCCTACAACTGGATGAAGGAAGCTCCCCTCTCCGCTGTCCGTGAGGACACCGAGATGAACCTCGCCCACGGCGACATCGCCTTCAAGTTCGGCGGCAACTGGGACTGGTCCGACATCAAGGACTTTGACCCCACCGAGCACCTCGGCATGATGCCCGTTCCCAGCACCCTCGAGGGCTACAATGAGAAGCTCGTCGGCGGCGGCTCCAAGTACTTCTTCATCGACAACTCCGTCTCCGCCGAGCAGCAGCAGGCCGCGAAGGACTTCCTCAACTGGCTCGTTTTCGAGGAAGACGGTCAGAACTTCCTGGTCAATACCTGCGCGCTGGTTCCCGCCTTCGGCAACATCACCCTGCCTGTCTCCGATCCTCTCGGTGCTTCCGTCAAGCAGTATGTTGACGCCGGCGCCATGATCGCCGACTACCGCTACGCTCCCGACGACCACTACGCCAAGGTCGGCATCTCCTTCCAGAAGTACCTGGCCGATCAGATCGACCGCGCCGGTCTTGCTGACGAGATCACCGCTTACTGGGCCACCGCTGAAGTCGGCGCTCACTAAGTCTGTTTGAATCCATACCGGGCATCAATCCTTTGGTGCCCGGTTTCCTGACTTATTCCGGGTCAGCATCGCCGCCTGCGTCCCGGCGTTTCAATCTGAGCGGCAGTAAGGAAAGAGAGGCTTTATGAAACAAAAAACCTCCGAAAAGGTCAAACAGTACCTGATGTTCGCAGGCCCCGGCACGATCCTTTTCTTCTGCGTCGTGATCGTCCCCTTCGTCTACGGCCTGTATCTGACCTTCACGAGCTGGGACGGCGTGAGCCGTGCCAAGCCCTTCGTGGGCTTCCAGAACTTTGCCGACGCCTTTAAGGACACCGTCTACTGGCAGGCAATGGGCCGCACCGCCATCTATTCCATCTTTGCGGTCATCCTCATCAACATCGTCGCATTCTTCCTGGCCTACCTCGTCACCAGCGGCGTCAAGGGCCAGAACTTCTTCCGCGCAGGCTTCTTCGTGCCGAACCTCATCGGCGGCATCGTCCTGGGCTATGTGTGGCAGTTCGTGTTCAACCGCGCCTTCGTCGCCATCGGCAAGGCCATCACCGGCGGCACCGCCACCTCACTCCTGGCTTCTCCGTCCGGCGCCATGTTCTGCCTGATCCTGGTGTCGGTGTGGCAGTATGCCGGCTACATGATGCTCATTTACGTCGCGGGCTTCATGAGCGTCTCCAAGGACGTGCAGGAGGCTGCCGAGATCGACGGCTGCACACCCTCCCAGGCCATGTGGAACGTCACCGTTCCCCTGATGCGCTCCTCCTTCGTGCAGTGCCTCTTCCTCAGCATCACCCGCTGCTTCGTTGTGTACGACGTGAACCTGTCCCTGACCAAGGGCGAGCCGTTCGGCTCCTCCGTCATGGCGGCCATGCACGTATACAACCAGGCCTTTACGTACAAGAACTACGGTCTCGGCCAGGCTGAGGCTGTGATCCTGTTCCTGGTCTGCGCCATTGTCGGCGTCACCCAGGTCATGGTCGGCAAGAAAGGAGAGGTTGCAGCATGACCGACAACGAAAGAGCCGGACGCAACGCCAAGATTCTCCACGCTGTCAAGTGGATCGTTCTCCTTCTCCTGTTCTTCTGCTTTATTTTCCCCTTCCTGATGGTCATCATCAACGTCTTTAAGTCCAAGGGCGACATCATCTCCGATCCTCTCGCCCTGGTCGGCGCCCATGGCTTTACACTCAAAAACTTCCCCGAGGCCATGAAGAAGATGAAGTTCTGGACCGTGTTCGGAAACTCCTTCATCATCACCGTCAGCGCAACCGTCCTGACGATCCTGATCTCCTCCATGACCGCGTTCGTGATCGTGCGCAACAACTGGAAGTTCTGCACCATCGTCTTCTCCCTGATGATCGCCTCCATGGTCATCCCCTTCCAGGTGCTGATGGTTCCCCTGGTGTCCGTCTACGGCGGCATTTTCAACGTGCTCAACCACAGACTGACCCTGATCCTGATGCACGTGGGCTTCTCGGTATCCATGTCCACCTTCATGTTCCACGGCGCGATACGCACCAATATCCCGCTGGAGCTGGAAGAGGCGGCCACCATCGACGGCTGCACCCGCTGGGAGACCTGGTGGAAGGTCGTCTTCCCCCTCTTAAAGCCCACCATCGCAACCGTCGGCATCATCAACGCCATGGCTTACTGGAACGACTACCTCCTGCCGAGCCTGGTGCTGACCAAGAAGAACCTGTACACCATCCCCATTGCGACCCAGGCCTTCTACGGAACCTACTCCACGGACATCGGCCTTGTCATGGCGGCCCTGCTGCTGGCCATGCTGCCGATCCTGATCCTGTATGTGTTCCTCCAGCGCTACATCGTCGAGGGCGTTGCCTCCGGCGCCGTGAAGGGCTGATTTGCCACATTACCCCGCCCCCTGTCGGGGCGGGGCTTTTTTCAGCAAAAAACAGATTGACAGAAGCGCGGCTTTTGATTATTGTATCTCGTCGGGAGGCGGCAGAGTATGAAATGGTTTTTTGATATGAACAATCCCGTCATGCGCACACTCTCGACTCTGGCGGATATCGTGATCCTGAACCTGCTGACGCTTTTGTGCTCGCTGCCCGTCGTCACCGGGGGTGCTGCACTGACGGCGCTGAACGATGCCTGCATCCGCCTCGTGCGCGGAGAGGACAACGAGCTTGCGCGGGACTATTTCCGCGCCTTCAAGGGAAATTTCAAAAAAGCGACGCTGGCCTGGCTGCTGTTTCTCCTGGCCGCGGCGCTCCTGTATATTGACTACCTCGCGGCGCTGGCCTATGTGCCGCCGCTTCGCGTCGGGATCTTTGCCATCGCCCTCATCGGGCTTGCCATTGCGTTTTATTTCTTCGCCCTGCTTGCCCGCTACGAAAACACGCTCAAGGCCACCTTTCAAAACGCGGTGCGCCTTGCCATCGGCTTTTTCCCGCGGACGCTCATCATGGTGGTGTTTGCGGTGGTCTTCTGGCTTGCCTGCTTTCACTGGTTCAACTTCGGCTCCCTCGTTCTCATCCTGGTCGGGCTTTCGCTGCCCGTCTATCTCAACGCCACCCTGCTTGACGGCGTGTTTCAGAAAATCGAAAACAACACACAAAAGTGATCAATATATCGGAGGATCTTATCCATGGGCATTGCCTATCACAAAGAAAAACGCGTTTTCACCCTGACAACAAAAAACACCGTCTACCAGATGCAGATCGGGCCGCTCGGCTACCTGCTGCACCTCTACTACGGCCGCAGGGCGGAGGGCTGCTTTGACTATCTGCATCTTGAGCGCGACTGCGGCTTTTCTCCGAATCCCTACGAAATCCAGGACGAGCGCGGCTGGTCGCTGGACACCATGCCGCAGGAATACAGCGGTGCAAACGGCGGGGACTTCCGCCTGAGCTCCGTCGACGCCGAGACAGGGCGCGGACAGCGCGGAGCTGATCTTCGCTATGTGAGCCATGAGATCCGCGCCGGAAAATACGCGCTCAGCGGCCTGCCCGCCGCCCTTGACCGCGGCGACGGGTGCGAGACGCTCAGCGTCACGCTGGCCGACGCCGCCTCCGGCATGCAGGTCGAACTTCTGTACGGTGTGTTCGCCGAGAAGGACGTGATCACCCGCGCATCCCGCATCACAAACGGCGGCGGCGAGACGATCCGTCTATACAAGGCCGCCTCCGTCTGCCTGGATCTTCCCTTCGGAGACTGGGAGCTTATTCACTTCCACGGCAGACACACGCTTGAGCGGCAGCCTGAGCGCCGCGCCCTGATGAACGGCATCCAGAGCGTCGCGTCCAGGCGCGGCGGCTCCAGCCACCAACACAACCCCTTCGTGATCCTGTGCGAGCCGGAGGCAACGGAGGACACGGGTCTTTGCTATGGCGTAATGCCCGTATACTCCGGCAATCACCGCACGGACGTTGAGCTGGATCAGTCCGGCTCCGTGCGCGTGGTGTCAGGTATCAACAGCGAGGGCTTCTCCTGGCAGCTTGAGCCGGGACAGTGCTTCGAGACGCCCGAGGTTTTGCTTTCCTGCAGCACGGCGGGTCTCACAAGGCTCTCCCATACCTATCACCGTTTCATCCGCGAGAATATCTGCCGCCGCTACATCCCCCTCGCCGAGCGCCCGATCCTGCTCAACAGCTGGGAGGCCATGTATTTTGACATTGACGAGGAGAAGCTCCTGGGCCTTGCGCGCGAGGCAAAGGAACTGGGCGTCGACATGCTGGTGATCGACGACGGCTGGTTCGGCCGCCGGGACGACGATCACTCCAGCCTCGGGGACTGGTTTACGCACAAGCGCAAGCTCCCGCACGGCCTTGGCGCGCTGTGCGAGAAAATCCGCGACATGGGGCTGAAGGTCGGCCTCTGGGTCGAGCCGGAGATGGTCAACGAGGATTCCGAGCTTTTCCGCGCGCACCCGGACTGGGCGCTGCGCGTCCCCGGCAGAAGCCCCGCCATTGGCCGCAATCAGCTTGTGCTGGATCTCTCCCGGTCCGAGATCGTGGACTGGCTTTTTGACACGCTCTCCGAACTTCTGGGCAAACTGCCGCTCAGCTATATCAAATGGGACATGAACCGCCACCTGACGGATCTGTATTCCGCCGCTCTGCCCGCCGACCGGCAGGGAGAGCTTGCCCACCGCTATGTGCTCGGCCTGTATGATCTGATGGATCACCTGACAAAGGCATTCCCGGAGGTACTGTTCGAGGGCTGCGCCGGCGGCGGCGGGCGCTTTGACGCCGGGATGCTGGCGTACTGCCCGCAGATCTGGTGCAGCGACAATACCGATCCCGTCGCGCGCCTCACCATCCAGTACGGTACCTCCTTCGGGTACCCGATCTCCGCGGTCGGGGCGCATGTCTCCACCGCGCCGAACCATCAGACCGGGCGCACCACCCCCTTCGGCACCCGTGCCACGGTCGCCATGGCGGGCACCTTCGGCTATGAACTGAACCCGGCAAAGCTCACGGCGGGGGAGAAGGCGGAGATCCGCCAGCAGCTTGCGCGCTTTCGCAGTCTCCGTACTCTGATCGGCGAGGGAGACTATTACCGCCTCACAGAGCCCGGAAAAGGCCGCTTTACCGCCTGGCAGAGTGTGGCCCCGGATCGGAGCGAGACCCTTGTGAGCCTGGTGCTGACCGAGCCGGAGGCAAACCCGAGGCCGCTGCATCTGCGCCTGAAGGGGCTGGACGAAAACGCGGACTATACGCTGGAAGCGGCGGATTTTTACGGCTGCACTGCCGAAATGCCCGCGCTGCGGCTCAGCGGCGCGGCGCTCATGTACGCGGGCGTGACGCTGCCCATCCTGCTCGGCGATACGCCGAGCGTACAGATGATCTGGAAAAAAGCGGATTAACGACAGGGAGAGTTATCTATGCAGAGTGAAATGCTGCGCAAGGCGCGTGAATATGAGGGGGAGATGAGACCCCGCGTTCTGGATCAGCTGCCGGCCTTCCATGTGACGGGCGGCATCGGCTGGATCAACGACCCCAACGGCTTTTCCGTTTACAAAGGGGAATACCACCTGTTTTTCCAGTACTACCCCTATGACGTCACCTGGGGCCCCATGCACTGGGGCCATGTGAAGACAAAGGACTTTATCCGCTGGGAGCAGCTTCCCGCTGCCCTGGCGCCCGACGCGCCTTACGACAAGGACGGCTGCTTTTCCGGCAGCGCCGTGGAGCTTCCGAACGGGCAGCATCTGCTGCTCTACACCGGCGTGAGAAAGACGGACGACGGGGACGAGTACCAGACCCAGTGCATCGCCGTCGGCGACGGCACGGATTATACCAAGTCCTCCCTCAACCCGGTGATCGACCAGACCATGCTGCCTGCGGGCGGCAGCCATGTGGACTTCCGCGATCCGAAAATCTGGCGCGCGGGCGACAGCTTCTTCGCCGTCGCCGCGAACCTCTGCCCGGACAACAGCGGCGCGATCCTGCTGTATGAGAGCGCGGACGCGCAGCACTGGCGCTATGCGGGCGTACTCGCCGCGGGTCACGGCCACTACGGAACCATGTGGGAATGCCCGGACTTCTTCACGCTCGACGGAAAGGCCGTCCTGCTCCACAGCGCCCACGAGATGAAAAACGAGGGGCTGGAGTTTCACCCCGGCGACGGGACGGTCTGCCACATCGGCCTTTTCGACGATGCAGAGAAACGTCTGCTGGACGAGAATGTGCAGACCATCGACTACGGACTCGATTTCTACGCGCCGCAGACGATGGAGACTGCCGACGGGCGGCGCGTCATGATCGGCTGGATGCAGAGCTGGGCAAGCTCCCGCGTGGGGCACCCGGATCTGCCTGTCTACGGTCAGATGACCCTGCCGCGTGAGCTGCATATCCGGGACGGACGCCTGTACCAGCAGCCTGTGCGCGAGCTGGAGGCTTACCGGCGCAGCGCCGTCAGCCATGAAAAGATCAGCGTCACCGACTGGCAGCGCCTCCCCGGCGTGTCAGGCCGCATGCTGGACATGACGCTGTATATCCGCCCGGCGGAAAAGGAAACGTATCGCAGCTTCTGCCTTCGCGTCGCGGAGGGGGACGGCCTGTATACCGAGCTCACGCTGGTTCCGGAGCGGGGCGTCCTGCGCATGGATCGCCTCAACAGCGGTTTCCCGCACGATGTGGTGCATGTCCGGGAGTTCCCGGTACCTGTGCAAAACGGGGAGATCAGGCTTCGCATCGTCATGGACAAATACAGTCTCGAGCTTTTCGCGGGCGAGGGAGAGTGCGCCGCCTCCATGACGCTCTATACCCCGCTGAGCGCCGACGGCATCCTCTTTTCCGCCGACGGTGCGGCGCTTCTGGATGTGGAAAAGTACGATATTGTGATCGAAGAGTAAAAGGAGAACGCGATGAACAAAGCCGTGCAGCCATGGTGGAAATCGGCGGTCATTTACCAGGTCTATCCCCGCAGCTTTATGGACGCCAACGGGGACGGGATGGGCGATCTGCCCGGCGTCATTTCCAAGCTGGATTACCTGGCCGAACTCGGGATCGACGCAATCTGGCTCTCGCCGGTGTTTCGCTCCCCGCAGGATGACAACGGCTACGACGTCTCCGACTATCGGGACATCGACCCGCTGTTCGGCACGCTTGCGGACATGGACCGCCTGATTGCCGAGGCAAAAAAGCGCGGCATCCGCATCATCCTGGACATGGTGCTCAACCACTCCTCTGACGAACACCGCTGGTTTCTCGAGGCAAAGAAGAGCCGGGATAACCCGTATCATGATTACTATATCTGGCGCGACGGGGAACCCGGTACCCCGCCGAACGACATGGCGGCCTCCTTCGGCGGCTCGGCCTGGCAGTGGGTGCCGGAACTCGGACAGTATTATTTCCACCAGTATTCCGTCAAGCAGCCGGATCTCAACTGGGAAAACCCCGCCCTGCGGCGGGAGCTGTATGAGATTCTGCGCTGGTGGGCGGCGCGCGGCGTGGGCGGCTTTCGCCTGGATGTGGTGGATCACTTCGGCAAGCTCCCGGATCAGAAGATCCGGGTGGCGGGGCCGCACCTGCATGAATACATCCGGGAGCTGAGCCGCGCGGCGCTGCAGGGCACGGAGCTTGTCACCGTGGGCGAAGCGTGGAGCGCCACGCCGGAGAGCGCGGAGCTCTACAGCAATCCGGACGGGAGCGAGCTTTCCATGGTGTTCCAGTTTGAACACATCAAGCTCGACCGTGTACCGGGGCGGGAAAACCGGGCGCTCATGCCCCTGCCCTTCCTGCAATTTAAAGAGGTTCTCAGCCGCTGGCAGACGGAGCTTTACGGCAGGGGCTGGAACAGCCTCTTCTGGGAAAACCACGACCTGCCCCGCTGCGTCTCCCGCTGGGGTAATGACGGGGAATACCGGGTCGAATGCGCGAAGATGCTGGCAATGCTGCTCTTCGGCATGCAGGGGACGCCCTACATCTATCAGGGCCAGGAGCTGGGCATGACGAATGTGGACTACACGCTGGGCGATTACCGCGACATCGGCGCCCTGAACCACATCCGGGAAATGCGCGCAGAGGGTTACAGCGAGGAAGAGATCCTCCACTCTCTGCACACCGTGAGCCGGGATAACGCCAGAAGCCCCATGCAGTGGAGCGCGGATAAAAACGCGGGCTTCACCGCCGGGACGCCGTGGATCCGGGTGAACCCCAATTACCGCACCGTCAATGCCGAAGCGCAGATCCGTGACCCGGACTCAGTGTACGGCTGCTATCAAAAGCTGATCCGCCTGCGCAGAGAGTACCCGGTTTTCGTCGATGGGCGTTATGAGCTGCTCCTGCCGGAGCATGGGGAAGCTTTCGCCTATACCCGCACGAACGGGGACGAGCGCCTGCTTGTAATCTGCAACTTTTATGGACACACCCTGAAAAACCCGCTGTATTCGGACGCTTCCGGCATGCATCTTCTGCTCTCCAACTACCCGGATGCACAGGCGCCGGATATGCTCCGCCCCTATGAGGCAAGAATCTATCATACGGAATATAAACCGTAAGTGCATGCGCGCACGGAGGCGGGAGCGGCAGCTCTCGCCCCGTGCGCGTTTTTCTCTTGCTATTATTCCGCAAAGAGGCTATAATTTCCAACATATCAGAGATGTAAAGGAAAAACAGCATGATCCGGAGAAGACACGTTTTTGCGGGCAGGCATGTTCGCACCGCTTTTAAAGGAGTAATTTCATGAGACATATACACCGCAGGGCTGAGAAAGCAGGCGGATCCGGCTTTTCCAGAATGTACATAAGCTTCGTGCTGGCGCTGGCGCTCATGCTGCAGCTCGGCTGCACAGCGCTGGCAGCGGATGCCGACACGGCAAAACATATCTCCGTGGATATTGTGAACCGGACGGAGGGCTATTCCGAGGTGCTGTATGACAACACAAACGGCCTTCCCACCTCTGAGGCCAATGCGATCGTGGAGACCAACGACGGCTTCATCTGGATCGGCAGCTATGCCGGCCTTATTCGCTATGACGGAAATACCTTTGAGCGCATGGATTCCACCAACGGTCTCACCAGCGTCAAATGCCTGTTCACGGACAGCCGGGGCAGGCTGTGGATCGGCACGAACGATAACGGCGTTGCGGTAATGGAAAAGGGCCGGCTTCGGATGTGGGGCAAGCTTGACGGGATGAAGTCGGCGCACACGAGGGCCATTGCGGAGGATACAAACGGCGTCATTTACGTTGCCACCGCCGGCGGCATTACGATGATCGACGATGAGTACACGCTCAGCTCCATCGAGGATGAGCGCGTTGCCGACGCGAACATGCGCAATCTTCGCCTGGGAAATGACGGCGTACTCTATGCCACCACCGATCTGGGGGACCTGATGACCATTCGTGACGGCAAGGTGCTCAACTATATCAGCCTGGAGGACAACCCTCTGAAGGGCGCGGGCTCCATTCTCCCGGATCCGGCGGCGCCGGGCAAGCTCTATCAGGAGGCGGTGGACTTCGGCCTTTACTACATCGATGTGTCCGATGGGTTCGAGATCCTTGAAAAGATCGACATCGCGCCGCTCAAGTATCTGCTGAGCATGGAGTACATCGACGGCAAAATCTGGATCTGCGCTGGCAACGGCGTCGGCGTTCTGGAGGACGGACACTTCACGCTGCTGGATAATCTCATCATGAACAATAATGTGGGCCATGTCATGATGGATTACCTCGGAAACCTCTGGTTCACCTCAACCCGCCAGGGCGTGCTGAAGGTGGTGCCGAATCAGTTTTCAAACCTGTATGAACGCTTCGGCCTGCCCGAAATGGTGGTCAATTCCACCTGCATGTGCGAGGACAAGCTGTTTGTCGCAACGGATACCGGGCTGACCGTGCTGGATGAGAACGGCCCCGTGGAAAAAATCCCGCTGACAAAGGCAGTTACCGCCGGCGGCGTCGATCTTGAGGCGGACGACCTGATCACGCTGCTCCAGGGCTGCCGCATCCGCTCCATTATAAGGGACAGTCGGGGGCAGCTGTGGTTCTCCCTCTGGCGCACCCACGGCCTGCTGCGCTATGCCCACGGTGAGCTTACCGCCTTCACCGAGGCTGACGGCCTTCTCTCCAACAGCATCCGGAGCGTCTGCGAGGGTCGGGACGGCAGGATCCTGGTGGCGCTCACAGGCGGCGTGAATGTCATTGAAGGCGATAAAATCGTGGCTGCCTATGGGAAGGAGGACGGCATCGCCACCCCGGAGAGCCTCACCGTGGAAGAAGGCCTCAACGGTGAAATCATCCTCGGCAGCAATGGAGGCGGCCTCTATGTCATCGACGATTCCGGCGTGCGGAATATCAATGTGGAGGAGGGGCTCCCCTCTGACATCGTCATGCGCCTCAAGCGGGATGAGAAGAACAATGTGGTCTGGATCGTCACCTCCAGCGCCATTGCCTGGCTGACAAGCGATCATCAGGTCACGAAGGTGCAGAAGTTCCCGTACACCAACAACTTTGACATGTACGAAAACAGCAAGGGCGATATGTGGGTGCTCTCCTCCAACGGCATCTATGTCGTGCCGACCGCGGAGCTTCTGGCAAACGGCGACATGGCCCCTGTCTATTACAGCGTTTCCAGCGGGCTGCCCTGCATCGCCACGGCCAATTCCTACAGCGAACTGAGCGAAAACGGCGATTTGTACATCGCCGGCAGCACCGGCGTATGCAAGGTCAATATCGAGCAGCCCTTCGAGGACGTCAACGACCTGAAGGCTGTGGTTCCCTACGTGCAGGCGGACGGGACAGACATTTATCCGGACAAAAAGGGCGCCTTTACCATCCCGTCCGGCACACAGAAGCTGACGGTGCCGAGCTTTGTCTTCAACTATTCCCTGAGCAATCCCCAGGTGAGCTACCGGCTGGAGGGCTTTGACCGCAGCACCACCACCGTCAGCCGCAGCGACCTCGTGCCCGCGGACTACACGAACCTGCGCGGCGGCGCTTACCGCTTTATCATGCAGTTGAAGGACGCCATGGGACGGGGCGGCAAAGAGGTCTCTGTTGAGATCGTAAAGGAAAAGGCGTTCTATGAGCAGGTCTGGTTTTACGTGATTGCAGGCCTGGCAGCGCTGCTTGTTCTGGCGGGGGGCGTGCGCTTCTATGTCCGCAAAAAGACGCGCACGTTAGAGAAAAAGCAGCAGGAGACCATGGCGCTCGTCGGCGGCATTACGGAGGCGTTTGCAAAGGTTATTGATATGAAGGACCGCTACACCAACGGCCATTCCTCCCGCGTGGCAAAGTATACGGCCATGCTTGCAAGAGAACTGGGGTATGACGAGGAAACGGTCGAGAAATATTATCGCATTGCGCTTTTGCATGACATCGGCAAGGTCGGCGTACCGCCGGAGGTGCTGAACAAGCCCGGCAAGCTCACGGACGAAGAATTTGAGATCATCAAATCCCACACGTCAAAGGGCTACGACGCGCTGAAGGAAATCACCATCATGCCGGAGCTTGCGGTCGGAGCCCAGGCCCACCATGAGAGACCGGACGGCAGGGGCTATCCCAATCACCTGAAGGGGGACGAGATCCCCCGCGTTGCCCAGATCATCGCGGTGGCGGACTGCTTCGACGCCATGTATTCCAACCGCCCCTATCGCAACCGCATGAACTTTGACAAGGTCGTCTCCATCATCAAGGAGGTTTCCGGCACCCAGCTTACCGCTGATGTGGTGGATGCCTTCCTGCGCCTGGTGGAGAAAGGCGAATTCCGCGATCCTGACGACAAGGGCGGCGGCACGACGGAGAACATTGACAATATCCGCAAGTGATATTTTTCGTAAAACCCCATGTTTTATGAAAAGCAGTATCAGTGCGGCAAAAACGAGGGCAGGAGCCACGGCGCCTGCCTTCGTTTTTTTCGGATAATGTAAGCATGAATACTGATAATAAAAGTTGACACGATGTCAGAATGCTGCTATACTATGTTTTGACATCGTGTCATTATAATTTTTGAAAGGGAGTATCACACTGAAAAAGAATACGGGAGCGCAGCTTGCGCTGTATCCGGCGCCGGTGATCGTGGTCGGCGCGATGGTGGACGGAAAGCCG
>Ga0310695_10006104_pt1 | contig 20257 bp, 8 predicted proteins | sample RumenRJG_04DNA_FD_203882 | JGI IMG/M metagenome (GOLD analysis project Ga0310695, IMG submission 203882) | Bovine rumen microbial communities from Lethbridge, Alberta, Canada - RJG_04 (v2) (version 2) | ecosystem: Host-associated > Mammals > Digestive system > Stomach > Rumen | place: Canada...
ATAGAGGCCCGCGTATTGGGCGACCTCGCCATGAACCATATCATCCCCGTCTCGACACACTATCAGTCGCAGCTCATCAAGAACGTGCAGGGCATGAAGAGTGTCTTCTCGTCTGATAAGGCCGAGCGTCTGTCTGCCCGTAACATGAAACTCATCGAGGAGATTGCCGAGCGCACCGAGAAGATTGAGCAGTTGGTAGAGGATCTAACCGAGGCCCGTCGTGTGGCCAATCGCATCCAGGACATCCACCAGCGTGCCATCCAGTATCACGACACCGTTTGTCCACACATGGAGAGCATCCGTCGCGAAATAGACAAGCTGGAAATGATAGTGGAAGACGGGTTATGGACACTGCCCAAATATCGGGAACTGCTATTCATCAGATAAAACCATCAAAACGTTACAATATGAAAACAAAACTTATTATTACAACATTCATCGCCTCGTGGCTATCGATAGGTAGCATGCAGGGGCAAGTGTCAAAGAACCCCAACAAGTTCCTCGGTAACATTACCACCCGAGGTGCCGTAGAAGCAGGAAACGGTGTTCCTTCGTATTATACACTTTGGAATCAGATTACTTGCGAGAACGAATCGAAGTGGTCCTCTGTCGAAGGTACCAGGAACTCGTTCAACTGGTCAGGAGCCGACAGAGCATTCAACTATGCCAAGGAGCACAACTTCACCTACAAGTTCCATGCCTTGGTATGGGGTGCCCAGTATCCCAGCTGGCTGGAGAATTTATCGGCAAAGGACCGCTACTCTGCCATTACCAACTGGTTTGACAAAGCAAAGGCAAAATACAACACCCTGCCTATGATTGACGTGGTGAACGAAGCCGTTGGCAATCACCAGCCAGGTAACCCCATGATGAAAGAAACCTTGGGTGGCGGTGGCAAGACTGGCTACGACTGGCTCATCAGGGCCTTCGACATGGCAGGTGAGCGCTGGCCGGACGCTATCCTGATTTACAACGACTACAACTCGTTGCGTTGGGACGTTGACAACTACATCACTTTGGTGCAGACTTTGCGCGATGCAGGCGCACCGATTGACGCTTACGGCAACCAGTCGCACGATGTGACCGATATCAGTTCCAGCGAACTGAGTAACGTATTAAAGAAACAGCAGGACGCCCTGAAGATGCCTATGTTCATCACGGAGTTGGACATTGACATCGCAAGCGATGCCCAGCAGAAAGCACAGTACCAGAAGGTGTTGCCACTGATGTGGGAAGCCCCCTATTGCGCTGGTGTCACTTTGTGGGGCTTTATCCACGGAGCCACATGGGTTGACAACTCTGGTCTTTACAAGAACGGTGCTGAGCGTCCGGCTATGACCTGGATTAAGGAGTATATGGCCACTGAGCCTGCCAAGACGGCAGCAGGCCCATTCCCCGGCACCAAGAAAGAGGCCTCCATCTACATCCGTCCACAGGCTCTGAAAGTTGCCAAGGACGACGTGCTGCCCATCAAGGTGCATGCCCGTCTGGCCACGAAGACCATCCAGAAGGTGGACTTCTATTTGAACAATGAACTGATTAAGACCTTCACTGAGGCTCCCTACGTTTTAGAGGTATCTTCAAGCAAGACAGGATGGAACAACACCAAGGCTGTGGTTACTGCAACCGACGGTTCTACCTACGAGCGCTATGGCCGTTTCCAGGTGATTAACACCACCGCCAAGCGCAGCACCTACAACGAGGCTGCCTTCGAGATTCCTGGTACCATCAATATCCCTGAGTACGACAATGGTGCATCTGGCATAACATATAGCAATGCTGCACGCAACACCACTACCGCCACCAAGGATGGCCAGTGGATGGAGTACACCGTCGATGTCAAGGAAGACGGCTTGTATTCGTTTGATGCGACAGTGGCCGCAACGAAGACTGGTGGTTCGTTCCATTTGACAGAACACTCACTCGACAAGCTGGAATACCTCACTGAGTATATTGATGTACCCAAGACAGGTGGTGCCACCAACTGGCAGACCATTCACGGACAGTTGAAAACCGAGTTGAAAGCTGGTCGTCACACGTTCACACTGCTCGTCGACAAGGGCGGTTTCTACTTCAAGGAACTGACTTTGACCCGCTATGAGGAGGGCAAGGACATCACGTGTAACATTGCGAAGATCCAACCCGCCAGCAACATTCAGATTGGCGATACCGTGACGTTTACCATCAATGCTTGGTCCACAACAAGCACCCTCAAAGAGATTAGGTGCTATGTCAACAATATCGCAGTTGACACGCTGACTCAAGAGCCCTATTTGTTCAAGTATGTACCTGCTGATAAGGGTGCTTACACCATCACAGCTATTGCTTTCGATGCCGAGGGCAAGCAGAAGGTTTCTTCAGTTCGTAAGATTACCATCAAGGGCCAGCGTGCACCTTACAAGAATGTCGTTGATATTCCTGGCGTTGTTCAGGCTGAAAACTTCGACCAAGGCGGCGAAGGCTTGTCCTTCCACGATAGCGATGCCAATGACCAAGGCGATGCCAACTATCGTAACGACAACGAGGGTCTTGACCTCGTCAAGGGCAATGGTGGAACAGCCATTGGCTACACTGCAAAGAACGAATGGACAGAATACTCCGTCAACGTCACAGAGGCTGGCGAATACTCCTACGAGGCTACCTGCTCTAACGGCTCCAGCTCAACGGGCGGCTTCAGCATTAGCCTTGTCAAGGGTTCTACGGTTACCAAGATTGGCGACGTCAAAGTGACCGCTACTGGCGGATGGAACACGTATAGTGTGATGACTGGTAAGCTTACCAAGAAGCTTTCAACAGGCAATCAGATACTGCGCTTCACCATCACCGACGGCAACTGCAACATCGACAAGGTGAAGTTCATTTGCAACACCACGGGCATTCAGACCATTTCCGTTGTTCCTAACTCTGTCAACGTCTACAACCTCTATGGTGTGAAGGTTGGCACGATGGCAGGATGGCAGAGCCTGCCGCGTGGCATCTACGTCGTTAACGGACGAAAGGTTACGAAGTAAGGTAATAGGTAAAAGTGAAAAGTGAAAAATTTGCTACCGCCTTTGTTGTCCGGCAGGAAATTTTTCACTTTTCATTTTTCATTTTTCACTTTTCACTTCTCACTTCTCAAAGTGTTGGTAGTCCTTTAACGAACGCCACGCCCCACCCCATTTGAATCCGTGCTTCACAAACAACTTGTAGCACAAGTCCTGCTGCGTAATCTTATACTTGAACTGCTTGTTGCGGTTCACGTAAGGCTTGCCCGTCGATGGCTGCACCAGCAGCGTACCGTCCTTCTTCCTTTTGACACAAGGGTTATACAGCGGATTCACATCGATGGCCAGTCCTCGGGCATGTTTCGACAGCTTGTTGCTGCCCTCAACGGTCCTGTAGCAATAGCACGACGTGTTATTGGCCTGCATCGAGCGTTCGTCGTCATTGCCATACTCCGATATGGGTCGTATGCGCTCTATGGGGTACTTCGCCTTATACAGCTCGGCAAATATCTCGCGCAGGTCTTTCGCAATGGTCTTGTTGCATATCATCACGCCCTGCTGCGTCCGTCCCTCAAAGTCTATGTACTTCACCTGCAGCGTGTCCAGTACCACTCCAGCAGGCTGGGCCAGCGAAGATGTAAGAGGTAAGATGTAAGATGTAAGAAGTAAGAGTATCTTTTTCATTTTCAATCTTTAATCTTTAATGTTTAATCTTTAATCTTTAATCTTTAATGTTTAATCTTTAATCTTTAATGTTTAATCTTTAATCTTTAATCTTTAATGTTTAATCTTTAATGTTTAATCTTTAATGTTTAATCTTTAATGTTTAATCTTTAATCTTTAATCTTTAATCTTTAATCTTTAATCTTTAATCTTTAATCTTTAATGTTTAATCTTTAATGTATCAACTTCTTCTTCAGTTTGTCAATAGCATGCTCCAGACTCTCCGTAGGCTCAATGATGTTATAGTCTGCCCAGAAGTCTGGATCGTCGAAATACTCCACGCGATCGTAGAAACGCTCTCTGATGCCAAACGACGAGTGCCCGCTCGGACGTTTAGCGTCACGCCCTGTAGCCAGGCGGTCCGTCACCACCATCTCGCAGACGGTCGTAAAGGTTGAGGCAAACAGCCGGCGCTTCCAGTCGCAGTTGAACCGCATCTCGTTGCGCAGATAGTTCATACGCGTCACACCCTGTAAGTCTGTGGTATAGCCTATCACCATCGACAGCTGTTTCGGACGGAACCGAAGGCCCAAAGGCTTCTTTACCAGCATATATTCCGAGGCACTGCGCCAGTCGCGCACGTCCAGTTCCAGTTCTGCACGGGTAATGGTGAGCGATTCCTGGTCGATATACAGCAGACCACCCATCAGCGGATAGTACGTGATGTCATGCGGCACCACCTGTATCACGTAGTGCAGACGGTCGTTCAGCTTGGCAGGCTGCTTTTGGTACAGGTCACACTGCGCAAGGTCCTGCTCGTTCAGCAGGTATTCGGGATTCTTGGCCACATCAGCCAGCAGCGGCATCATAGGCCCGCCCTGAATCTTCACGCCCAGCGTATCCTTAGACTTCATACTCATCAGTCGGCGCCCCTTCAGAATCCCCACAGCATCACCATCGGGACCGTAGCGATAGCTGCTCTTATACATATCCATCACAGCCTCGGCAACAGCAATATGACGCGAGCCGCGACGCGTGACCTCACGATAGAAACAGCGCATCAGTTCCGGTTGCATCGGATAGTTCGACGAAATACGCTTCATAGCCGCACGCACAATCTCCAACGGGTCGTTGACCGACACGACGACCTCGTCGAGCGTTATCGCATGACTGGTCATCATAATCTGCAAGCCCTCGGTCTGCCCGTTCAGCTGCTGGCGTCGCGTCTTGTAGCCGATATGGCTCAGCTGGATGTACGTGGGCGAGTTCTTCACCTTCAGCGTAAAGCGTCCTTCGTCGTTGGTCACGGTATGCGCCTCCGTACCCTCAGCCGTTATGCTGACGTGGCTCAGCACATCGCCCGTCTGGCGGTCCTTCACCACGCCGCTCACCACCTGCTGTGCCTGCATGCCAAGTGCCGCCAACAGTAGAGCCGCCAATATCATCCATTTCCGTTTACCCATAAGTCCGTATAGTTTTGCCGCTTCATGTTTCATGGGCAAAGATAGTAATTATTTTCGTAACTCAAAAACTTTTCCTACAAAAATAATTCGGGCAAAGGGTTGCTCTACCAGAGAAGAAGGTGCATATTGGCTTTCTATGACCTAAAAGTTCTCCCAGCCACCGAACTCGTAGGCCTTCTCTACCCAGTCGAACTCGAATTCAGGGGCCTCGGGGTCTGCACTGCTACCACCGCCATATCCGGGGTCACTGACAGTCAGCAGATACTGATCCGTCTTGAGGTCTACCACCTCCATCACGGGCTGAATATATTCTTTCTTCATTTCAGTACCTCCTTTTTGCCATGATGTATATATATTCCTTTCTGTGTCGGCTTGCCGTTCAGTCGGCGACCCTGCAGGTCGTAGAAAGAATTCTCAATTCTCCTATTCTCAGTTCTCAATTCCCCTACTCCTGTTGTCTCTCCGAAGTCTATCACCAGATTGGGCGCTCCGCTTGCCGTCGGCACATCGCTCGTCAGTTCGAAGTATGCACGGAAGGGCTTGACAGTCACACTGCCCGTGGGATAGTACAGCATATTGTTGGCCAGGAACAGCTTCTTGGTGTCGTTGGCAGACAGTGGAACAGGCGCGTAGTTGCCCTTGAAGGTGGCATCGCCTGCCGTAATGCCTTGCAAAGCAGCGTTGCTAATGGTGACGCCAGAGAATTGCGGATTCACCATGTCGTCAGCGCCACTGGGCAGCATCACGATGTAAGGTTTGCCAGCCTCTATTGAATTGGCATCAGTAAAGGAGATGGTGACAGTCGAGCCACTGACGCTGTAGCCGCTGAGTGTCTTCACCAATGTACCTGCACCGAAGACAGCTGCGGGGTTGCTGATGGTGAATGGTACGCACAGCGTGTTCCACTTATCCTTGTTCAGCGTGCGGCCGCTCAGTTCCACGGTGTTCGTCTGACCGTTATAAGCTGTTATGATACTGCTATTGTCGATGGTATTACCTAATCTGATGATTTTGTTCTTGATGACAGTTAGTTCGGGTAATTGTCCGTCGGTGAAGGTCCAGATGCTATTGTCTAGATCTCTTTTCAGCGCATTGCCCGTCAGCGTTGTTGAACCAGTCAACTTATTGCTTGTATTGTACAAAGTGACGTCAAAGGAACATTTACTGACCGTACCATTGTTGTTGGCAACAATACCTCCTTTGGTGCCTTCATCTTCTATGTCGCATTTGGCATAACAATAGGTAATCGTTCCAGGCGATTGATTATCTCCAACAATACCACCCAAAAACTTACTTGTTGTTTCACTACCAGTACCACCGATATAGCCCTGGTTATAGCAGTTGGTAATGGTGCCACGATTCTCACCGGCTATACCGCCTACATCATAACGCTCTGTGATATTAGCCAGGTTAGCGCACTGCTGAATAGTGCCATAGTTATTACCCGCAATACCACCCGTATAGGTCGTAGATCCTGTTTCTGTATTCGCAATACTTCCCGCTACTTTCAGGTTCTTAATCACTCCTGAACTGCCGACATAGCCGAACACTCCCAATACTGCGGTGTTTCCCGTAACGCCTGTAAGAGTAATGGTATAGCCCTGTCCGTCGAACGTTCCTTGGAACGAATGTGTGTCGTTATCAAGGCCAATAGGCACCCAGGTGTTATCACTGATGGTAAGGTCGGTCATCAGTTTGACCGTCTTACCGGCATAAGTGTCATTACCACTTTGTAGGTTGACGTTATCCCTCAGCGCTTTGAGCTGAGCGACCGTCCAGATTTCAATCACATTACTGTCAGCCATTGCCGTCATGACAGCAAAGGCAGATAAAAACAATAGTAATATACGTCTCATGCCTGCTTCTTAATCTCCCGTATAGAACTTCACTTCGTAGGGTTCGCCCCCTTGCGTTGGCAGGATGGTGGAGTCGAACTTCTTCCATCCCTCTACGGTAAAGATGCGGTGCAGCTTGTCGCAATAGTACTTCAGGGTCACCGCACCCTCACTGCTGTTGCCAAGTATCGACAGCGGGAAGTAGTACTGTCCGGCCGTCTCGTTTAAGGTTCCTAAGGCACGTACCTCACCCTTCAGCTGCGCACACATCAGGTCGTTGGCCGACACATAGGGCTGCAGTTCTTCCTGAATACCTATCTGCACCACCATCGTCATGCCTTCAAAGGCACTGTAGTCAGGAGCCTGCCACGTAGGGCGCAGGTCGGTGCCTTCCGCAGGTTCCGTCTTCTCGGGTGTCGGTGGCGTCGGTGGTATCGGGGTGCTGTCACCGTCGCTGCTGCAAGCTGTCAGGAGCAGGGTGGCAACCAGTGCCACACCTGCCAGATAAATGAGTCTTTTCATTATTCTACAATTGTTTTTTGTCCGTTATAAATATACACACCCGTCTGACGCGGCCGCTTGTTGAGCTTGCGTCCCTGCAGGTCGTACCACTGTCCGTCGGCATAGCGGCTGATGCTGGTAAAGTCGATGACCGTCGGTTCGCTAACCGTACCCATGACGTCGTTCGTCTTGTACTGCATGCGCTCGCCCGTCACAGCTATCAGTTCATCGCCGCGCTCGATGGCGAAGCTCAGGCGCTTGTCGCCACAGTCGGCCACCGAGAGGAAGAAGAGTCCCTCGGCCGTCATCTCCGCCTTGCCGCACAGCTCCGTGCCGTCATATACCAGCATACGGTCACCCTGCTGCACCTCGACGCCTTGTGTGCGTGCCACGATATTCATCGAGTTGCCTGTGGTGTTAGCAAACAGCGGTGCGCCGACCGGCGAGTCGATAAATACCAGGCCGCTGTTATAGTTGGGATAGTTGAAGGTCAGGCTGTTATTACCCACATGTTTCAACATGTAGCCCTGACCCACTGACAGGTGCGTCAGCGATCCCTTCCATGTCCGGTTGCCCATGGCGTCCTCTACGAGCATGGCAAACTCATCCTGCGACTTGATGATGTCGCCCGCCGTGGCCTTTTCGGTATATTCCGCCAGTGCCTTGCCTATCGGCAGGTTCAGGTGCGATATGTAGCCGATGCGGTTCCAGCCGTGCTTCACCGTCACCTTGTCATTGCTGTATTGTCCTGAGAGATACATCATCTTCTCGCTTCCCGAATTGAAACGGTACATCAGCGTCGGGTCGATGTCGAGTATATCCGTCTGGCTGTCCCAGTAGTAGTTGACGCTTGTGGGATCATAGGGATCCTTCTTACTCTTGTAGCTGTACTGGTAAGGATTGTTTTCCTTCACAATCTCCAGTGCGTCGCCGACCTCCCACTTCGTGGCGCTGTTCAGCAGGATGCCCACCGTCTGCTGTTCTGGCTTGACGAAGAACGACAGCCAGTTCCAACCCTTCTGCAGCTTCAGCCTGTGTACCTCTTCACCGCTGTTGACCAGTATGACGGGATTCGTCGTCGAGCCCATAATGGTGTCGGGCACGAACTGGAGTTTCTGGCCGTCCTCGCGCTTCAGCACATGCAGGCGTCCTGTCGATGCATCCAGGTATTCGATGCGCAGCGGCTGCTCGGCCGTGGTCTTCCTGCCGTAGACGGTGACGAAGGCCAGCGGCTCGTTGGCATTAGCCGTATTGTCGACGTTCAGGTGAGCCACGCCCTGTGTCTCGTGTCCGTCACCGAAGACGCCAATGATGTCGTCGGGATCGTCAGCGATGACGTCGTCCAGCTTCACACGGGCTATCATGGTCATGGCGATGTTATCGCCCTTCAGCGTATTGCTGACGGCCCATTCCGGCGTGTCGCCGCGTACCTTGATATGTATGGGCAGCGGTTCGTTCAGTCCGTCCTCCGTCATCAAGTTAATCACCTCGTCGTAATCGCCCACGTTGATGAACGGCGATATGTGCAGCGTGACGGTCTCCTCGTCGGTGGCCGAGATGGTGCCGCTGGTCCTCGACATGGTAATCCACTGCGGCAAGTCCTCGATGTAGTACGAGTGCTTCTTGCCGCTCAGGTTGGTAATGGTGACGTCGACGTCGGCGCCCTCAGCGTAGCTCGTCTCCACGTTGAGCCGCCTGGTGCTCCAGCGTAGCGGGTTACGGTAAACGTAGAGGTCCATCATGATGGGGTTCTCCAGCAGGTTGCCGTTCAGGTCGGTCACGTCGCGCACGGTGATGTACACGTTCGTCTTCTCCAGATTGGCATCCGGCTCGTCAAGGTTGATGAGCAGGTTCTGCTTGTCTGCCACGTAGCTGTAGTTCAGGTTTTCGCGCTGTCCGCTGTTGTCTATCGGTGCATAGCTCTCGCGGTCGCTCACCAGCTGCATCAGGCTGTCAGAGACAATGACATCCATACGAGTCGAGTAGTTGCCTTGGTTGTCGCGGCTCTGCTTGATGCTCTGTCCTGATGCCACCATGCGCTGTTCGTTGCTCTTCTGCTTCTCCATACGGCTGAAGGGCAGATAGACCAGTGTTCCCATCTCGCGTCCCAACGGCGTGCTGCCGGCATAGTCTTTTATGACGGCCAGCGGCAGTGCCATCTCGTAGAGTGCCACCTCGTCAATGTTGCCCTTAATGGCATCCGATGTGTTATAGGCATCCTTGTAAGTGATGCCCGCAGCCAGTGTACCGCCCAGTATACCGCCCAAGGTGTCGACGGCAAAGCTCTGCAGCAGTTTCTCGTCCACGTAGAGGTTACCCACGTTGCGCGAACGGTTCAGCGTCACGGTCAGGTGGTGCCAGGCACCGTCGTTGTAGGTCAGATTGCCGCTGTTCACCTCAAACTTGCCGTTGCGGTAGTATAGCTTGCCGTCCTTCAGTCCAATGTTGAAGTGGTTCTTCCACTGCGGCTCGTCCTGTGCCGGTCCGTTGGCCAGCAGCGTACCGTTGCTGTCGTCGGTGCGGAACCAGAACATCAGCGTGTAGTCCTGAGAGTTTTTGCGGACGAAGGCACTGTCGTTGAGCACCAAGCCCTGCTGTCCATCGAGTTTTACGCTCAGTCCTGCTGGCACACTCCATGTGGCGCCTTTCAGCATCAGGTCGGAACCGCCCAGCGCCTTGTTGATACATACGTTGCCGCGACCTTCGCTCAGCGCGAAGTTATCGAGCAGGCCCGGTTCGTAGCCCGTCAGGCGCTTCTTGGCATACCGGCTGATCTCTTCCTCGCCAAGGGCCTTGTTCCACAGACGGAACTCCAGCATGGTGCCTTGATAGGGATCAGTGTCTTTCTCGACAAGACGGAACCAACTCAACGTTTTGTAATGCAGCCCAGGTCCTAACGAGATGGGGCCAACACCCTCGTAAAGTTTGTAATAGGTACCCGTTCCTATCTTCGTGTTGCCGTCGTAGAAGTCGATGTATGTCTTGCTGTTCTCCACATCGGCCCTGAACACGATGCTGATATGGTGCAGGCCGTTGAACTGGATGGGCTGTTCGCTGTAATAACTGTCTCCGTTTATGCAAATCCACAGTCTGTTGTCGTATTTTAATCCTACCCCAAAGCCGTTGCTCTGATCGCCGTGCCACAGGATGCCAACACCCTTTGTGTGCTCATCGGGATTGATCATCATGTCCAGCGTGAAGCTCTTCTCCGCCAGGTTGCGCACGGCATTGGTCTGTGCGCCTACGTCTATACCGTCAAAGCGCAGGCATGTTCCCTGGGTGATGTTGGTCGAGTTGGTGTAACCCAGCACCTCGAAGTTGTTCACCTCCGACAGGTAGTTGCCGGCAATGGCCTCCGAGAAGGCGATGCTGATGTTGTCGCCGATGCCTAAGATGCCGTTCTCGGGCTGCGGTGTGCCGAAGGGCTGGGGACGGCGCGTGTCCTTGATGCCCGAGAGGATGGGCGATGAGGCGGTCAGGTATCCGTTGCCGTAGCGGCAGTACACCACGGCCCGCAGGTCGTAGTACTGCTCGATGGGATCCTTCTCGCCGAAGAAGCTGGTCATGATGTAGCCGTCGGTCTCTATCAGTCGGCACGTGCCGCTAGCCAGCGCCATCAGCGAGTCGCTCTTGTAGTACGAGCAGATGTTTACCCAGTCCTTGTCGCCCTGCGTCGACAGCTTGTACTGTAGCTCAATATGGTCGAAGTTGCGTTGGTTCACGTTGAAGCCGTCGATGCGTACCGGCATGTAGTAGCCGCGCTGCTCCTCGTCGTAGGGTGACTCGGTGTTCACCACCCACTTGTTGCCCGGCGTCGAGATGTTCACCTTGCCTGCCGTAGGCACGAAGTGTGCCGACAGTTCCAGGTTGACGGTCTGCGGCAGGTCGTTCTGGTCGTAGAGCTCCAGTCCCAGGTTCTCGTAGTCGAACGCCTCGCCGGCATACACCTCAATCTGCTTGGCCACGACCTCGCCCGGGTTGAGGGCCACCGTGTAGCCCGTTCCGTTGAGTGCGTTGCCGCCGAACATGATGCGGGCACCGTGCTGGTTCTTGCTGTCGGGGGCGCCCAGCGTGAACAGCGGTGAAGCCTTGTCGGGCGTGGGGCTCTCGTTACACAGATAGACGGTGAAGCGTGCTGGCTCGTCGTGGGGCACGTTCGAGACGATGCTCTGATCGGTCCAGAGACGCAGCTGGTCAATCTTCAATGTCTTCTGGTCATACACCGTCCCAGGCTGGTAGAATTTCGTCCTGCGCTCGTCCTCCCAAGGCGCGGCGGTGGCACCGCCGTTGGTCCTGAAGATGAAGTTGCCGTACAGCTGTTCGTCGCCACTAAGGTATGACATGAGGCCTTTATTATGCTCGAGACTTTCCTTGGAATACTGTAAGAACGCGTCGGCATCGCCTGCCTTTACCAGTTTCTCGATATCGTTCTTGCTGATTTTGGACCGATAGACGCTGACGCTCAGGTTCGACTTGCCCGAAGCGTTGAGCACAAAGCCTGTACTCTTCGAATGGCCATCATTCTCTCCGTACTTATCATTAAAGTCGATATTGAAAATGGGCTTGATATTCATTTTGATTACTGACCCAGTTCCTAATTTTACATATATAATAACAGCATTACCTATAGTTGTTGTTTCGGACTCTTCTTTTATTAAGGTACTTGACAGTACTGTGCTAAGGTTGTTGAGCGACAGTGAGATTGGCTCAATACTCATATAGCGTGAGTAGTTATCATTGGTGCTGAACGTCTCACTATATTGTACGTTGGCGGCACCGTCGAAGTCGAAATTCTTCACAAGGTCTGCATTACTGGCCGCCGTCAGTTTCTCCTTCTCATTTTGGGCGAGGAAGCTGGCCCAAGTAATGATTTCATTATTATACTGCGCCACCTCATCAACATAATCTGTGAGAGAGTCAGGTTGTATAATTTCGTACTTGGCGACAGTGTCCGAGGCTATGGCGGCATGATAGCCGAATTCCGGATTGTCGGCATCGACGGTACTGATATAGTAGCTATGTCTGTCACGGTTGGCCATGGCCTTTGCTTCCTCCGTGGTAGTGCCCTTGGGCAGCAGCAGATCGTTGCGTAGCTTCAGCAGGTTGGGCATCAGTTCGGTCTCGATATAGTGGCCTGTATAAGCGAAGTCCGAATTGAACTTGGCATAGAAGTTACAGACCTCGTCGCTGATGAGGTAGACTTTCTTGCCCTGGTTGTCGGTACCGGTGGCCAGCACCTGCACGGTTCCGTTCTTGATGTCGTAGGCATGTCCGTCCAGCTGTATCTTACCGCTGGTGCGATTCTTCAGCAGCTTGAACTGGCTCTCGGGCACCATGCGCACGGCTACGGCATCCTCCGTGATGATGTTGTCGGTCATGCCGATGTAGATGTCGGCTTTCGGGCCCACCCATTTGTTGTCGCTCGAGGTCTGGATGCGCTTGTTGGTGGTCATTTCATAAGTGTACACCCAGTCACCGCCAGCCTTCAAACCGAAATTGAATGAAGCATCACTCGTGGTCTCGGCTTCGGAAATGGTTCCTGCATTGGTTCCTGTAACGCTACCAGCCCAAAATCCCTGATACATGTTTGACCCTGTACCTGTTGTCTGTTCGAGTGAGAGTCCGATATTACCATCCAATTGCCATGAGTAGGAATAGCTTAGCTTCGCTCCGCTCTCGATATAGGAATAGCTGTTGGCTCCCGGCGGGTCGCGCAGGATGTCGATGAGGTGTGTACCGCCCTTCGCCACCGTCTGCTTGCCGTTGGCTGCCGGCACGGCACCCATCACGTAGGCGCGCAGCACGTCGCCGTTGAAGGGCTTCACGTCGTAGTACACGCCGTCGTAGAGCAGGTTGATGTCGAGCGTGCGTAGCGAGCTCTCGTCGTTGCCCAGGAATGTGGTGTTCTTCGGACTGAACATATAGGTGCCGTAGCCGTTGGTGTCGAGCTTGACGCTGTCGGTCACCAGGTTGCCCACCAGGTCGTTGTGGAAATAGACCATACCCTCGTGCAGCGGCACAATGTCAGGCACCGTGTCGGTACGGTTATTATAGCAGTATTCCTCCTGTGCCTGTAAGGTAAACAGATAGGCGCCCAGGCTCATGAACACAGGGTGTCCCAGCACATAGCGCTCGGGCTGGCTGGCGGTCTTGGGGAGCCAGATATTCACCGTATCCTTCTGACCGTTGACGTCCATTGCCAAATAGAAGCTTTCGCCGAAGAAGCTTTCGCCCTTCATGTTGACCTGCTTCACGTCCAGCTTCACCGGGGTGTGGTACACGCTCTTGTATTCGGCGATGCTGTCATTGCCGTAACGGCTCAGGTCGAGCGTCTCGCCCACCTTGCCCTGCTGGAACAGGGTGGGGTAGCCGGTACACGACTGCTCGGTAATCTTGTACTTCACGGGGTAGAGCATGATCTCATACTCGCCCGACGTGACGTCGGGATGCACGGTGATGTTGTGGCGTGTCATCTCCCAGCGGGTGATGTCCTTGGGCTGGTGCGTCATCGGGTCGGTGGCGCCGTGGCGCAGCGAGTCCTTGCGCTCCTTGATGGTGAGGTCCAGCGGGTCGCGGACTATCCACGACGTGTTGTCGCCCTCCAGCTGCATCACCATTTTCAGGTTGTCGCCCAGGTTGTTGTACGACATCGAACGTCCCAGGGGCTTGGAGCCTTGTATCTCGCCGCCCACCATGCGGCCGCGCAGCCTCACCTTGGTCAGGTCCCACAGATACACGTCGGCAATGTTGCGCTGCCAGTTGTGCTGGGTCGGGTCTTGCTTGTTGTCCTGGTCGATGTAGTAGCCGTCGTTCTCGAAGACGTGGCCGTCCTTCTCCACCTGTATGCGGTGCGTACCTGCCGGCACGCTGATGGCGAAGGCGCCCTGGTTGTCGGTTTCCACGCGCTTCTGCTTGTAGTCGTAGAGCGGCTTGCCGTCGAGTCGGAACTGGGCACCGGGTACGGGGATGCTGCTGCCGTCGTAGAGCACCTTGCCCGAGAAGACGTAATACTCGCGCAAGGCCAGTACGGTATTTGTAAACTCGTTCTTGTCCTCGGTGAAGTTGCAGGTGGCACTGGTATAGCCGCCGCCATCACCCGTTGTCTGCACCTGAATGGTATATTCACCGACGTTAGGCAGATAAATCAACGAGTCGATGAGGAAGTAGCCTGTCTCATCAGTCGTTACGATGCGTTCCTTGCCGATTCCGGTAAGGTCATCACAGGGGATGGCCTTCACCTTGACGCTGCCGATGCCCGTGCCGTCGGGCATGCGCACATAGCCGCTCACACGGCCGAAGGCGTCGCACTGGCCCGAACACGTGAGCGAGTCGATATGCTGTCCCTCACACTGCGTCACGGCCTTCACCTTGTATTCGTATTGGTGATGGGCCTTGACCGTCTTGTCAAGATAGATAGCCTGGTGTACGTCGCCGGCAATGAGCCGGAATGCCGTCTCCTTGATGGTCTTGTCGCGGCGATATACCTCGAAGTAGTCGGCATCGCCGCCGCTGGTCAACCAACTCAGGCGAACAGCATCGTGTTGCTGCTCCGACTTCAGCGAATCCAACTTGACGATGTTGTCGAAGTAGAAGTTGGAACTTGCACCATACTTTTTCGTGGAGGTCTTGGTATTATCATCGGAAAGACCGATGCGGAGCTTCGAACTGCCGCGCTCCAGCACGACACGGAAGCCGTAGTTGACGCAGGGCGAGGTGAGCTCCAGCGTTGCGCAGCCAGCCTTGCGCTCGCTTTCCGTAATGGTGTACTCATCGGTATAGCGAAGCTTGTTGCCCACGTATTTGTCGGTGTACAGCGTCATCTGGGCTGCATTGTCCCAAACATAGGTACGGATTTGTGTTAAGTCTCTAACCTCCACGGTTCTCGTCACATCCATGTCTTCTACCTGAAGGACTTTCGGAGACACCGTGCCGCTGACCACCTGCCACTGGCTGCCCAATGCTGACTGCAGTGCATTTGACGACATCTGTGTACCGTCAGTGCCTTGCGATGTGCCAAATGTCTTAGTATAATAGCAGTTTTCATAAGTAACGGTAGAGCTGGCGGTTTTTACAAACGATGCCCATTGATTGTCATAGTCAGGCATGTTTTGGGGATTGACCAGACAGTTCTTAATTATAACAGTACTATCTACATAACCCACCATGCCGCCGCACGAGTTTGGACTATTGGATTTATCAGATAATCCTGTATTACCAGTTAATTCCATGTCGGAACTGAACTCGCCATCGAACAGACAGTCGGTAATATTGGCATTGGCATCTATTCTGCCAACTAAACCACCAATGACATCAAAGGTTACATCAGAATATCTATTCGAAATTCCAAATCCATAATAAGGTATATACTCTGAAAAAGTATATTTAACCGAAGAACGGCAATTAATAAGATTGCTGGGTCTCGTACTCTCTGAAATTGTTCCAACAATACCGCCGTGATATTCAGGATCAGGAGCAGGGGGGGCTTGGAAACTTATACCATAATCTGTGTTATAGCTCGATGAAGAATTTACTGTACCTGTGACATGAAGGTTTCTGATAGTAGCACCATTAAGTTTTCCGAAAAGGCTTTTATCAGAGAAATTAACCGTAATTGTGTGTCCCTTTCCGTCGAAGACACCGCTATAATCTCCAATATTACCCGTCACGGAGATGTTACTTTCGAGCACAGCGTCTAATTCTGTGGCTCCACTGCTAACATAATTACAGAAGGCATTCCAATCATTATCATTCTTGATGGGGAAGGGGCCTGTAATGACGGTGGCTTGCTGCTTGGGCACGCATGCGCCATTCACGATGTGCCAATTATCTTCATTCAATTTGGCCAGCAACCCACTGGCGCTGCCCGAGAATGCGGTGCCCTGGGTCGTGCCTAAAGTCTGGGTGTAATAACAGTTGACGAAACTAACAGAACTACCTGCATTGCGACAGAACGTGCATGATTCAGTTGTCTTGAAGGTGACCTTTTTCGGCTTGAATACGATATTGTAGAAATTACGATTTTTATCTCCATTAAGCCAACCAATGATACCGCCGCAGTGGCTGGTGCTGGATCCCAACAGTTGGCCGTCGAACAGACAGTCGGTCAGGCTCATCTTATCGGAACTAAAGGCTACTAAACCTCCGTGCGAACCGTCGCCACTGACCTTCGACGTGATGGTCACCGACGAGCGGCAGTTAGCAAGCGTTGTTTCACCATTGGAATGACCAATGATACCAGCGGCATACTTCGCTTTGGTCGTGATGGAACCAGCCGTATGCAGGCACTTGATGACGGCACCCTCGCCGACATAGCGGAACGGGGCGCAATACTGATCGCTAATGGGATTGCTATCACTGCCGTAGCTAATGGTCAGCGTATGGCCCTGACCGTCGAATGTGCCACAATATCGCGTATTGCTTTCTCCCAGCATGTTCTCGCTGCCACTGATGTCCACATCGCTCAGCATCACGGCATTAAGGGTGGTCTTACCTGTAGCAACAATGGCACAGAACTGTTCCCAGTCGTTTTTGTCACTGATGGGGTATGTGTTATGATCCTGATCACTACTTTCAGAGTTTGGCTGAACAGTCCACGATACTTTCACTTTGTGAACATTATTCTGGCCCCAACCCGACGCCCTGACAGCATTAACCGTCAGAATGTCGGGTAACGCTAACTGCCGGATAGTTCCATTCTTGACTCCACCGGCAGTTTCATTGTAGCCCCAGCTGCTGGCCACCGACGCACGCTGTACACGGTAATAGACAGGCTTGTATTGATAGTCGGCCAACAACGTCTCGTCGGTGTACGAATAATTGGTCTTGCCTTGCTCGAAGCTCTCCTGCGCAATGGTGGTCCATTGTGCATCGTCGACATTTATCGTACCACTAGTATTGCGCTGGATAAGCCAGTAGTCGGTGGGCTGGATGTCCTGACGCGACGCATTGTCCACGGTCCAGGTCAGATCCATTTTGCCGTCATTTTGCATGGTGACAGTCAGGTTCTTGGCCTGATGGAAATAGGGTACGTCATAGTTATCTGACACCTGGCTTGTCACAGTATTGCCTTCGCTGTTTATGTAGTCCACCTCGACATACAAGTCTTTGATGAGCTTATCCGACGGCACGCTGAAGGTGCCGGAGGTCTCAGCCTTCAGGGAGACAGTCTTGTTCGCACTACCTTCTTTGTAGTGGGCGGAGGCTTTGGTCACCTCGCCGGCACTGATCTGCCATATCACACTGATTTCCTTGCGGTGTCCGGCATTGACATTGAGCATAGACCCCATGATGTTAGGTTTTTCAGTCTTAGGCGGGTCTGTTGTCGTAATGCCTGTCTTGGTAAATTCCTTGTACCATTCTTTCCAACTATACTGGTCGCCGTATATCACAAGGGAAAAAGTAAGACTCTTGCCGCGCCACTCGTAGGGAGGTTCCCATTCCAGCTCAGCGGTAAAGCGATCGCCATCGGAGTAGATGGGTAGCCTTATCCCATCACTGGTCACGCGTACCCAGCTGCCGCTGGGATCCTTGACCTTCAAGACACCGCCCATGCTGGTTTTGAACGTGGTATAGTTGTTCTTACTACTGCTTGAGATGTTTCCCTGCGACTTGTAAAACAGCAACTGTTCCTGACTCATGCCTTGGGCACTCACAGAGATGTAGCCATCGGTAACCCACATGTCGCGGCCGTCCTTGTCGTAGACAGGCAACTTGAGGCTGATCTTGCTGCCCATACCGGTAATCTGGTAACTGCTGGCGTCCCACATCCAGTCATACGCCATCGCGCGCACGGGCATAAACATTATTAATAATAGTACGATGCGGAGCAACGGAATGAAACCGCTGTCCCTCCTGCTCGGAATTGATGGTGAGTAATTCATATCTATATGTTTTTAGTTTTACGTTTTGTTGTTGCAAATATATGAAATATTGTCCTTACCGCCAAGTTTTTTGTTTCTTTTCTGACGTTTTGTGGTAAAATTATTACTTTCTGGGGACAAAATTACAACATATCGTTCAATAATATGTTCTCGTGGCGCACAATTTTGTTCTCGTGGCGCACAAGCAACATTTTTTTACGCAAAATATGCATTTCATTGGATTTTTTTGTAACTTTGCCCCATAAATGCAATGAATATGAAAAAACTTATCTTCATCTTTGCAGCGCTGATGGCGCTGGGCGCTTGTCAGGAAAAGAGTCAGCAAACAGCGGCTGTGGTATCGGATGCCGACAGCATTTATACTTATGATTATATCAAAATGCACTTCGTGAAGGAGCCCGAGCGATGCCTGGGACTCCTCGATACGGCAGAGATGAAGGGTACGATGACTGTTGACAGTTGTAACATGATGCGCGGTTATGTTTATAACACGGGTATGCAAGACCGCAAGCAGGGCCGACACTACATGCGGCTGGTGCTCGACCGCGAAGGAATTGACAAGTCGAGCGACGTCTACCTGTCGACACTCGACGGCTACACCACGATCTGCATGTCGGAGGGAAAGGCCGAAGAGACGCTGAATGCAGCACTAGAGGGTATCGAACTGGCCCGCCAGCGTGGCTATAAGCGACAGGAGGCATCCTTCTACGCCACAGCAGGTTCGGCTATGGAGTTGCAACGCCCAGGTTCGGGCGAGGCGTATCTGAGGAAAGCCATCGACATCATCAGAAGTATGGACGATGCAGGTGCCCAGCCCAAGGCTTCGTACTATATGAGTCTGCTGGCCCAAAGGCTTGGCGAGAACAAGAAATACGCCGAAGGGGCACAGGTATGCCGCGAGCGGCTGGCCTTCATCGACGAGATGGAGCAGAAGGGTATCAAGATGCCTGAGGGCTACTTCGAGAAACAGCGGGGCGGAGCCTACTGCGTGCTGGCCTGCTTGGAGGCGGAATTAGGACACATGGACGAGGCGCGACGCGCTGCCGAGAATTTTGAAAAAACATCATACGCCATGACGCCCACAGGACAGTTTAACATTCTTCCCTACTATGTTAAGACGGGTAACAAAGCCCGCGTGGAAGAGCTAAGCGAGCGACGGGAGGAATTGCTGCAGCAAGGCGACACCATCAGCGAATTATATCGCACGCTGTTCATCAATAGAGCCAACCTGTACAACAGTCTGGGCGACTACCGCCGTGCCTTCGAGGCCACCACGCGCGCCTCTGTCATCCAGGACAGCCTCACAGTCCGTGAACGCAACAGCAAGGCAGAAGAGTATGAGGCGAAGTTTAAGACGCAGGAGGCTGAGATGGCTCTGAAAGAGAAGGAGGCCAGCGAGCGCATACACCTTATTATTATAATAGCACTCGTCACCATCGTTGTTCTGGGCGCACTGGCCCTGTGGCGCATCATGATGGACAGACGCCGTCTGAACGAGCGCAACCACGACCTGTATGCCACCATTCAGCAGATGCTGGAAAAGCAGAACGAAGCAGAGCAGGCTTTGGAAGAGACGCCTGAGACGGCACTGTCGGGCAACCAACAACTGTATCAGCGCATCGTCAGACTGATGAAGGAGCAGAAGCCCTATACCGACAGCAACATGAACCGCGACAGTATGGCCCAACTGCTGGGTACCAACTACAATCTGCTGGCTGATGCCATACGAGAATGTGCCAACGGACAGTCGATCGGTGACTTTATCGAAGACTGGCGATTGCGACATGCCGCACAACTGCTGGCCGAGACCGACCATTCGATAGGCCTCATCATTGAGATGAGCGGCTTTGTTACCCGCAGCCACTTCAATACCTTATTCCGCGAGCGATTCAAGATGACTCCATCGGAATACCGTAAGGCGACCAAGT
>Ga0310695_10006105_pt1 | contig 20254 bp, 23 predicted proteins | sample RumenRJG_04DNA_FD_203882 | JGI IMG/M metagenome (GOLD analysis project Ga0310695, IMG submission 203882) | Bovine rumen microbial communities from Lethbridge, Alberta, Canada - RJG_04 (v2) (version 2) | ecosystem: Host-associated > Mammals > Digestive system > Stomach > Rumen | place: Canada...
GCTATATCGGGATTTGCTGGTGTGAGGAGCTTGACCAGTTCGATGGCATGGAGGAAATACGAAACCTCAATCAGTCGCTTTTGCGTGGTGGCGATACATACTGGTGGTTTGGTTCCTTCAACCCGCCAAAGAGCCAAAACAATTGGGTAAATGAGGAGAAACTGTTGGAAGATGCCGACCGGCTTATCCATCACTCAGATTATCGAGGCGTACCAGTCGAATGGCTAGGGCAGCGTTTCATCGACGAAGCGGAAAAGCTCAAAGCCAAGAACCTGCGCAGTTATGAGCATGAATATCTGGGGAAAGTTACCGGCACTGGCGGCGCTGTCTTTGAGAATGTCGAAGATATGCGCATGAGTGATGAAATGGTGGCACAGTTTGACCGCCTGCTCTATGGCCTTGACTATGGTTTTGCAGTTGACCCGCTGGCGTTCCTCTGCATGCACTATGACCGCAAGCATGAGTTTTTGTATATCTTTGATGAGATATACCAGCAGAAGCTGACCAACAAGCGGGCTGTGGAGCTTATCAAGCCGAAGGCAGAGTTTAGACGGATAACCGGCGATTCAGCAGAGCCGAAATCAATCGCTGAAATGCGAGAGCTGGGGCTTAACATCACAGGAGCCCGCAAAGGCCCCGATTCAGTTGATTTTGGTATGAAGTGGCTGCAGGGCAGGGCGAAAATCTACATCGACAAGCAACGGTGCCCGAACACCTACAAGGAATTTGTGATGTATGAATACGAGAAGAACCGCCAAGGGCAATTCATAAGCGCCTACCCTGACCTAAACAACCACGCAATAGATGCCTGCCGTTATGGATGTTCAGAAGTCATGCGGGCGGGCGGCATGAGTATATTCAAGTAAGAGGTGAGACAATGGAGCTGGAAGCAGCCAAAAAATTGATAAATAAGCATGTGCAAGGCCACGCTGATTTCATGGCCAGGGCCGCCGAAGGTGACCGCTATTACAGGGTGCAGAATGACATCATCTTCCGCAAGGCGAAGCACCAGAAGGATGAGGCCAAGACAGACAACCCTCTGCGCAGCGCTGACAACAAGATTCCCTTTTCCTTCTATCAGCTACTGGTCAATCAGAAAGCAGGGTACATGTTCACAGCCCCGCCTTTGTTCGATGTGGGGGATGAGAACCTAAACAAGGTCATAGCGGAAACGCTGGGGGACAGATACCCGCAGAAGGTCAAGGAGCTTTGTGTCAATGCCAGCAATGCAGGTATAGCATGGCTCCACTATTGGCAGGATGAGCACGACGGCTTTTCCTATGGCGTGGTGCCCAGCTATCAGATTATCCCGATATGGTCCCACAAGCTGGACAAGAAACTGCTGGCGGTGTTGCGAGTCTACAAAGACTTTGACGATGCCGGCGATGAATGGGATATATACGAATACTGGACAGACACCGCCTGTGAGGCCTTCCGAAAGCCTGCTGCGGATGAAAGTTTCGATGGACTGACCTATTACCCTATGTTTACGGACTTCTATTATGCAGGGCTGACCGATTCAGAAAACAAGGTGCTGCATAACTGGGGGCGGGTGCCTTTCATCCCCTTCATGAATAACAACATAGGAGCCCGCGACCTCGACGCGGTGAAAGGCCTTATCGACACCTACGACAAGACCTTTAGCGGCTTTGTGGATGACCTGGAGGATATACAGGAAGTAATACTGGTGCTCACCAACTACGGCGGGCAGGACATGGGGCAGTTCTTATCTGACCTCAAATATTACAAGTCGATTCAGGTGCAATCCTCCGGCGATGGAGATAAGAGCGGTGTTTCGACTCTGAATATTGATATCCCAGTCGAGGCCCGCGATAAACTGCTGGAGCTGACCCGCAAAGCTATCTTTGATACAGGGCAGGGGATTGACCCCCAGCAGCAGGGCCTTGACTCCACGAGTGGCGAGGCTATGAAGTTCCTGTATGCACTGCTTGAAATCAAAGCAGGCCTCATGGAAACAGAATTCCGCATAGGCTTAGCAGATTTGGTGAGAGCCATCTGCAGGAGCTATGGGCGGGAAGCTGGGCAGGTCATTCAGACATGGACAAGGACAAGCATCCGCAACGATGCCGAACTGGCCTCCATGTGTTCTGACTCTGTGGGGATTATCTCCAAGAAAACCATTTTGAAAAATCACCCCTTTGTAGAGGATGCCGAAAAAGAAATCGAACAGCTGGAGAAAGAGAAAGAAGCTGAAATGGAAGCGGCCAACATCTACCAGGGCGATTTGCCAAATGATGATAAGGACCCGGAAGCTGGGGAAGGAGGTGAAAACGACGATGTTTGAACTACTTTGCCAGTACGCAAGGAAATTCGGGCAGGATTTCCCGATTTCCAAGGTGATGGACACATCCAATGAAAACGGCGTTGTTCAGCTGGTGCAGAAATGCCTTGCAGAAAACAAGCCGTATGGTGGCGGTAAAAAGAAAGATGCTGCCAAGACCTCTAAATAATTTCCTTTAGCGGAGCAGGTTACCGCGTAAAAAACCGTAAGGAGCGAATGAACAATGAAGATTGAAGAACTGCTTAAAAAAATCGGTGTTGCCGATGACAAGATGGCCGAAGCTGAAAAGACGGTAAAAGACTACCTCGAAAATGACTTTGTTTCCATATCTCGTTTTAACGAGGTGAACGAGTCAAAGAAGTCACTGACTGAACAGCTGGCAGAACGTGACAAACAGCTTACCAGCTTGAAGAAATCGGCTGGCGATAACGAAGGCCTCAAGAAAGAAATTGAAGCCTTGCAGTCGGCGAACAAGCAGCAGAAAGCCGAATTCGAGGCACAGGCCAAAGCCTTGAAGATTGACACTGCTGTAAAATTGGCCATCGCTGACAGCGCCCAGGACACCGATATTGTGGCGGGCCTCATCGACAAGAACAAACTTATCTTAGGTGATGACGGTAAGATTACCGGCTTGACCGAGCAGGTGGAGGCATTGAAGAAGGATAAGAGCTTCCTTTTCAAGGCCACACCGAACAAACCGAATTACAGCCCGAATGGCGGGGGCAATCAGCCGCCCACCACCAACCCCTTCAAGAAGGAAACCTTCAACTTGACGGAGCAGGGCAAGATGTTGAGAGAAAACCCCGAACAGGCGCGAGCAATGGCAGCCGAAGCGGGTGTTTCGATTGGATGATTTAAGGAGGATTAAAAATTATGGGTACTACTTTAGCTGATGTTATTGTTCCTGAACTTTTCACGCCGTACACGGTAGAGAAAACCATGGAGCTTTCCGCATTGTTCCAGAGCGGCATTGTCGCTCATTCCCCGGAGTTCGACCGTCTCGCAAGTGAAGCGGCCCCGGTGCATAATATGCCTTTCTTCGAGGATTTGACTGGTGACTCTGAAAACGTGGTGGAAGGCACCGACCTGACCGCCGCTAAAATCACCAGCAAGATGGATGTGTCCACGACCATCCGCCGCGCTAAGGCATGGAGCGCCACCGACCTTTCCGCTGCACTGGCAGGCAAAGACCCCATGGCCGCTATCGGTTCCCTCGTTGCTGGCTTCTGGGCCCGCGATATGCAGAAGGAACTCATTAACACCCTCAATGGCGTGTTCGGCTCCTATACGGCTGACAGTGCCACCGTGACCCCGCTGCAGGACCACATCCTTGATATTTCGGGCGGTTCCGGCAATGCTGCCAAGATTTCCGCATCCGCTTTCATCGATGCCTGCCAGCTCCTGGGCGATGCACAGGGCCAGCTCACTGCAGTTGCTATGCACTCTGCAACCAAGGCATACCTCAAGAAGCAGAACCTCATCCAGACGGAACGCGATTCCACGGATGTCGAATTCGATACCTACCAGGGCCGCCGCGTAATCGTTGACGATGGTTGCCCGGTAGCAGATGGCGTTTACACCACCTACCTGTTCGGTAACGGCGCTATTGCATACGGCAATGGTTCCCCTGTGGGCTTTGTGCCGACCGAAATCGACCGCGACAAGCGCAAAGGCTCCGGCGTTGATTACCTCATCAACCGCAAGACCTTCATCCTGCATCCGCGCGGAATTAAATTCACCGGCGCTGTTCGTGCTAACCAGGAAACTGTAAGCCGTGCAGAACTGGCCAATGCCCAGAACTGGCAGCGTGTTTACGAGCCGAAGGCAATCCGCATGGTATGCTTCAAGCACAAAATCTGATTTGCAGGCTGATTGATGCCATATAGGAGGTGATTCTGACATGGCGAACAAGCGGAAAAGGACTGCTTACCTTGCGACCAGGAACCGAGGGCGGGGAGAGAAGGACAACACCGAGTATTGGCGTGATAGAGCCATCGAGCGGGAAGCCTTATGGAATAATAAGAGCCGGTCAACGGTTGAAAAGGAGCTGGCGGAGCAGTACCGAAAAGCCGCCCTTGCCATTCAGGATGATATTGCCGTCTTATATGGCAGATTTGCCACAGATAACGGCTTGACCTTGAAGGAGGCCAAGGCACTGCTCACAGGGCGAGAGTTCAAAGAATGGCGAATGAGCCTCGAAGAATACACGGCGTTATCAGCTCATGATAATGCTATCCTTCGGGAACTGAACACCCTCGCAATGCGGCCCCGGATTAGCCGATTGGAGAAACTGCACGGCGATATTCTGCAGGAGCTCTACAAGCTGGGCAAATCAACCTGCAAGAGCTTAGATACATTCCTGGGCGATGCCTACAAGGACAATTATTACAAGGGCCTGCAAGAGATAGGAAAGACCGTAGGGCTTCAAAATGCCATTTCAGCAGTCAGCACAAAGACACTGGAAGGAGTATTGAGAACCCCATGGAGCGGGAAGAACTATTCCGAGCGGATATGGACGAACCACAAGAGGCTGGCTGATACGTTGAAAGATACGATTTCAGCAGGGCTTCACAGGGGCTTGTCTGTGCCGAAGCTGTCACAGATGGTGCAAGAACGTATGGGAGTAGGCCAGCATGAAGCCACAAGGCTTGTGCGAACCGAATTGACCTATGTTCACAACCAAGCAAATCTTGACAGCTTGAAGGAGGGCGGGTTCAAGTATTATAAGTTCGTGGCAACGCTGGACAAGCGAACCTCCAGCATGTGCCGGGACCGTGATGGAGAGATTATTCCCATCGAGGATGCGGCTGCTGGAAAGAGTCTGCCACCACTTCACCCTCATTGCCGGAGCACCATTATCGGGAGCCTGGGCGAAGGGAAGGGCGGCAAGTCCGGCTCAAGGATTGCCAGGGATAGCAAGGGGAATACCCTCTATGTCCCACGGCAGATGAATTACAATGACTACAAAGCCGTTTATATTGACCGCTCAAAATCTTTTGCAAAATGGGCGGAGGAAACAGGATTCGAGGGAGCTTTGGCGAAGTATACACCAAAACCACCTGTTCAAGATGGCAACAGCGGTGGTATAATTGAGCCAAAGGAACCGAAGGAGCACAGCAAGGCCTTTGATGACCTGAAACAGGCCCTCATCAATCATAAGGTGGAGGAAATGCCTGTGGAGGAACTGCCGAAGCAGCTGACCAGTAACGAGATTATTGAAAGGCTGGCGGGCGGTGACCTCACAAAGGGCTCATGTGCCTCTTTAGCACTTGCCTACATCGGGAACCGGCACAAATTGGATGTGCTGGACTTCCGAGGCGGGAGAAGTCAAGATTTCTTCTCCCTCATGATGCGTATTCGCCAGATAGCAAATCTCCCCGGCGTGAAGGCCGAAACCTTCACTGTCAAGCGAGAGGCTGGCGATGTGGCCAAGTATCTTTTATCTGATGCTATCAGATACGACAAAGAATATTATCTGGCCACCGGCAAACATGCAGCCATCATCCGAAAGACGGAAGATGGCCTCGAATACCTTGAGCTTCAATCGGGGAGGTCAAACGGCTGGAAAACCTTCGGCCCCGATGAAAAAACTGTGGTGGGGACACTCCGAAGGAGGTTCGGCTGCAGAAAGACGATTGATAAAAGCCGTTACACCGATATGGTGAGAGAAAGGCCAGTCATTGTGATGGAAGTTGATAGTTTTGCCGACAATGAGGAATTCAAAGAGATTCTGGGCTATATCAACACTGCTAAGGACAATCAGAGGAAAGGAAGTGGAGGCTTTGAAAAATAAAACCTTTTACAAAGAAGAACCTCATCACAAAATATGGTGGGTGGATGACCCTGAACGTGTGGGCGTGTGGGAATTCAGCTTTGATAAAAAGAAGATATTCAACCTCTACGAAGATTATCCCCATAATCTGACCAAAGAGCAGAAAGAAATCTTTGACCGTGAAAACCCGGACTGGAAAGAATACTTTGCCGACCGGGTGACGGCGTAATTAAATAGCATAGTAAGCACTTTGCAGAAAATGTGAAGTGCTTTTCTTATGCCCATTTTTAGGAAAGGAGGTGCGGTACATGGCTGATTTGACACCGCAGGAGGCAGCCGAAAGAATTATCAGCGTAGCCAAAACGCTGCTGGGCGATGACGGCACCGAAAAGGATGCCATCTATCAGATTTATGCTGACAAGCTCATCCTCGATGTGCTGGACTACTGCAACAGGGAAGATTTCCCCCAGGCGCTTGTTTATACCTGCGCTGATTTGTTGGTGAAGCGATACGATGACAGCTCCAGCGACACCAACGGACTGAAATCCGTCAAAATGGATGATACGGAATTCCAGTTTAATGTGCCTGCTGCTACTGCCGGAACTTCCGCCGATGCCGATTTCGCGAGCATCCGCAACAAGCTCAACCTCTACCGCAAGATAAGGGGGTGGGGATGATGCCGAACTATATGAAACTTAGGGGGCTTCTGAATAACATCATGTATAAGGACACCGCCGATATTTATCGTGTGGTTGAAGCACAAGCCGATGACGGCTCTGATGATTATGACGAAGCGGAAACACCTGTTTATGAGGCTATCCCTTGCAAGCTGTCACAGTACGGCAAGGAGCTCACACAGGACAAAACAGATAGAGGCGTGAACATCATTATGGATTTACGGCTCTGCTGCTCCCCAGAGTATCAGATAAGAGAAAATGACATCGTGAAGGTCACTCACAACGGCCAGCACTTCCTTCTAAACGCTGGAAAGCGGTTTGTTTATCCTACCCATCAAGAAATACCTGTGAAGCAGGTAAAGGAGGCAGGCAATGGGGATGACGATTAACGGCCTTGATGACCTGCAAGAAAAGCTGGAGCGCATGGCAAGGGAAACACCTGCAGCCGGAGCGAAGTTTCTTGCACAGGAGGGCGAATTGCTCCGAGGCCGAACGGTGGAAAATACGCCAGTCGATACTGGGCGCCTGCGTAACAGCTGGAAGATTAAACAGCCCGAACCGTTGCGGGTTGAAGTCTACAACAACACGGAATATGCGCCGTTTGTTGAATATGGGCACAGGGTAAAAGTCCATGGCAAATTCACAGGAAAGGTTGTTCCAGGGCAGAGGATGCTTCACAAGGGGCTGGCTGAAACCAAGGACAACTTCCTTGAAGATGCTAAAGAGGTGCTGGGGGCGATTTTGAAGTGATAACGGCTGTGGAACTGCGGGCGGCTATTACTTCTTTGCTAAAGAAGAATTTCCCCGCGTACAAAGTTCATTTTGATAATGTCGAGAGGGCAAATCAAAGCTATTTCTATGTGTGGCTGTCACCCCGGAGCAAGACCATTGACCGGGTATATTATGACAGAACCATTGACATAGATATTCAGCTGGTGCTTCTCCCAGACTGCAAAGGCCGCGTTAAGCGGTCACTACTTTATGATGCCATCGATACGCTGGATGTGGCCTTGCGCCCGGTGCTGCAGATTGGCGATAGATTTATCACCATATCGAGCACCAACAGTGTTATCGTGGATGAGATTCTGCATTATGAATTCTCGTTAGACTTCACCGATGCTTTGCCAGGGGAAGAAGTCGTAGAACTCATGCAGGAGCTCTATTTGAATGGTTTTATCGAGTTAGACGAGGAGGTTTAATATGCCTGAATTAGGATTGCCGCAAATCATCATTGATTTCAAAACGAAATCTGTTAGCGCTATTCAGCGTAGCGCCCGCGGTATCGTGGTGATGCTCTTGAAGAACGAGGCCACCAACACGAGCAAGTTTTACAAGATTGTGGACAGCACCGATGTTCCTGAAACGGAACTCACTGACCGCAATGTTGACCTGGTGAAGAAGTGCTTGCTGGGCACTCCGGCCAAGGTGCTGCTCTACACTCTGCCGCTGGATTCGGTGACGATTCCCGAACCGGCAGAAGGCGAAGAAGCGCAAGCCCGCATCACGCAGGCCACCATCTTGAAACAGCTCAAGGTGGTTAAGTGGAATTACATCTGCCATCCTACTGCTACCACGCAGGAGATGACCGACCTTTCCACCTGGGTGAAATCCCAGCGCACCACTTACCGCAAGACCTTCAAGGCCGTTGTTGCTCACGAGCCCGCAGACAACATGGGCGTGACCAACCTTACCACGGACCATATCCGCGTAATCAATCCTGCATACACGGATGCGCTGAACCTTGCGGGCGGCGATGAAACGCAGGTGCCGAACACTATCCAGAAGTATCTGGTATATAGCGCAGCAGAATATACCGCACGCATTGCCGGTGTATTGGCAGGGCTGGCGCTTGACCGCTCCGCTACCTATTACGAGCTCCCCGAAGTTGTGGATTGCGATACCTATGAGGATATCGATGCAGCTATCGACAACGGCGAGCTTTGCCTGTTCGATGAATTCGACGGCAACGGCGTAAAGATTGCGCGTGCCTGCAACTCCCTCCACACCTTCACCACCGATGTGGGCGAGGATTTCCGCTTCATCAAGATTGTGGAAGCCGTGGACATGATTACCGACGATATCCGCGATACCTTCAAAAATCGCTATGTCGGCAAGATTATCAACGACTACGACCACAAGATGCTTTTCATTGGCGCTGTCATGGTATACTTCCGTGGCCTGAAAGGCAATGTGCTTGATGCAAGCCCCACGGCTGTCAACATGGTGGATATCGACGAAGCCGCCCAGGCTGATTACATCACCCTGCATGGCCTCGATAACCCCGCCGATTTGACGGTTCAGCAGATTCGCGAATACAACACCGGCACGAAGGTAATGCTTTCCGGCCGCGTGACTCCTGTAAACGCGATGGAAGATTTGAAGATTGACTTTGTGATGTAACAGAGGGAGGGTATAGACTATGGCAAGAGCTGCAGAAGATGTAAAATACCGTGGCCGCCGTCGCTGGAACGGCTCCCATGGCAAAGTATGGTGGGATGGCCTGCTGCTGTTTGAAATCAGCAAATTTGAGGCCAAAGTAACCGCCGACCGTGAAGATGTGCTGATTGGTAACTCCAAGGACTCCAAGATTGTCTCCTTGACTGGTGAGGGCTCCTTCACCATCAAGAGCGTTATCAACCGCAACATCAACCAGTATCTGGAGGAATGGAAAAGCGGCCATGACCCCCGCGCTAACCTCGTGGGCCTCATTGATGACCCCGATGCGGTTGACGGTCAGAAAGAACGCTGCTCCATCGACAATGTATGGTTCAATGAGCTGGTGCTCATGAACTTCGAAAAAGGCCAGGTTGTCGAGAAGGAATTCCCCTTTGGCTTCACGCCGGAGGATGCTTCCTTTATCGAAACTGTGTCGGCATAAGGTGTATGTAAGGAAGGCAGGGTAACACCTGCCTTTTTGATTGGAGGAAACTATAATGGCTATTTCCGTTAAAGAACTGATTGAGAAGAAAGAGGCTATCGAGCAGGCGAAGAAAGCCCGCTTTGATATTCAGACCAGCGCCGGCGTGATGACGGTAAAACTCCCGACTCGTGCCGATATCATGGAGGCCCTTTCGCTTGAAAACCCCGACTCCTATCTGATTGTCAATACAGTTGTGGAGCCGAACCTTAAGGACAGCGCACTTCTGAAAGCCTACGGCTGTTTGGAACCCACAGACATCCCCGAAAAGATTTTCGAGGCTGGCGAAGTCAACGCTATTTCTGGGAAGATTATGCGCCTGGCAGGTGTCAACAAGAATATCCATGCTGAAATCCATGAAGAAGTAAAAAACTAATTCATGAGAGCTGGGAGGCGGAAACAGCCGCCTTCCTCCTTCTCAAAGGACACAAGCTGGATTATTTCTTTGGACTGTCAGAGCTGGAAAAGGTATTTTGCTATACAGCGATGATGGAAGAAAAAAAGCAGGAGGGCGAAAAAATGAAAGCCCTTATGCAGATTGTAGCAGGGGGGCGGCTTAAGCTATGAGCGAAAATAATGCTCAAATGACATTATCGGCGGTGCTTGAACTGAAAGACCGCCTGACAGCTAAAATTAAAACAGCCAATAAGGCAATGGGACAGACCAAAGCCGCAGCACATGGGGCCGATGCATCTATCAAAACCATGCAGACCAGTATGGAAAGTGCTGGCAAGTCGGCTGTTACCATGACCAGAGGTGTGGACGGTGCCAAGCGTTCACTGCAAGGCCTAAAGGGCGATTACAGGGCAACGGTAGGCATAAATGACAACGCCACGACCAAGGTTAGGGGGATAAAAAGCAACCTCGAAGGAATACGCGGCAAAGTCTACACGGCCACGGTCAACATCCGGCAAAATGGGCTGGCTAAGGTCAAAAGCTCCCTGTCCAATTTAGCGGGCGGCGCTCTGATGGGGACTTCCTTGCAGATGGCAGGGGCGGCAGGTATTGGCTTTGGTGCGTATAATGCCATCAAGTCATATATGGACTTTGAACAGGAGATGTCCAAGGTTGCCGCTTTGTCTGGGGCCACAGGAGCTGAATTCGATGCTTTGACGGCAAAAGCCCAGCAGATGGGCGCCACTACCATGTTTACGGCGAAACAGTCAGCCGAAGCCCTTTCATACATGGGTATGGCAGGCTGGAGCACCCAGCAGATGCTTGACGGCATCGATGGTGTTATGAACCTTGCCGCAGCATCCGGCGAAGATTTAGGCCGCGTGTCGGATATCGTAACCGATGCTTTGACGGCTTTCGGCTTGAAGGCTGCAGATGCAGGTCACTTCTCTGATGTACTGGCGAAGGCATCCAGTAAGTCGAATACCAATGTCAGCATGATGGGTATGACATTTAAGTATGTTGCACCTATGGCTGGCGCTTTGAAGTATTCCGTTGAGGATGTGGCAACAGCCATCGGTTTGATGGCCAACGCCGGCATCAAAGGCGAACAGGCAGGTACATCGTTACGAGCGGTTATGACTCGATTGGTGGCACCGCCTAAAACGGCCGCTAATGCCATGACACAGTTAGGTATTAGCGTAAAGCGGGCCGATGGCACTATGAAGCCATGGATGGAAACCATGAAGGACTTGAGAAAGGCCTTTGCCGGTTTATCCGAGGCTGATAAAACGAAATACGCCAGCATGTTGGCAGGGCAGGAGGCAATGAGCGGTTTCCTGGCTATGGTCAACGCGACCGATAAGGACTTCGAAACGCTCACAAATGAAATCAGAAACGCTGATGGCGCGGCCAAGAAGATGGCCGACCAGCGCATGGATAACCTTGCAGGTGATTTGACATACCTTTCCAGTGCATGGGATGGCATGACTCAAAAGCTGATGAAGGGAAGCGGCGCAGCTGGTGGATTGCGTGACATCGTGAAGGACTTAAAGGGCCTCATTGATACCTTCACCAAAGGACTTGATAAAGGACTAGGGACGGCTATCTTTGATACAGCTATTCAGGGAGTGAAGCAGCTAAAAGATGCTTTTATTCAGATGGATGGTGTTGGCTCTATCCTTGCTGGTGGGGCGCTGGCTTTGGGGCTTGCAAAAATTGTAAGCCTTGTGCAGAAGGCGCGTAATGGACTTAGGGAGCTTGCAGGAGCAAAAGGCGGGCTTTCGGCGGGCGGCGCCGGTGGAGCATCTAACACCATGACGGTGAACGCTTCCACGGTTTATGTCAATGGCAAAACCGTGGGCGGCGGTGGCGGTGCTGCTGGAAACGGAGGCGGCAACACTACCATAGCTGGCGATACAGCCAAAACAGGCAAGTGGTCAAAATTCGGAGGCGCAGCCAGAATGGGCGGCCTTGCGCTGGCTTTTTCTGCTCTTGACATTATGGGAACTCGTTCCATCGCTCAAGGGCGGCAGGAAGAAGCCCAGGAACGCCTCACCAATGCCTTGAAAGAGTTCGAGACGATACAGAAGGACAATAAAGCCGATATCGAGACTCGAAATAATGCTCTGAAAGAAATGCTGGATGCCCAGAAGTACGCCGCACAGGTAGGAGCCTTAAACCAAACGGCAATGGCTGAAACATACGGCGGGGCGGCTGGCGCTACCATTGGCGCTGCAGTTGGTTCACTGGCTGGGCCATTTGGCACAATCGCGGGCGGCATCATCGGCGATATCTTAGGGCGCAAAGTGGGGACAGCTCTGGGGGGCATTAAAAACCCCATGGAAGGCTACAACGAAAACAGCAATTTTGCCAAGGACCTGAATAGGATGTTGAATGGCGAGGAAAAGCCAAAGCCTGTATATTTTGCAGACAATGGCAAGCCTATCCCCTTCGACATTACCTTAAGCAATGCTGAAAACGTAAGCCAGCAGGCCAACACCGAAACCTTCGGGCTTGACATGAACCCCGATTTGTCGAAGCGCAAGTTTGACTTGCATGTTGGATATGATAGCTGGAACGAAGCGGCCGAGGGCATAAAAGCCAAGCAGGAAGAAATCAAAAACAGTGTTGATGACACGAATGTGTATATGCAGCAGGCCTTTGATACTACTGCTCAATATGGCGATGCTACCACACAGAGCATAACGGCTGATTTTGTGCAGTCGAGCGAAGATGTGAGAAGCGCATGGGGCGGAATACCTGCCTACTTCGAATTCCTCTTTGGCGGCATTAAGAACGCTGCCGCAAGTTGCGCCAGCTTTGTTGCTTCGAAGATGGCGGATGCAGCCGCAAGCCTTCGGGCCGGTGGTCACACCACTTTGGCGGGTGCAGCCGATTGGGTAGGCAATAATATGGCATGGCTGGGCGGCACTAGCTACAACAGGCACGCCATCGGCACCAGCTGGGCACCGGGTGGCCTTACCGAAATCAACGAGCATGGCGGCGAAATCGTTGACCTGCCGACCGGCTCCCGCGTATATCCGCACGCAACCACCATGAAGATGTTGAATGATGCTATCACCTCCAGCGATGGGGGCAATACCACCACGGCCAATGTCACCATTACTGGCAACACCTTCACGGTGCGTGAGGAAGCCGATATCGATAAGATTGCTTATAGGCTCCAGCAACTCATAGCTGGTGCCCAGGCAAACTACAATCCGACTTAAGGGAGGGCAGAAATTATGAGCTTCATGAGCATGTGGAACACCTTGAATAATTTAGGTTCCTTCCTTACTGGCGGCTCCGGCAATAGGAGACAGATTGTTTTGAGTTGTGATGGGGATAAATTCACCATCCCTGTTACTCCCTCAAAATATGAAGTAACCACCGGGCAGAATAATCGGGTGGTTGATATTCTGGACTTTGGGGAGGCGGTCCTTTTTGGTAATCCGCAGGTTGAAAAACTGTCTTTCTCATGCTTTTTTCCTGCTACTGTTCATGACTATCCTTTTGTTGTGGGCGATTCGCTGGAACCTAGCGAGGCAGTTGAGAAGATAACGAAGTGGAAAGAGGCCAAGAAGCCTGTGAGGGTAATCATTACGGATTCACCCTTTAATAAGGCTATGGCCATCAATAAATTTACATGGAAAGAGCAGGACGGCTCCAGGGATATCTATTACACGCTGGACTTTGTGGAATGGAAAGACCTGAACACGCCACCGGCAAACAATGAAAAGGCGGTTGACGAAAAGACCGGCTTAAAGGAACGGCCTACCGAAAAGACCCCGCCGAAGCCATCTGCTATTGGCAGAACGCGGGATATTTTGGAAGCCTCCAAGAAAGCCTATGGCAAGGTGAATAAATGGCGTAACCTCGCCAGTGCCAACGGCATAACCAACCTTGCCTTGAAGGAAACCCGCAACCTCATTGTCAAAAAGGGGCGGTGATTGAATGAGGATTTACATCGGTAAAACCGACATTTCCCACCTGCTGACAAGATGCACCTGGAGCGGTTCGAGGCTGCAGGTAGCCAGACGGCTTGAATTTGATTTCGTCCAAGATGACCGTGACCCGAATATTCCTGTTATCGATGTGGATAATGGCTACACGGTTTATGGCGGGACAGACGAATTTAAGGGGCCGGATGACAAAGACCATTTGGCTTTTGTCGGGAACATTTACCGCATCGAGCGGAACCGCAAGGAAGGGCGGGTGGCAGTAACGGCTTTCGACCACCTCCATGTTTTGGGAGTCTCCAAGACCACGAGGAAGTTCACTGGTGCCCTGCCGGAGGATATAGCGGGGCAGGTATGCAAGGAGATGGGCGTTAAGATTGGCACCTTTGCCAAGACTGGGACACCTGTTTCCTTCATTGCCAATGCCAAAACAGGCTATCAAATCATACAGGCGGCATACTTCGAGGCCAGCAAAAAGACCAAGAAGAAATACCACCCGATTATGAATGGTGATGCGCTGGATGTCATCGAGAAGGGTGAACTTATCAAGGATAAGGACACCGGGGAAACCTACACGGCAGATTCCACCAAGAACATGACCGACAGCGTATACAAAGAAAGCATCGAGCGCCTAATTAACCAAGTGCTTGTTGTGGATGACAAAGGTAATACGGTCAGTGTTCAAAGTGATGCTGACAGTATTAAAAAATACTCTATGTTCCAGGATGTATATAAGACTGACCCGAACAAGGACACGCAAACAGAGGTAAAGGACTACCTCGAAAAGCACAAGCCGGAGCGGGACGGTTACATCACAGTGTTGGGCGATTACAGGGTGAAATCATCCTACTCCATAGCCGTCAAGGATTCCTTATTCAAGGGGCAGTTCTGGATTAAGTCAGACACGCACACCTTTATTGACGGCAAGCACGAAATGAAGCTGGAGCTTGAGTTTGAAAATGTGATGAATGAAGAAAAGGCCGAACAGGAAAAGAAGAAGTAAGGAGGTGGGGATATGTCACAGATACCAAGTGCAGAGGAGTCGGCGGCAAAAATGGTGCATCTGCAGCATAAAATAGCAGAGGAACACACCCCCCTGCTGCCGACCGTGGGCAAAGTTCTGACCCCGCCACCTGATTTATCTGTGGAATGGAACAACATCGTGTTGACCAAAGAGCAGATATATCTCAATGAGTATTGGCTGCCTGGGCACACAAGAACCCATCGTGGCCACATTGTTTCCGAAACCCAGCCAAGGGCGGGCGGCGGTGGCCTTGCTGAATTTGCGAGCCACACGCACGACATACACAACGACTACACCGACACGGAGACCTTGACGGACACTCTAAAGCCGGGGGATTTTGTCAGCGTGTACCCGCAGGATGGCGGGCAGTTGTTTATCATCGAAAACAAGTTGGTGAAGCTATGAGCAATGAATTTCCCTTCATCGGGAGCACGACGATTATTGAAAGCGACGAATTGCCAACGTTCAAGGAATATGCATGGAACTTTGAAACCGACAAATTTATCTATGATAACAACGGTAACCATGTGATTGTAGAGAAGAATGAGGCTTTGAAGGTTTGGATTTACAAGGCGCTGAAAACAGAGCGCTTTGATTACATGGCGTATTCCTGGCAATACGGAATAGAGCTAAAGCCATTTATTGGCAAGGTTATGAGCGTGCAGGAGCGCTATTCAGAGCTTAAGCGAGTCATAACCGAATGTCTTATGGTCAATCCTTACATTACCAGCATTGACTCCTTCGACTTCGAGGAAGAAAAGCATGGTGAAACCGTAAAGATAACCATAAACCTTACTACGATATATGGGGAGGTGACAATAAGTGTATAAGGCGAGAGAGCAGGAAGATATACTGACCGAGCTTCAAGGTTACAGCAATCTGGAAACCAGCAAGGTGGAAGGCACATTTGAATATGATGTGTTGGCCTCCAATTCGCTGGAGTTCGCAAAAGGCGAGGTTGAGCTGGAGGAAGCCTATAAGGCGGCCTTTGCTGATACTGCACATGGCGAATATCTGACCATGAGAACAGCAGAGTCCGGCGTTATCCGAAAGCCGGCAGTAAAAGCCACCGGCAAGGTAACTGTGACAGGCAGCGGCCTTGTGACAGAAGGGAGCCTTTTTGCTACGGCGGCAGGCGTTCAATTCGCCGCTACCAAGGATGTTGAAGTCATCACCAGCGGTGAAGTCCCCATCCAAGCGGTGCTTGCTGGTGATACCGGCAATGTTGCAGCGGGAACAATCACCATCATCCCCATGTCGATTGCAGGCATTACAGGCGTGACCAATGAGGAACCAACGGTGGACGGCTACGACGAAGAAAGCGACGAAGCCCTCCTTGACCGTTATCTGCTCCATGTACGCAATCCGGGCACCAGCGGGAACCCTCGCCATTATGAGGAATGGGCCACTTCGGTGGCTGGCGTAGGTGCTGCCAAGTGTATTCGGTCATGGAATGGCCCGAATACGGTGAAAGTGGTCATCGTGGATAGTAACTATGAGAGCGCCAGTACAGAGCTGATTCAAACCGTTTATGATTACATCGAGACGGTTCGGCCTGTGGGCGCGATTGTCACTGTGGTATCTGCCACCTCCAAGGTGATTGACATTGCCGCCGATATTGTCGGTGTTGCGGATGTGGAAGCGTTCAGAGCAGAGGTGCTGACCTATTTCAGCGAGACTGAAAGAACTTCCCTCGCAAGTGGTGGCGGCCAGGTATCGGTGGCGCGTATTGGTGCCATCCTGCTGAATTATGGCGGTGTTACTGATTACAGCAACCTTACCATCAACGGTAGCGCCGTTAATATCGCCATAGCCAGCGAGGAAATACCTGTTTTGGGGACGGTGACACTCAATGCCTGACTTTCAGTTTTTGCGATTACAGCCGCCCGATGTAATGCGTTACCTGCCGAAGTTCCTTGCAGAGGATGAACATTTCCGCAAGGTTCAAGCAGGGCTTAACGTAGAGCACGAGCAAAGGCGGCAGGCCATCATTGATTTGGCCCAGCAGTTTTTCATTGACACTGCAACATGGGGCCTGTCAGCATGGGAGCGGATTTATCAAACGAACCCTCCCAGCGGCGCCAGTATAGATTTACGGCGGTCATTGCTAAGAGCCAAAAAGCTGGGCACAAGGACAATGACCAAGGAAAATCTGGAGCTACTCATCAATCAATTTGTTACCGGGCAGGATGCGTATATTGTCGAGATTCCAACACCCGGCTGCTTGCAGGTCAATGTCCCTTCTGCAGTCAAGTATTGGGATAGCTTAGAAGATATGCTTTCCAAGATGGTCCCGGCACATCTAACCTACTTCTTCCACTACATCGCGGAATTCAGCGACATAGTGGGCGGGGATGAGTTCGGCAATGTGGATGAGCAGCTATTCGCCAGAGCCAGCTATAAGATTGAGGATGAATACCCATGGCCGGGGAAAAGGCTGGATGGTTCACTGGCACTGGGCGGCAGGCGCTTCCTTGATGGGACATGGAGCCTCGACGGCAGTATCAATCTTGAGGCGAGCGTGGGCGGCTTCACATTGGACGGTGACCATGAAAGCCTTATCCTTTCCACGGTAAGGATAGCGGGATTCCAAGAGAATTTCGGTCAGACAGCAATGGTGCTGAATGGGTTGCAGCGGCTTGATGGCGGCATAACATTCGGAGCTGATGACCTCCCCTTTGATGACTCTGGGGAAATAGAGATACGGCGCAATGTCAGATATTTAGATGGAAAATGGATGCTAAGCGGCGGTGATGTTCCTGTTCTTGATGGCACATTGCTTCTCGACGGCTCCAGAAGATTATCGGAAGGGGGTATTTACCTTGAAACTTATCGAGAACGCACCACACTTTGAAGGCGCTGTGGCCTTTAAGGTTCGGCGCAATGGTAAGGTGATTGATTCTTTCGAGGACCACAACCTTATTGTTACCAGCGGGCGGCAGAGGATGGCAGAGCTCTTGACAGGGCTTTCCACTTCACACATCGGCTTTGTCGGTGTAGGCACCGGGCGGGCCCCGGCGAATGTGACCGACACGCACTTGACAGACCAGGTGCTTGTACCAATCACAGGCGTGACCGCTGAAAACAGAGTGGCGAGGTTCAATTTCCTTATTGGCACGAACGATGCAAACGGCTTGCAGATTAGCGAGTTTGGCCTGTTTGGGCAGGATGGCACCATGTTCAGCCATAGGGTAAGAGATAATGTGATAGGCAAGGCCGACGATATCGAAATCGAAGGCTATTGGGAGATTAGATTCTAAGGAGGAATGACAATGCCGAACGATAACACGCGGCGTAATGTTGCCGAGAGTGCTTCATGGGTGGATGGTATCTACCAGTTGGAGATGAACGACCTTGCACAGGGCGGCCCTGGCGGGATTATGAACCAACAGGCCGTTGAACTGGCCAGCAGAACCCGCTACCTCAAACAGAAACTGGAGGAATTGGCTGCAGCTGTCCCCGGTACGGATGAATACAACACCATTATCGAGGAATTGAAGCGGCTGGATGTATCAGCCATTGCTCACAGAGTGGACCATCTGGAAAGATTGGTGGGTAATGCTTACCTGGCTTTCGAGATGGCGAACATTGACCCCGATGGTTATGATGGCATGATAATCGAAACCTTCGACGGTCAGGCCGAAGAAATCGACAGCACGGTTACGCAGGTTGTTTCCATCGTCTCCGGCGATGATTCCATCGATGTGGCCGATTCGGACAACCTCATCATCGGTGCCCACTATCAGCTGACTGATGGCGAGAAGCTGGAGGAAGTACAGATTAAGTCCATCAATGTTTCCGGCAATATCAAGCGCGTAATCTTAGAGTCCAACGTACAGAACCAGTACAATGTTGAACGTGCTAAGCTCTACCGCAGTTCCATGGCTATCAGCAACGGCAAGGCATACGGTGGCGGCAATAAGCTGACACAGGCGCTGGAAGTAAACCAGACCTGGAGCGGCCGCGATACCGTAACAGAGCTTTCCTCGACCATCGACTTTTCCGATGCTGGCGCTTTCACCTTGAAGGGCGCTCACATTGAAAACGGTGTTATTGTGATGGGCTCCCCGGCAGTCGGCATCGTAATCAACGCCATGGGCGGCACGGCCAACGGTACGAACTGGCAGAATGTCAATGTTGATGGCGATAAGCTCAAACAAACGGAATTAGCATAAGGAGGTTTATTCAATGGCAGCAGCATATCCTAATGGTTTGAATTTCGACGATGTATTTCCTTACAACAAGTTTGAGGAAGTCACCCGCGACGGCCAGGCAATGATTAAAATACCGAAGGTTTACGTTAAGGCTGGCTATACATCGCCCACGGCAGAAATGCCGGAGAAATACGGCTGGTGGATTAGTGAGTTTCCGCAGGAAGGTTTCCATTGTCACCCGGCTTTCATGTACCAGGGCGAAGAATTGGATTACTTCCTGCTGGGCAAGTATGAAGCATCCAACGATGGCAACTCCAAAGCCCAGAGCCTCGCAAATAAAACGCCGTGGGTAAACATCACCACGCCGAACGCTATTGCGGCCTGCCTGCGTAGAAATACAGGTGAAGCAGGCTCCGAACAGTACGGCTGGCACATCGAAAGTATTTATGAATACCAGCTGATTTCCTTGCTCATGCTGATTGAGCTGGGGGCGCCGGATGTGCAGAGCATCATCGGCAGCGGCAATATTAACGGTTCGGGCGTAGTTGCCACCGGCTCCACCAATGCGAAGTGGAGAGGCATTTGCGAACACTGGGCGAACGCCTGGGAGATTTGCGACGGCTTCAAGACTGGTGCCAGCGGTCAGGCTCTTATCTGGGATAAAAACGGTAATCAGACCTATGTCGATACTGGCAAAGTTGTTGCAGATAAAGGCTTCGCACGAGGCAAGGGCACTGACTACGATTTCGCCGATGTCTTTGTTCCTACGGATGACGGCAAGGGTTCGACGTATTCCGGCTCTACATCTGATGGCGTATGGACCGCAGCGAACTGCGTTCTTTATTTAGGTGGGGGCTGGCGCAGCGGTGCGCGGGATGGCGCTTTCACGTTCGATTCGTCCTTTGCGGCCCCTTACTCGAACAGCTCCTTCGGCTTCCGTCTCGCAAAATACGATATCTGATAACTGTGAGACTGTATACTGACCGGCCCCTGCGGTAGCAGGGGCGGCAGAAAGGGGAGACAGAAATGGTTAAGAGTAGGGCGGCACGGTTC